>JADMIO011429228.1_pt1 | contig 77015 bp, 55 predicted proteins | sample 8958161 | NCBI WGS metagenome assembly JADMIO01 (sample SAMN16585339, study PRJNA669376) | soil metagenome | isolation source: Crop rotation soil | place: USA: Cullars Rotation, Alabama | collected 2011
CGCGACTTCAAGTCACGTGAATTCCAAGCTTCGGATCCCACTGTGCTGGAAAGAAGCTTCTTAATGATTTCGATATCGTAGGCATAAGAAGTTTCCAGGTGGATATCATTTTTCAACGCTTCCTCCAGTACAAATGAGAAATGACTACTCTTTGTACAATAGCAATAATAATATTCACCATCATACCTATGCTTTTTAAAAGCATTGGCGAACATTTGTTTTGCCCTCTTGATCTGATTGCCAATTTTAGGGAGATAGGTAAGCTTCATCGGAGTTCCATACTTCGCGATGAGTGCCTGTAGATCTAGCCCATTAAACTGAAGATAATTATCCTGAACATCAAAACCTTCCTGGGGGAAATTGAACGTTTGCTTCACCAGGTCGAAATAGGTATTATTCATGTATTGCGGTGAGTCTGGAATGTTGAAAATTTTTTAACGGAAACAAAAATAATTTTTTGAAGGATATTCTCACGAATAAAAATTGTTTTCAAGTCGTGGTCGCCTTCGGCGCCCACGAAGACACGGATTTTCACGAATTACACGAATTTTCGCGAATTATCTTTGGACTCGTCAGTTCAAGAGAAAGTTATATTACTCGTTATGTCGCTCGTCGAGGCCCTGATGATACGTGCGAGTTGGTGTAATTCGCGCAATTCGTGCCTGGACGCGGAATGCGGCCGGACAAAAAAAATCCCGACGCTAGGTCGGGATCTGATTTATATGCAGGCAATCCTTATTTCACAGAAGCAACGAGGCTTTTGAATGAGGCAGGCTCATTCATGGCCAGGTCGGCTAAAATCTTACGGTCAACACTGATTCCTTTGTTGGAAAGCAGATGGATGAACTCAGAGTAAGTAAGACCTTCTTCTCTTACAGCAGCGTTGATACGCGCGATCCAGAGCGTGCGATACTCGCGCTTTTTCAGTTTGCGACCAACATAACGGTATTGAAGACCTTTCTCCAATACATTTTTCGCAACTGTATAAACATTTTTGCGCTTGCCATAAAATCCTTTGGCTTGCTTAAGAATTCTTTTGCGTCTTGCTCTTGAGGCAACCGCATTTACTGAACGAGGCATAGAATAAATTTTGAATTGCGGATTGCGAAATTGATCGATTAAACTCGCAAACCCTTAATTAATTAGGTTGTTTTTTGTCCGATACTATTTCAAGCGGAGTAAGCGCTTTACGAAGTCCAGGTTGGCTGGATGTACTAGTCCGTCATGACGAAGATGACGCTTGCGCTTTTTAGATTTTTTTGTCAGGATGTGACGCTTGAATGATCTCTGATGCGTGATTTTTCCAGAGCCTGTTACCTTAAAACGCTTCTTGGCGCTGGAGTTTGTTTTAACCTTAGGCATTTGCTGTTCAGCATTATATTACACCCTTGAGGCGTTCCCGAACATTCAGGACTCTTTTAGGGCCTCTTCAGGCAATAGTCCCGGTCCCGATGGCTATCGGGATCGTCGGGAAGGGTCGCAAAGGTAGGAAAATTCATCATTGATTCGGGTTTCAAGAGAAGATTTTTCTATAAAGGGTTGATAAAAATGTTTCGCCTCCATTACCTTTAACCTCTTATTTGTCAATATGAAGAATCAAATTAACCTAGCCTGTCTGCTTGTTTTTTCCCTTTTCATTTTGAGTTGCAATGGTCGCAAAGGTAACGCCCGTATCCTCGTATTCAGCAAAACCTCGGGTTACCGGCACGCATCCATTACGGTTGGCAAAGCCGCGATCATGGAGCTCGGTCAACAAAACAATTTTACGGTGGATACAACCGAAGACGCCTCCTATTTCAATGAGGATAGCCTTAAAAATTACGCTGCGGTGGTATTCCTCAACACAACAGAGGATGTCCTGAATAGTACTCAGGAGGCCGATTTCGAAAGATATATCCAGGCGGGCGGCGGATTTGTAGGCATTCACTCCGCCACAGATACTGAGTACGATTGGGGTTGGTATGGCCGACTGGTTGGCGCTTATTTTAATGGTCACCCTAAACCACAGCAAGCAAAAATTGAGGTGGTTGATCAATCGAATATTTCCACGAAGCATCTTCCGGCAGAATGGGTAAGGACCGACGAATGGTACAATTTCAAAAAGTTAGCAAAGGACCTGCATATCCTTCTCAAGATTGATGAGAAGAGCTATGAAGGCGGAACAAATAATAACGACCATCCGATGGCATGGTACCACGAGTTTGATGGCGGCCGTGCATTCTACACAGAACTTGGTCATACGGAAGAGTCCTGGAAAGATGAGAAATATCTGAAGCATGTGTTGGGTGGAATTCAATACGCGATTGGCGACAATAAAGAGCTGGCGTACTCGAAAGCGAAAACAGAGCGTGTTCCCGATCAGGATCGATTTACAAAAACCATATTGACCCAGGGAACTTTTTTTGAACCAACGGAGATGACCATTCTCCCGAATCTGGATATCCTTGTTGTGCAGAGAAGAGGCGAGATCTTGCGATACAGAAAAAGTGATAATTCCATTAAACAAATCGGATCACTAAATGTGTATTGGAAGGCCGAGGTGCCAGATGTAAATGCGGAAGAAGGTGTGATGGGATTGCAGGCGGATCCTGACTTTGCAAAGAATCATTTCGTTTACATATACTACAGTCCGAAAGATACTTCCGTCAATCGACTCTCGCGGTTTACATTCGAAAACGATACCATTAGTACTACCAGCGAAAAAATAATTCTTCAACTTTATTCTCAGCGAAATATTTGTTGCCATACTGGCGGGTCAATTGCATTTGGAAAAGATCGGGTGTTGTTTCTTTCTACAGGCGACAACTCCACGCCATTTGATGAACCCAAACAGCAATTCGTCAACCATGGATTTGCGCCCCTCAATGATGCTCCGGGACATTTGCAATATGATGCACGCCGCTCATCGGGTAATACAAATGATCTGAGAGGAAAAATTCTTCGCATTAAAGTGAATGAAGATGGCACTTACGAAGTACCTGACGGAAACCTTTTTGCAAAAGGTGAGGCCAAAACAAAACCAGAGATATACGTGATGGGTAACCGAAACCCATATCGCATATCTGTGGACAAGAAAACAGGTTTCCTTTATTGGGGAGAAGTGGGACCCGATTCTCCCAAAGATAGTCTTGATACCCGAGGACCTAAAGGATATGATGAAGTGAATCAGGCAAGGAAAGCTGGCTATTTTGGATGGCCGCTGTTTGTGGGAAACAACTATCCGTATCGTGTGTATGATTATACAACTGGTAAATCAGGCAACCCGTTTGATCCTGCACATCCAACAAACGATTCAAGAAACAATACGGGGTTGCGCGATCTTCCACCTGCACAACCTGCATTCATTTGGTACCCATATGACAAATCACACGATTTTCCGCAAGTGGGCTCCGGTGGCAGAAATGCTATGGCAGGGCCGATCTATTATGAAGAGAATTATCCTGAGAAAACCAGATTGCCTCATTATTACAATAACAAATTGTTCATCTATGACTGGATCAGAGGTTGGGTGAAAGCGGTAACGATGTTGCCGAATGGCGACTTCGACAAAATGGAACCAGTGATGTCGCAAATAAAATTGAATTCGCCTATCGATATGGAAATGGGACCGGACGGTCAGATTTACATTCTTGAATATGGTACTGGATGGTTCAGCAAAAACCCTGATGCCGGTCTTTCGAGAATTGATTACAATTCGGGAAATCGTGCTCCAAAAGTTGGAGCATTAGCGGTCAATAAAACATCTGGCTCTTTGCCTTTCACGATTAATGCAACAGTAGATGCGAAAGACCCTGAAAAGGAAGCATTGAAATACCAGTGGCATTTGGGTAGTGTCACAAAAGAAACTACTGAACCAAAAATTGAATACACATTCGACAAGCCGGGTGAGAACCCAGTTTATGTAGAAGTGATTGACGCGGAGAACGCGAAATCAAAGAGTGAAACCGTAAATGTTTATGCGGGCAATGAAACGCCCGAAGTAGATATTCGTATTAACGGCAATCAAACTTTTTATTTTCCTGGAAAACCTGTTCAATACTCCGTAAGCGTTACGGACAAGGACGATCCTTCTGCATCTGCCGATGTGAGTAGTTTGTTAGTTAGCGCCGAATATACAGAAGGCGGAGGTAAGCCAGTTGTTTCACAGGGTCACCAGGTAATGACAGAAGCGATGATTGGTAAGAACATGATGCTGTCATTGGATTGCAAGACCTGTCACAAAGAAGCTGAAAAATCAATAGGCCCCGCTTATGTTGATGTCGCGAAAAAATATCAGAAACAGGATAATGCTTCTTCTTATCTCGTAAATAAAATTATGAAAGGTGGTGCAGGAGTTTGGGGTGAAACTGCAATGCCAGCGCATCCTAACCTCAGTGAGACAGATGGAAAACAAATTGTATCGTGGATACTTTCATTAAACAATGAAGGAAAATCGAAAGCCAGTTTACCGCCGTCGGGCTCAGTTCCTCCAAATAAAAAACCTTCCAAAGAAAACACCAACTTGTATTTAACCGCTAGCTACACTGATAAAGGAGGAAAAAATATTAAACCACTTACAGGCAGCAACGTCGTGATGTTGTATAATAACAGAATGGGATTTGCGCATGTGAAACAAATGAAGGGCTACCAGGGATTTGATGTCAACGGTGGTCGCGTATTATTGGTTCCGAATGATGCCGGTTGGTTTGCCGTTGACAGCGTTGATATCACCGGTGTTCGCGCAATTGCGTTGCAAGTGGGTTGGCAGAAGGCGCCTGTGAATGGTTATGATTTTGAAATTCACCTTGACGCACCAGATGGGAAATTGTTGGGAACAATTAATCTTCCGGCACAACCACAGATTAAGTCAGACAAAACGAAAATGGGTAACACCATGATTAATGGAAGCATTTTAGCATTAACCGATGGTAAACTGCATAATATTTATGTGGTGAGTAAACCTAAAAAGGTTGGAAGCAGCGACCAAGTGGGATTGCAGTGGATAGAATTTAAACTATGATTGTCTTTGAGTGAAACTAGCTCGCTTCTCGACTTCGCTTGAAGCCATTCAAGATCCTTCGACTCCGCTCAGGAGGATCGGATCTTTTTCTTCCCTGCATAAAAGTAATCAACCAGCAAAACCACGATCAATATCATTAATCCAAAAAACTCACGCGTTTCTTCGATCCAGGGTTTTGTGGCCTTCATGCTGTCGGCGATATTTTGCGCTTTATGTTGAGTGATCCAATCCCATACTCCATCGGGTTCAAACAGTTTGTATCCAGCATATGCAGCATAAATGATTATTCCAAGAAGATATGCCGACGGATAATATTTTCTGCGAAATGCAAGCCAACATAACACTGCACCATAGCCGTAAATTGGAATCCATATATAAGGATCCGGATCGTTGTATTGCAGTGCTGCGAAAAGAATAAAGATGATGAAGAAAATAAGATTGAAGACGCGCATGGATTGTTGATTGTAATTTGTAAGTGGCCTCTCAATTTAGAAAATCTTTTGGGCTCATTACTTTTTTAATTCGGGGCCAGATTAAATTCGATCTGGGAATTTTGAAATTGCGAAATTGGGAAATTTCATTTATGCGATCATCATCCTTAAATTGAATCTTGCGACTTGCGCAAGCTTTAATATAATTTCAGAAGGAACCCTTCTCACTTTTTTGCTTTCTTGGCTTTTGGTGCTTCTGACTTGGGTCTTTCTTGTGCCTTGTTCCTTGTACCTTGAACCTTGTCAAGTTTTTCCTGCAGCTTCTTCGGAAGCCTTGATTTTACCAATTCATAGGATTGCTTCACATAATGCTCCCACTCCTTCTTTGTTAGCTTCGCCGGATTTGTTATGAGCACCCATTTATTTCTTGCCATGTAAGGGGCAGGCATGAAACCCTCGCGAGCACTCAATTCTTCAAACTCCTCATCGTTTACCTTAAATGAAATTTTTGTAGGCGGCTCTAATGAAGAAACGCAAAACATTTTTTCCGAAACAGAAAAAACAAAATCATTACCCCATTTTACATCCGTGGTAACGCCCGGCCATTTGGAACAGAGTTCCTGGAGGAAGTCGATGTTCATGGGTTAAAGGTATTGAATCAGGTGTTAGGTATTGGGTATTGGGTATTGGGTATTAGGTATTGGGAAATTAAGTTTCGTATTGCAAGGAATCTTTTTAATACTCAAAACCGACGAGAATATCCCAAAAAAAAGTCCCACAAGTGTGGGACGTAAATTTTATTCGACTTCTTTTTCCTTCTTCTTCTTCTGACTTTTGGGAGCCAACACCATCAGCATTCGCTTACCTTCTAATTTCGGTAAGCCTTCCGGGATGCCCACTTCAACAAGACGATCCGCAAATTTCAACAGCACAAGTTCTCCCCTCTCCTTAAACTGAATTGCTCTTCCTTTAAACTGCACATATGCCTTCACTTTGTTCCCGTCCTTCAGAAATTTTTCAGCATGCTTGGCTTTAAAATCGAAGTCATGATCATCGGTGCCCGGAGTAAACCGGATCTCCTTCACTTCCGAGGCCTTGCTTTTGGCCTTCATTTCCTTTTCCTTCTTCTTCTTATCGTAGAGAAATTTATTGTAATCGATGATTTTACAAACAGGAGGATCAGCATTCGGAGAAATCTCCACAAGATCCAGTTGTTGTGCCTGAGCCATTCTCAAGGCTTCCTGGGTGGGATAAACACCTACTTCTACATTGTCGCCTACCAAACGTACCTGAGGTACTCTGATGAAATTGTTGATGCGATGTTCTGCTTCTTTGCGAGGTACAAATCTTCCTTTGAATCCTCCCCTGTTAAAGGGTCTTTGCGGTAATGCCATTTAGAAATTTTGAATGAAGTCCCGGTAGACTAAAACGTTACCCGGACGAAAATTGTTTTTTAATGATGAATAAATATCATGCCTTCTCAATGCGACGTCCTGTTGACAATTTCCTCTCTCACTTCAGCGATGAAGTCTGCAATTGCTTTTTGCCCCTTATCTCCTACTCCATGTCTTCTGATTGAAACCTTATTCTCATTCATTTCCTTTTCACCAACTACAAGCATATAAGGAATCTTCATTAACTCAGCGTCGCGTATCTTCTTGCCGATCTTCTCATTCCTATCGTCAACTTCCCCACGAATATCTGCATTTTTTAAATGCTGCAAAACTGTTCTGGCATAGTCCGCGAATTTATCGCTAATCGGCAACACTTTAACCTGAACGGGCGAAAGCCAAACGGGCAGGTTGCCGGCAAAATGTTCCAGTAAAAATCCAATAAACCGCTCATGGGTACCCAACGGCGCCCGGTGAATGATCAGGGGCGTATCCGTTTCATTGTTGGCCGTAGTATACTCCAGGTCAAAGCGTCTTCCTTGCGCGAAATCAACCTGGTTGGTAGCCAATGTGAATTCCCTTCCTATGATACTATAAATCTGGACGTCGATCTTCGGCCCATAAAAGGCGCCTTCGTCAGCCACCTCAACGAACGGAATTTTTTCATTGGTCATCACCTGCCGCACCATTGCTTCTGTTTCCAACCAAAGCTGGGGTTCGTTAATATACTTCTGCCCTAGTTTCGCGGGATCGTGCAGAGATAGTCGCATTACATATTTGTCGATCCCAAAAATCTTGAAATATTTCAGGTACATCTGGTTAACTGCTCTGAACTCCTGCGCAAACTGTTCTTTGGTACAATAGATGTGAGCGTCGTTCATATGCAGGCAGCGGACCCGCATTAAGCCGAACAATTCACCACTCTGCTCATAACGATAACAAGTGCCGTATTCCGCCAATCGAAGCGGAAGGTCTTTGTAACTGCGCGGTTCAGCCGCAAAAATCTTGTGGTGGTGCGGGCAGTTCATCGACTTCATATAATACTTCATTCCCTCAAGTTCCATCGGCGGAAACATACTTTCCTTATAGTAAGGAAGGTGGCCACTCTTGATATACATGCTCTCCTTCGCCAGGTGAGGAGTCACTACCCGTTTATATCCTGCGTCCATTTCTGTTTCCTTCGCCAGCTTTTCCAACTCTTCAATGATCACTGTTCCATTCGGCAACCATAAAGGAAGTCCGGGACCCACGTCGTCATCAAAAGTAAAAATGCCTAATTCTTTTCCGAGCTTTCGATGATCCCTTTTCTTAGCCTCTTCGAGCATCTTCAGGTACTCATCCAATTCTTTTTGCGAAGGAAACGTGACCCCATAAATGCGGGTAAGCTGTTTATTCTTTTCATCTCCCTTCCAATACGCACCGGCGATGTTGGTAAGCTTGATGGCTTTAATAAAGCCAGTGTTGGGAATATGCGGGCCACGACATAAATCAGTAAAATTTCCTTGCGTATAAAAAGTGATCTCACCATCTTTCAATCCTTCCAACAAATCAAGTTTGTATTCATCACCCTTATCTCTGAAATATTTTACCGCATCATTTTTTGAAACTTCTTTTCGTGAGTAACTGTTAGCTTGCTTTGCCAGTTCCGCCATCTTCACTTCAAGCTTGCGGAGATCATCCTCGGTGATTGATTTCCCGCCTAAATCCATATCGTAATAAAATCCGTTCTCAACGGGAGGACCTACCCAAAACTTTACACCTGGAAACATCGATTCCACAGCTTCAGCCATGAGGTGAGCAGAAGAATGCCAGAAAGTAGACTTGCCATCATTTTGTTCCCAAGTCAACAAATTCAATGATCCATCCTCATTGATTGGTCGTGTGGCATCCCATACCTGACCGTTTACTTTGGCTGCTAATACCTTTCTCGCCAAACCTTCAGAAATTGATTTAGCGATCTGAAGTGCAGTAATTCCTTTCTCATATTCTCGAACCACCCCATCGGGGAATGTGATCTTGATCATTAAACACTTTATTTTGCTACAACACTTATTTCGTTGTGGATTCGTGGTTGCTGGTTGCTGGTTGCTAGTAGCTACTTACTAATTGCTAGTCTCTAATTCAAGTGCGCCGACTCAAGTAAAAGACTAGTATCTAGTAACCAGCAACCAGCTACCACAGAGGGCGCAAATTTAACAAAGTGTTGCCAGATTACCGTTTACGAAATAATTCCTACCAATGAATTTTGGGCTATCTTACTTTTGTAAGAACATATGAACCGTAGTGCATGAAAAATATCTTCTTTTTCCTGTTCTCCCTGGTACCCTTGTTAGCTTCTTCACAGGATCTCACCGGCATTTGGCGCGGCCATTTCCAATCTAGCAGCAGCAGCATGCTGGAGCGATTATATGGTATTGAGGATCGTTACAAATTTGAAATACAACTTGACCAGCGGAATAAATTGTTTAGTGGCGTGACCTATTCTTATAAAACTACGGTGTTCTATGGAAAAGCGGATTGCCGCGGCCAGGTGAATGACAAAACAAAAAAGGTTTTGCTCGAAGAATTGAAAATTGTAGAAGTTCGGATGACTGATGGAAGTGATGCTTGTATTATGACGCTTTTTCTCAATTATTCGAAAAATGGTGATGATGAATTTATGGAAGGGACTTACACCAGCATGAACACCAGAGATTCTTCCAGTTGTGGACGAGGCACTGTCTATCTTCAAAAAGTAACGACATCTGATTTTTATAAAGAACCCTTCCTCGTGAAACGGGAGCAGGAGGCATTGAGAAAGAAGAATACAGCTCCTCGTATCAACACTCCTTCAGGCAGTAACACAGCAAAGACTGCACCTCCTGTTGCAAAAACAACAACACCTAAAAAAACGAGTCCTCCGGTTGTTAAAAAGTCAAATACTGCGAAGACTAATTCCCAAACCACGAAGCCGGATAAAGAAATAGCCCGCACCAATCCTTCCAAAACCATTATCGCGCCTGCCCGCACCGATACGGTGAAACAACTTGATAAGAAAATTAGTTCGCCTATCGCTACGCCACGAGTCCTTGCAAATCGACAGAATGAACTCGTCAAAACAATCACGGTTAATACAACGGAAGTATCAGTGGACCTTTATGATAATGGGACTATTGATAATGACACTGTATCCGTTTACCTCGATAAAAAATTAGTGATTTCAAAACAACGATTAACCGATCAGCCGATCAGTGTTAAATTGAAGTTGGATGACGACAACGACTATCACGAGCTGGTGATGGTTGCCGAAAACCTTGGCGAAATTCCTCCGAACACATCCTTAATGGTGGTGAAGGCGGGCGACAAACGGTATGAAGTGCGTATTACCTCTACTGAACAGAAGAATGCCGTGGTTATTTTCAAGTATGAAAAACCGGGTTGATAATGCCGTTCACATAAATTTTTATACGAGCTTCACCAATCTGATTAATTTTCCTTCATGCTAATTCGAATCCTCTTTTTACTACTTGCTGTCACATGTATGGCTTCAGGTGAAGCCCAGAATTTAAACGGCATTTGGCGCGGCAAGCTTACTCAGGATCCGGGTGGTTGCTACCCTGTTTATTTTTTGGAATTGCAGATTAGCGCACTCGATCATAACAGTATCTCGGGCAATTCATATGACTTCTATGACAAGACACGGTTCGTTCGATTAGACTTCAGCGGCAGGTATAACGCCACTACAAAAAGATTGGTAATTATCGAAAGTAAAGTGCTGACCTTTCAAATTCCGAGGGATTGTGTGCCCTGCATAAAAACATATGACCTTTCTTATACTAACAATGGAAAAGAGGAATTTTTGACTGGCGACTGGAAAGGATTTGAAATGGAAAGAAGGGCTGTGTGTCCTCCCGGAAGGATTACGTTGCAACGCGTGATGCAATCGGAATTCCCTGTTCAGGTACGACAAAATGATACTCTCGCGCGAATTCAGCAATCATTAAAACTACAACCGAGAGAAAAAGACGTGCTTCAGACGTATCAGCTCGATACTTCAGACATTAAAATCGATATTTACGATAACGCGGAGATTGATGACGATACTGTTTCCGTTTTTCTTAATAACACCTTATTGTTATACAAGAAGAGACTAACTGATAAAGCGCTTACTTTAAAATTGCAGGCGTTTCCTGGAACAGAATATGAATTGATGATGTATGCCGATAACCTGGGTAAGATTCCGCCGAACACCGCATTGATGATTATAACGGCTGGTCAGAAGCGATACGAACTCAGGGTAGTTTCATCAGAACAAAAAAGCGCCGTAGTAAGATTTGTTTATCAGCCGAAGCAATAGGAACCACAAGTCCCAGCCGGTCGGGATGCAGACCGCAAGCGTTTGCATTTGATGTTTGATGTTACATGTTTGAGGTTTAATGTTTGAAGTTGATGTTTATCCGAATGTCACATGGGTTAACTAGATTTTTAAGACTCAAAAAATTTAGCCATGCAAAAAACATTCATCTGGCTGTGCTTACTGCTACTGTCAGCCAGCAACATTTCTGCCCAGGAAATTACGGGCACCTGGTACGGTTTTCAGACTTCCAAAGCAAATGGTCAATCCAAAGAGTATCGAATTACTGTTGACATTAGCGCCGTTACCGGTGATAGTGTTACCGGTACCATGAGCCTCAAATCCGGGGAGAAAGGAACGATCACCAGCAGCTTCAGTGGTAGCTTCGATTCCAGAAACAAGATGCTTCACCTTAAAGAAATGGAAGTGCTTACGAAAGGCCTGAACGAAAAAGATGTGAGCCTTTGCGAGTATGCCCTGAAATTTGATGACAAGGTGATACGTGGAAAAGGACATGCGCAAAACAAGGGATACGATTACCTGGAGATTTACTTGCAGCGCAGCCCTAATTATTGACCACAGACCACAGACCACGGACCACGCCGGTTAAGTTTGAGTAGCGATCATATTATAACGTCATTCAAAATGTAAGAGGTGTGGTCTGTCGTCAGTCGTCCGTCGTCCGTCAATTATTGACCACAGACCACAGACCACGGACCACACCGGTTAAGTTTGAGTAGCGATCATATTATAACGTCATTCAAAATGTAAGAGGTGTGGTCTGTCGTCAGTCGTCCGTGGTCCGTTTTCTACTTCCTCGGAATCTTCTCCTCTCTCATCGCCGCATTGTAAACAAATGCTGCAACAATAGTGGCTGCTTGTTTCAGATCATCTGCAATCAGGTGATCATAAGAATCCATATTGGTATGATGAGTTCTGGTGCTATACTCAATTGGATCCTGGATGAATTGAAATCCAGGTATGCCTACACCATCAAACGATAGGTGATCGGTGCCTCCTGTGTTTTGTAAAGTAAGTGTTGTTGCACCAAGATCGCTGAATGGCTCCAACCATTTTTCAAATACAGGCCTCACATTTTGGTTGCCTTGCAAATACACGCCGCGAATCTTACCAGTTCCATTGTCGAGATTAAAATAAACCGAAACCTTTTCTCCTTCAGCATTTGCTTTCCTTGTAGTTGTATCAGACAAACGATTACGCACATAGTTTCTCGATCCCAATAGTCCTTGTTCTTCGCCACTCCAAAGCGCTATGCGAATGGTTCTCCTCGGCTTCACACCAAGAGATTTTAAAATGCGTACGGCCTCCAACATTACTGCACAACCCGCCGCATTATCTGTTGCACCGGTCGCGCTTTGCCACGAATCCAGGTGACCACCAAGCATCACCACTTCGTCTTTCAATTTTTTGTCGGTGCCTTTTATTTCACCAATTACATTATATGCTTTTTCATTTGAAGTCTCGAATCTGGTTTTTACCTCAGCTTCCAATTGCACGGGGACACCTGAACTCACCAAACGTTGAATGGTCATGTAATCTTCGAATGCAATTACGGCATCTAACATATTCTCGGGAGAATTTATTTGGTATGCTCCGCCTCCCTGAACAAATAAGGTTCCATCATGACCATTCGTAGTAGCACTAAGAATAGAAACTGCCCCTTCTTCTTTTGCAAAATCGCGGAGCCTGTTTGCAATTCCGAAATTAGGATTGCGCCTGAATTGCTCGCGCGCTCTCCGCTGCGCGGCCGTATCCGGCGGTGCGGGCTTATTGTTAGCCATCGTTGTGAGTTGATCATCCGTTAACCTGGTGGCATCCGCCTTGAAACTTTGGTTCAATGTGTCAGGGCGATACATCATCACAATTTTACCCTTCAGCTTGCCGCGGTAACTTGCTAATTCCATCGTGTCTTTTGCAGTGACCAAAACCACTTGCGCACGTTGCAGCCCATTGGTTCCTGCAGTCCACGTTTTTGGAAACGCGATGAGTGGTTTGTAATACGGCGCAACCATGGCGTAATATGATTTTTGCAATTCCCAGCCTTTGCCAAAGTTTCCCCACGCGTCTAAATTTGCATTGTCAAATCCCCACTTTTTTAATTCGGACACCGCCCAATTGGCTGCTCTGAAAAATCCGGGCGAATTCGTAAGTCGTGGTCCACTTGCATCAGTCAAATGAAATGCAATGTCCATCACCTTTGAATTGTTCAGGCCTTCCTCACGAATTTTCCGGATCATATCCATATCCAACTTTTCCTCCTGCGCAAAGGCCACAGCGGAAATAAATACAAATAAGAATGGGAGTAATTTTCTCATGATTGTTTTGTTTTGAAGATAAAAATGATTCAATAACGAATGGGTAAAAGAGTCATCGGATTGTTGATTCTTCTTGGTTACTATATTCCGAAGTAATGCCGGAAAGGTGAATGGTTGAGAGTACAAGATACAGGATAGCCAATAAAATTTATCATAGACAAAGAAAAAAATCAAATCCTACCTTAGACGCAATGAACTTACGACAATTCAAGCCGTTCTATTGGATATATAATTTGCTTCATTATCGTCAGCTCAAACACAATGCAAGGGCCTATAAGGAATACCAATTAAAGAAACCATTGGTAGCCTCCATAAGTAGCAAAGACTTCCCTGATAAGGAATCAAAAGCATGGTTAGATGTTGGCGACTCGTCTACTGTTGCTCCCACCAAAAATTCGTTCAATGAATTCTCACCAGACATTCAGCAGAAAATCCTGCATTGGAGTCGTGATGGATATCTAATTCTCGAAAAATTTTTCAGCGAAGAAACTTGTGATAAAATAAATAATGAAATAGACAGACTGCTGAAACAAAACAAGATCCATTTTACAAATGGAAATAAGCTGATGTTTGCCAATAAGCTTTCATCAATCGTGAAGGATACGGCCAATTTTCCGGATTTAAAAAAAATCTTATCGTTCATTCTGGATAAGGAGATAGTCGCATTCCAAACAATAAATTTCTTAGCCGGAAGTCAGCAAAGGGCTCATTCGGATAGCATTCACATGACTACCTATCCCTTGGGATATTTGATTGCGGCATGGATTGCACTCGAAGATGTTAGTCATACCAACGGCCCATTGTTTTATTACCCGGGAAGCCATAAACTTCCCTTCCTTCTTAATAGCGATTACAATAAAGGTGAAACGGCGCTTACATTAGGCAAAAAGGACTATCGGGATTATGAGGATGTGCTAGAAGACGTGATCCAGGAATCGCAATTTAAAAAAGTTGAATTCCATGCTAAGAAGGGTGACGTTCTTATATGGCATGCTAATCTTGTTCATGGAGGCGCACCGATATTAGAGGAGAACAGCACGAGGAAAAGCATGGTAGTGCACTATTATGCGAAGGACGTGATCAAATACCATGAGATTAGTGAGAGACCGAGTTTGCTGGAAGAGTAACGATAAACATAAGATCCAAGATGCAAGATCCAAGATCCAAATAAAGAAGAGGAATAAGAAATAAAGTGAAAGAAAGAAGAGGGATAGATACACCGTTCTATTTTTTCTTATTGTTTTTCTTGAAATTTCCTTGGATCTTGGATCTTTCTCTTATTTAGAACATGGACGTACGTCAATCATACAACCTCTGGTCATCACAGTATGACATAAATGAAAATAAGACGCGCGATCTTGAAGCGAGAGCGCTGCGTGAAATATTATCACGCATTTCATTTACGCATTGCCTCGAGCTAGGCTGCGGCACCGGCAAAAACACGGAATGGCTTCACCAGAATGCAAATCGTGTTCTTGCAGTTGACCTTTCCGAAGAGATGATTGGAAAGGCCAAAGAAAAAATCAATTCAGGTGCCGTTGAATTTTTACTGGCCGATATTTCGAAAGCATGGGCGTTTCCAGTCAAACAGTTCGATCTCATCACATTCAGCCTGGTATTGGAGCACATTGAAGATCTCAACCATATTTTCCATGAAGCATCCCGAACCATTAAAGACGGCGGCCACCTATATGTAGGCGAGTTGCATCCTTTTAAACAATACGCTGGTTCAAAGGCCAGGTTTGAAACACCGGAAGGACTGCATGTGGTAGAATGTTATAATCATCACATTTCGGACTTCTTCACTGCTGCAACGGATAATGGATTTACACTTGAGCGACTGTACGAATACTTTGATGAAGTTGATAAGCAGGGCATACCGCGCTTACTAACGTTATTGTTCCGTAAAGAGATCCGATCTTTCTAAAAAGAATCGGATCTTTTCACTTAAAGGAAAACCCTTAGTTCAATAGCTTTTTGTGACCCGCTGCTAAATTCTGTTTACATCTTGATTTCAGGCTACAATAACTTACTCCGCAATACGTTAAACCTTGCGTCCCTGCTTTATTTTAATTAAGTTTATAAAAAGATATCCAATGAAATTCCTAGTAGCGCTATTCTGCTCGCTAATGGTCTCTTTTGGCGTTTTTGCCCAGGCTAAAGTTGCAAAAACAACACCTCCAAAACCAGTAGCCGCTAAACCTAAAACTGCAGCCCCGGTTAAACCAAAGGCTAAGCCTAAAGCAAAAAAATCAAGTTCATCTTCAAGTAAACTAAATACCTCCGGCGAAATGGAATTCGAGGAGTTGATTTGCTATGAGGATGGTCCGTGCACATTCACGATCGTTCGCAAGGATACGCTCGTTTACGAAGTGAATGCATCCGGCAAACAATACGATCTGCTTATCATTCCAAATAAATTTGATGGAGTATCTATCGCTGATTTCAACTGGAAAATGATTGGCGGGGAAAACAAATCAGGTCACGTTGTGATCAATTCAACCGGTATCAACAATGCACGCAAATATATGTTCACGTTGCCTGGTGGAGAACTGAAACTTTCAGATGCCTCCTCCTTCTGGCTAAGCAATCAAAATTTCAAAGAAATCGCAAAAGGCGAAACCACTCTTGCGATTGACGGCGGCGAAACAGAAACTTTCAAGAGCCCTCCTGCTGACGCAGTTTCAACTGATATCAACTATAAAGGAAGACCGTTGAGTATTGAAGGCTTCGCTTTGCAGAATAAAAACGAAGGCGAGTCTGGAAGAAAAGAAATATGGGTAATGAACGTGAGCAACAACTTGCTTGTCATCAAACTCGACAACGTTTCGTGGAGCATGAAGTTGAAAGAGGTTCGCATGAAATTATAATCATCGACTCCATAAATAAAATGAAAAGGCTCTCCAACCGGAGAGCCTTTTTCATTACGACTAGATCTATCTAAGATTAGTAACGTCCATCTTTTTTATCAAGGTGACGACCAACTCCATAACCAACTGCACCACCTGCAACACCGCCAATGGCCGCACCTACTGCACGATTTTTCTTATTCACTACAGCACCAATTATGGCACCACTACCTGCACCAATCACGGCACCTTTAGCAGCCTTACTCCATCCTTTAGGTTTTGCCTTAGCAGGATATTGATTAGACGTGCTCATTGAGCCTGTTTGAGTAGGTGTAGTTCTAACGGTTCTTGAAGCAGTGGATTTACTAGTGCTTGCTACCGATTTACTAGTCACTAATGGAGCAGCATTTTGTTGTGCCTTCCATGCCTGGAACTGTGCGAAACCTGCAGTATCGGTAGTGCTCACCCTAGTATCGCCAACCTCGGTTCGCTTATTACCGCACGAAGAGATGAAGGCCATCATAATGATCATGATTGCGCTCACAGAGAAAATGGATAGTATTGTTTTTTTCATACTGTCTGAATTTTAGTTTTAAATAATAGTTTGTAAGAACTGGCATACTTTAAATCGAACACTGTGCCAACGAAAATCCAACTGTTAAGAAATACCCGTTCGTCATTTCAAGAAATTGTATTTCAAATAACTGGATAGCATTTTTTTTAACATTAACGGCTAAACAATAACAATAAGGAGCCAGAATTCTGGAGATAGGAGGCAGGAGAAAGAGGCAGAAATTCCTTAATGGGTGAGGCCGTTATATTTTCTTTTACAATTCCATTTCCGTTTAACGATTTTATTTGTCCAACCACGTCTACACATTTTAGATTTAAAGTGATTTTGATTAGATTTAAACAGCGGTATTTATCGTCATCTGATATGAGTAAGAAGGATTCAGGGGAATTGCAACAATTTATTAAGCCATACCCGCCTAAGGTGCAACAATTGGCACTGTGGCTTAGAGAGTTTGTATGGGACCTATACCCCAATTGCAACGAACTCATCTATGATAATTATAATGCAGTAGCTTTTGGATGGTCCCCTACTGTGCGACTTGGTCATACGTTTTGTTCGATTGCTGTAATGCCACGTTACGTACATTTTGGATTTTATTGGGGCTCTGAATTAGCGGATCCAAAAAAAATTTTACAAGGGAAGGGTCGGCAATATCGTTACATCATAGTAAATGAGCAGGAAGAGTTCCCTGCTTCTTATGTAAGGCGACTCTTAAAAGAAGCATACGCAAATTCAGTGGCGAGGGTGAAGGATGAAAAAGAATTTGTAAAGAGCAGGACGATTGTAAAATCCATTTCGGCTTTAAAGAAAAGACCGGGGATGCCACCGGGAAGAAAACCTGTATCCAAAAAAATTAAATCTCAGTTGTGATGGGCATTGGTACGATAACCTTTTTGATAGTAATCGCGAATTTTATAATCTCCTATAATGGTTTTAATAATCGGCGATTCTATAGTCGATTGGTTTTCCAGGTGGAAAAGATCCTTGTGTATAAGGATTACAAGCGACTTATTACTTCCGGTTTCCTCCATGTTAGCTGGTTGCACCTGTTGTTTAATATGTTTACGCTATATGCCTTTGGAAGTAGCCTGGAGGAGTCGCTTGGACCATGGCAATATCTGCTGTTATATTTTGCGGCGCTTATTGGTGGAAATTTATTGTCCCTCTTTATTCACCGTAACCACGCGGGCTACCGGAGTGTTGGGGCTTCGGGTGCCATCGCTGGTGTCATGTTTGGAGCCATAGCTATATACCCCGGACTTGACATAAGATTCTTCGGTTTTTCCCCAGCCATACCGGCGTGGATTTTCGGATTGGGATATATGCTCATCTCGATCTATGGAGTAAAATCAAAGAAGGATAATGTTGGTCACGATGCTCATTTGGGAGGCGCGTTAATAGGGATGGTGGTTGCTATTTTGCTTCGACCCGCTGCACTCATCGACAATTATATTCCGATTCTCATTATTGCTTTGCCCGCACTTGTATTCTTATATATTATTATGACCCGGCCGCATTTCTTACTGGTAGATAATTATTTCTTCCGCAACCAGGAAGATTTCTATAATATCGACCATAAATACAACCAGGAAAGAAGCAACAGGCAAAAAGAAATCGACCGCATCCTCGAGAAGATTCATAAGAAAGGTATGAAGAGCCTGACGCGCGAAGAGAAAGAGCTTTTAAAGCGAGAGTCTCGGTCAATCAAGTAGGGATCAGACTTTGAAGACTGGAGACGCACTCGAATATTTGAAATTTTATTCCATCTTCGAATGACCTTCACTTCAAGTACATAGACAGAAGCCTCAATTTCGAGTGTCTAAAAAAATGAAAGGGCCAATTTAAAACTAACGAATATCAGCGGCGTGGATTTCGGGACGCCTGCGTCTATAGTCTCGATGATTAAGATGTTCGAATAATGTGATGAAGGCTCCACATTTAAGCAGCGTCTTCAGTCTAGAAGCGAAATCATCGTACATGCTTTATCTTCAGATCATGAAGAAATGTCTATTTGCATTCACGCTATCTGTTTTCCTTAGCACCATTTATGCTCAACAACAACCCGCTCGACTTATTATTCGTGGTGACGATATGGGGTACACGCACTCTGGGAATGAAGCGTTGATCAAGTGTTATAAGGAAGGAATTGAAACTTCAATCGAAGTGATTGTTCCTTCTCCATGGTTTCCGGAAGCTGTTAAACTATTAAGGGAAAATTCAAAAGTGGATGTTGGCATTCACCTCGCATTAACCAGTGAATGGGAAAATGTAAAATGGCGTCCACTTACTGATTGCAAAAGTATCATCGACAGCAATGGATATTTCTACCCCATGGCATTTCCCAACAAAAACTATCCCGGTAAATCCATTAGTGAAAACAAGTGGAAACTTGAGGATATCGAAAAAGAACTGCGAGCGCAAATTGAAATGGCATTGAAATATTTACCGCAGATTAGTCATGTATCCAATCACATGGGCTTTTTTAATCTTAGTCCGGAAGTAAAAGCGTTGGCGAGGAAGTTGGCAAAAGAATATAAAATTGATATTGATCTTGAAGAATACAAAGTGATCAACATCCGATACGAAGGTCCTTCCCGAACCCCACAGGAAAAGATTGAAAGCTTTCTCAAAGCATTGAACAAACTTGAACCCGGAAAAACATATTGGTTCATTGATCATCCCGGACTCGATAATGAAGAACTGAGAGCAGTATGGCACATCGGCTACGAAAATGTTGCAGAGGACCGACAAGGCGTTACCGATCTTTTTACAAGTGAAAGAGTGAAAAACGCTATTAAAGAAAAGAAGATTGAGTTGATTGGATATAGGGATTTGCCCGGCAAGCAGTAAGAGCTAAAGTAAAGGTCCGATCATTTTTGAGGGCTCTCAAAAGTGAAATGCTTACGAAAGATCGGACCATTAAATCCACTCCACCTTTAGGGGGCCGGAGAATAATCTTTCAATTATAAAAAGCTGGGGGGTGTGCTTCAAAATTTAAAATTCCACGTAACCGCAGGAATAATTGGAAATAAGGATACTTGTTTTGCTTCAATTTGCAAACTGCCGTTATACGGACTACCAGTTTGATCGAAATAAATAAAGTAAGGATTCAAGCGACTATAGACGTTGTAAATACTGAACACCCAGTTGGTTTGCATTTTTCTATTTGCATTCTTCTTTGGTGTATAGATGGCAGAGAAATCCAATCGATGATAAGAAGGCAGTCTGTATTCATTAATTTTGCTATACTCTTGCGAAAGAACACCTCCCATAACATAAAAACGCTCTGGCAAACTTGTGGCATTGCCTGAACCATACACAAACACACTTGATAACTTCCAACGTTTGCTCAGTTCGTAGGTTGCAACAACGGAAAGGTCGTGGCGACGATCATATTTTGCCGGATACGTTTTGTTATCATTCAGGTCAGGAAATTTTCTCCACGTCCATGAAAGTGTATATCCAATCCATCCGGTAAGTTTTCCTCTCGCCTTATTAATGAAAAATTCGGAACCATAACTCCACCCTCGTCCATATACAAAATCTTCTTCCGGATCTTTTAATGAAGGGGTATAGCCTTCACTATATTCGATCTGGTTGTCCATATCCTTATAGTACAACTCTACCGATGTTTCATACATGTTGTCTTTGAAATTCTTGAAAAGACCGAGGGCGTACAACCAACTTTTCTGAGGCTGTACTCTGAATGTACTCGGCACCCAAAGATCAGTCGGAAGCGTGGTGCCAGCGTTACTCACCAGGTGAATATATTGAAGGTTGCGCGTGACAGCGGCCTTAACCGACGTTTCGTCGTTGAACGCATAACGTATCGTGAATCTTGGTTCCGGACCACCATATGCTTTAATCAAATCTCCGGATCGATATACAACACTGTCCAGTTTATTTCCGTCAGCATCACGATTGTATTTGGTGTATGGGCCAATTTGAGCGAATGCGCTATAGCGCAGCCCAAGATGGATCTTTACTTTATCACTCAGCTCCCAATCGTCCTGTACGTACAAGCCAGTTTCGTTCGCAAATTTTTGCGATTCGTTATTGGGAGCGAAGACCGTACTATCCTGCTGGCCCGTGAGCACATTTGGCGTGAACTTGTGATAAATAAACAATCCACCGAATCGAACTTTATGTTGGGGCGCCGGGTAGAAATCAAAATCGAGTTTGCCATTCCAATCACGAATGCCAGACGCAAGGCTCAATGAAAAATTTTCCTGCGATGCGTTAAACGCAAAGTTGTACTTGTTATAGACCACCGTGGTATTAGCAAAGAGCTTCCTATTAAAAACGTGGTTCCATCTGAGTGTCGCCGTTGCATTACCCCATGGAATATTTGCATTGAATGTTCTCCTTGAATTTTTAAAATCGAATACATCTCTTCCAAAATACCCACTCAGATAAAGCCGGTCCTTATCAGAAAAACGATAGTTCACTTTTGTATTCAAATCATAGAAGTAATATCCCGAACCGTGAAATTGACTTGACTTATTGATGAACGGTTTCACGAGGGCATCTATGTAAGTCCTCCTAGCGGAGATAATAAATGACGCCTTATTCTTTTTGAGCGGGCCCTGTACGGAAAATCGAGAGGCAATCAAACCAAGCCCACCTTCCACCTGGAATTGATTCATGTTGCCTTCCTTCATCGCCACATCCAGCACACTTGATAGCCTTCCTCCATATTGTGCAGGCATTCCACCCTTGATCAGTGTAGTGTTTTTAATGGCGTCCGAATTAAAAATAGAAAAGAAGCCAAATAGGTGGCCCGTATTATAGACAATCGCATCGTCAAGCATGATGAGATTTTGATCCGGGCCTCCACCCCTCACATATAGCCCCGTATTTCCTTCTCCCGCATTTCTCACCCCAGGGAGCAATTGCAAGGTTTTGAGAATATCTACTTCGCCCAATAAAACTGGAAGCGATTTCACCTGGCTCATAGATAAATCGAATCTTCCCATTTGCGCATTCTTGACGTTCGCATCCCTGCGCCTGGAAGTAACTACCACTTCTTCATATGTTGTGGATTTAGGAGTCAAAAGAAAATCAAGTGACGTGTTTTCATTCAGACTGATCGCCTTCTTTTGCGTAACGTATCCAACGTGGGAAATAGTAAGTTCGTAATCACCTGAGGGAAGTGTGATGGAATAATATCCATATTGATTACTGCTAACACCCTTTCCATGACCATTGACAGAAAGTGTGGCGCCAATGATGGTTTCACTGCTCAACGAATCTTTAAGGTAACCGCTTAATGTGAACTTAGTGGCATTTGCAGGTTTCGATTGGCAAAAGCAAATTAACGGACAGAAAAAAAGACAGGCTGCAACAATTGTTTTCACAATTGCGGTTTCAAGCAGGTAGCCAGCAGAATAATTTCTTTTCAACCTAGTTTGTATCACTCACCTTACTATTTGCCCTTCTACTTATGACGAAAATCAAGCGAATCTGTCACATCTCCGCAATGCAACATTTTATTTTTATATGTAGGATGCTTAGTGCCTAGATAGGGATTCACCACCTGGTTTTTATCGCTCAACCAAAAAGCTTCCTCAGAATCATTAAAAGCCATTGGGCAGTGTTGATGATACACTACTTGCCCATCATATCGAACGGTTCGAAGCAATTCATATAGTGCTTCGGACAAGGTGTAAAACGACTTTCTCTTTTCAGTAATATTTTCTTCGCCCACGATCCCAACAGATTCGCTGCTAATAGTTGAGGCATAGTTGTCCGCCATCATAACTATTGTGGAATCAGCTTTCAATTGTTTGGTTGGTAAACTATCGGCCAATACTTTTAGTCGGCCAGCCGATTGATTGACCTTCACAGTATCCCACTCAACAAAAGCATCCTTCAATTCGTAGTAATTGGTGAGGAGGTTTTGAAAAGCGGTATTGAATGCGTCTGACTTATTAGTAACTGCAAGCGGAGCGGGCTCAATATTTTCAACCTTGTCCCGATTCTTTTTGAAGAATACCCAATAAACCACCACAATGGCGAGTATCAAAACAAGGAGGAGAAGCACTTTCTTCATCAGGTATAAAATTTGGGCAAAGGTAAGGACGCGAATTACACGAATTATTTCGAATTACACGAATTATTTGATTGGTAAATGACCATCGAGCAGGGCACCACTACCTTATAGCGATAGTGTAACGGAACGCATATATTAGAACTACATATTAGCAGAATTAAACGAAATTTGCGCCCATTATTCAGGTTTGAAGAACGGAATGTTATCACGAACATCAAAGGCAGACGCTTGCGGTTTGCATCCCGACCGGATAAAGCAGCGTCCGGACCTCAAACCTCAAACATCAAACATCAGGAATGCTAGCAGGACTTACGAATGTAACTTTTGAATTTGGCGCAAGGATAATTCTTCGCGAAGCCACATGGCATATCCAACCCAATGAGCGAATTGGCTTAATTGGATATAATGGCACAGGTAAATCAACATTACTCAAACTATTTGTTGGTGAGTATTCCCCCTCTGAAGGCTCAGTAGAGAGAAGCAAAGGAACCACTATTGGCTACCTGCACCAGGATCTGCTCAGCTTTGACACCAATGATTCCATTTTGAACGTTGCGCTTGGCGCGTTTGAAAGGATCCTTCAACTCGAGCAGGAAATTGACGTGCTTGGAAAAGAATTGGAAAAGACGGGCGATGAAAAAACTTTGCACGCGTATACGGACAAGTTGCACGAGTTGGAAACGCTCGGTGGTTATACAATACACCATAAAACCGAGGAGGTGCTGCAGGGTCTTGGATTTGCAAATGCTGATCTCCAACGTCCATTCCGCGAATTCAGTGGTGGCTGGAGGATGCGTGTGTTATTGGCAAAAATGATTCTTCAGCAACCCGACCTCCTTCTATTGGATGAGCCTACCAACCACCTTGATCTTCCTTCAATCGAATGGCTCGAAAAATACCTGCAACACTACCAGGGCTCCGTAGTCATCGTGAGTCATGATAAATTCTTTTTGAATCGAATGGTTACGAAGATTGTTGAGCTATATCAAAAGGAATTGCATGTGTACAATGGAAACTACGATTTCTATGAAACAGAAAAATCGCAGCGCATTGAATTCATGCAAAGAGCATTCGAAAATCAGCAGGAATATATTCGTCAACAGGAAAGGTTCATAGAGCGCTTCCGCGCAAAGTCTAGCAAAGCGGCGCAGGCTCAAAGTGCCATAAAGCGATTGGAAAAACTTGATCGGATTGAAGAAGTGGAATTGGAGCGACCTGATATCCGAATCAATTTCACTGTAGACACTGTGCCAGGTAAAGTGCTGGTTGAATTGAAACACATCAGCAAGTCGTTTGGCGACATACATATTGTTGAGGATACAGGTGCGGAAATTAATCGCGGCGATAAAATAGCATTGATTGGAGCAAATGGTAAAGGAAAATCTACGCTACTGCGCATCATCGCGGGTACAGAGAAATTTCAGGGCGAACGAAAATGGGGTCACAATGTTGAAGAAAGTTTTTACGCGCAACATCAGCTAGAAGCCTTGCACCTGAATGATACGATCCTGGATGAAATGAGGGCAGCAGGAAGCCAAATGACCGAACAGGAATTGCGCAATCTCCTCGGGTGCTTTTTGTTTGGTGGCGAAGAAGTGGAGAAAAAAATCAAGGTGTTGAGTGGAGGTGAAAAAGCAAGGGTAGCGTTAGCCAAAACCATTGTGAGCAAAGCGAATTTTTTATTGTTGGATGAGCCAACAAATCACCTGGATATTCATTCGGTAGAACTGTTGGTAGAATCATTAAATAAATACAAAGGAAGTTTCATCCTCGTAAGTCACGATCGTTATTTCATTTCGAAAGTGGCAAATAAGATCTGGGAAATTGATAACCTCAAGATCAAAGAATTTGCTGGAGGATACGACGAATATGTAGAGTGGAAGAAGAGAATGGAGGCAAGCCGCGAGCAAGGAACTGTCAAAGCAAAAAAAGAAGAAAAGGAGAATATCGCACCGGCGCCGAAAGAAAAAACAGCACCGGCGGAATCGAAAACTGCCGGCAAGCCAGAGCCATCTCCTTCGAACCAGGAGCAGTCGAGCATCAAAAAGGAACTGCAAAAAAATCAAAAGCAGTTTCAGCAATTAGAAGATAAAATTGCGAAGGCCACTCTAAAGAAAAACGAACTCGAATCTGCCCTCTCCGACCCTTCCACCTATGCGGATAAAAACAAATTCATCCAGGTAGAAACGGATTATAAAACAGCAGAAGATGATTTGTTTAAACTCAACTCCCAGTATGAGCAATTGTTTGAAAAAATTTTGGAGTTGGAGGGGAAGTTGAAATAGCGCAAAGCTGTTAGCTGTTAGCCGTTAGCTTGATTCGTGAACTTTCGTTACCGACATGTTGTCCTTACGGGACAAAGAAATGCATGAGCTGATATTAAACATGGATACAAAAAAGCATAGAAGCGATTGGCCGCTTTTATGCTTGAATGATTTTGAATGAACGCTTATTCCTGACGCGCTACTCCTTAGGCGCCTGATTAGGAGTAGGCTGCCCTTGTGGAGGAGGTTGGTTGCCTTGCTGCCTTGGAGGAGGATTCTTAGCCGGATGCGCTTCACCATGGTGGCAGCTATAGCAGGTCAACGCCTTAACTGCATTTCCTTGTTCATCCTTAGCGTAGTTAAAATATTTTTTGTTGATCTTGTTGGCCATCTTCATCATTTTGCGTGCGATGTTTTTTTCTGGTTTCTCGTCGCTTGCAAAATCCATTTTTCTGTCTGCGGTAGGCACGTGACAAAAATCGCACCTCACACCCAGCCCGCGCGTGAAGGTGTGCATTACGCTATCCAATTCCTTATCGCTGATATTTTTGGAGAGAATCTTCAGATTCTTATACTTTCTTTCGGGCGGAGCAGAGAAGGCAACACAAATAGCGACCATGGAAATTAATAGGACACTAACTACAATGGTCTTGCGAGGAATAGCAGTCATTGAATTTTGATTTAAGAAATGAAAATAAAGAAAGTCTTTCAGGAAAATTCACGGTAGTGAAAAAAAACGTGGATGAGGCGGCATCATTCTTTCGTATTTTGTGAACGGGTTTGAACCTTGGCTTATGAAACTGTGGCTACCTCTGTTACTCGTATTCTCTATTTCAACCGCAAACGCTCAACGTCCCAAAATTGGATTGACATTGAGTGGAGGTGGCGCGAAAGGACTTGCGCATATCGGCATTCTGAAGGCCATAGATTCCGCCGGATTAAAAATCGACTACATCACGGGTACCAGCATTGGGGCTATTTTTGGCGGTTTATACGCTATTGGATATTCGGGGGACACGCTGGAAAAAATGGTTCGCCAGGTGGATTGGGATCTGTTGCTTAGTAACCAGTCGTCGCTCCGCAGTCTTTTCATGGAAGAAAAGACGGAATACAATAAATACATCGTTGAATTGCCCTGGATCAATAATCAGTTTCGATTACCGTCTGGATTACTGGAGGGGCAAGAATTGTGGATGCGCCTGGCAGAGTTGTGTTTTCCGGTGTATGATCAAAAAGATTTCGCCCAATTCAATATTCCGTTCAAATGCATTGGCACCGAAGTGGGCAATGGCTCCGCAGTGGTGCTCGACAAAGGTGAGATTATTACCGCGATCAGGTCCAGCATGGCCATCCCCTCTGTTTTCACCGCGGTGGATTATGACGGTAAGCGCCTTGTTGACGGAGGCATTGTTCGAAACTTTCCTGTTTGGGACGTAAAGGCCATGGGAGCGGATATGGTCATCGGCAGTAACGTTGCCACCGGGCTGTTACCTTCAGATAAGGTGCGAAACGTTTTGCAAGTGTTGTTGCAGGTAGCATTTTTTAGAGAAGCAGAAGACAATCGCAAAGAAGTACCACTCTGTAATATTTACATTCCACATAAGCTGGAAAAATATACGATGGGAAGTTTCAACCAGGCAAGCGACATTTTGAAAGAAGGAATTGAAGAAGGACGAAAGTTGTATCCGGTTTTTAAGCACCTGGCCGACTCGCTGGATTCCATATACGGCAAATCTGATTACAGAAAGGATAGAGTTCCGGCATCTCATCCTGTTTGTATTACTAGTTATGAAGTGAACGGTACCGACCAAACCACAGAGGAATTCTTTCTTCACACCATGAATTTTGATTTGAATAAGACCTATTCTGCGAAGCAGTTGAATCAAATGGTAAGAAAGGCGTTTGGTACACGCTACTATAACAGGGTTACCTACTCGCTAATTCCAAATGAGGATGGGACTGCTAAAATCAAATTCGAAGTTTCTGAAAACCCGCTGACCTTTGCGAAACTCGGCTTGCACTATAATCGATTTACTGGTATCGGTGTCATTGCAAACCTTACATCACGAAACTTTTTTATCAAGAACTCCAGGAGCTTACTCACTTTCAATCTTGGAGAAAGTATCAACGTAAGAGCGGAGCATTTACAATATCTTGGTAGAAAGAAGGATTTTTCCTTTGTATTGAGCACTCAGTTCGATCGCTTTGACGTCACCAGTTATGATCAGTTTAAACAAAACGGGATCTACCAGCAGAGCTTTTTCAACCTCGACAGCAAGCTGCAGTATTCCACTACACGAAACCTTGCCGTTGGTGCCGGAACAAAATTGGAGTGGTTGAATTTTACGCCATCCATCCGCCCTAATCTGTCTTTTACCGGCCGAAATAATTTTATTACCACCTACGGATTTATCAATCACAACTCACTTGATCGCACCATATTTCCTAAGAGAGGTATTAAATGGGAATCTGAATTCGGCTGGGTGTATAACCAGGATCCGCGTCTGAATTTTTTTATTAATGGCGATCCCATTACTGACCCGGATTCTATCCATATCAGCGATGAGCCGTATGCACGCGCGATTTTGAATTTTCAACAATTCATTCCATTGAGCAGAAAAACTAATCTCGAACTGCAACTGCAAAGTGGAGTCAATTTCAACTATAAGAACAACGTGATGAACGAATATGTAGTTGGAGGATTAACAAAAACATTTCGAAACCAGGTAACCTTTGCAGGGCTGCAGGAAGGATCGGTATATGCGCCTTCAGTTTTCGCATATGGGATGGCGGTGCGATATGAAATGTTCAATAACACCTATGTCGCCGCACGCGCAAATATGTTGTTCACGAATTTTATCAGTAAAAGCAATTTCTTCAACAACGCCAACTTCTTTTCTGGATACGCACTCACCTTTGCCTACAATTTTGCGCTTGGTCCCCTTGAAATCAGTGCTATGTATTGTGATCAGTCGAAGCAGTTGGGCACGTATATCAATCTAGGTATTCCGTTTTAACCCTGAGCGGAGTCGAAGGGGCTGCATTGAAGATCGAGCGAAGTCGAGATTTTCGTAAAGTAATTTCGAACACTGAATCGACCTGCGACTTTTGGGAATTGTTTTAAGTCTTCGAACCCTGATCTCATTCTCGTTTCTCGACTCCGCTCAGGGTTCGACTAGTTCTCCTCACCTGCTTTTACGAAGTCACTTACGAGATAACTGATCAGCTTTCCGATACCTTCATCTACTCTTCCGTTGATTAGTCTTGCTGCTCCCTCACAAATATGAAAATAGGCAACGCGCTTCTCCATTCCGGTAAAGGCTGCAAATTGCCTTGCATGTTGCGGGGTGAGGCCTGAAGGAGTATAGGCGCTTGCCAGTGTATTGGCAATGCTGTCAAGATCCAATTCAATTCCAGTAAAATTATCCTCGGTATAATTTGTAGCATGAGCAACAGCCTGGAGAAACGATCTTTTCTCGTGGATGAAAATATCCTCGAATGTGATGCAATCGATGAAAGGGTTATTTACGATATCCATCCACACATTTTGTGGAATGTAACTTTCATGAATACCAACCGCACAATACTTTGCCAGGTAGCCGTCCTCTTCAGCATACCGAAACGAATTTCCACTGTGCCTGCCTTCCAGAGGTCGGTAATCGGTGTGTGCGTCCAGGTTTATGCAGTTAATCTGCGCAAGTGGAATGAGGCCTGCTTTATGTAAACCCTTTGCGCTTCCCTTAATCAGTGGATATGCATTGTTGTGTCCACCACCAACCACGATCGGAATTTTTTTTGCAGCGGTCACTTGTTTAATCAAGCCCTCTACTTCATCATCAATGGTAGTTACGGCGTGACGGTAAGCAGCCAGCTTTTCCTCTTCGTCATGAGCGTTCTTGTCAATCAGGTATTGTATATCGCCAAAATCGAAATGGCCCATCACCAACAGTTCGTCGCCCAATAAAAAATCGTTGCTCTGAATATTAAAGAACGACTGCAGGAACGGTAACCAGGCGGTATCTGCACCTCCCACTCCACCATTTGCTCTTACGCCAATGTCTTCCGGGATTCCGATTAGCACATACTTTGAAATGGTATCATTTAATGATTTCTCGAGATTGTTTTGATCATCGATGACCTGCACCATCTCTCCCAGCTTGGTTTCAAACCGACGGATTTTCGTTAGATAAAGTATATCCTGCTTGTTGTAGAATTTAAAATGTTTCATATTGAAGGGCTGAGAGAAGGATGAAGATAATTAATAATCGAATTGCCCTTCTTCTATAATTTCTTTAGCCGGCTTTTTATAGAACACCATACCAAGCGCCATGATAATTCCGGTAGTAAGTATAATAAAGAACAGAATGCTTTCATTGAAATTGGTGAGTTGAAAGTGTGCCGGAATTTTATAAAACAATACAATCGTAATGAGGCCGCGGGGTATAAAAAATGTTTCCGGGAATACGTTTGTCTTTACAAAGAATTTGAGATACAATAGTCGCGTAAAGAACAAGGCGAGCACAATCAGTCCGCCAACAATCCACACCTCTGAATTGCTGATAAATTTTAATTGAATAGAGAAGCCGAACAGGATAAAGAAGAATGTGCGCACAAGGAATGAGGACTCGGCAGTTAAAGAATGTAGAAGTTCACGTATCGGTTCGATTTGTTCCGATGGAAAGCGCTTCATTAATACCGGAATCTTAATTCGATCCCAGTTGTTGATCATCAAACCAAATATTAATATGATCAGCAGCGACGGCAGGTGCAACAATTTACCTCCGGCGTAAAGGAGAATCAATAGAGAGAAGAGCAAAAAGAATTTGATGTTAAGCACTGTCTTGGCAAGAATAAGGAACAATAAAAAAGAAAAGAGAAGCGATAGGGTGATGCTGATTATTATCCCACCACCAAATTTCACGAATGATAATGGGGTTAGGACTTCACCGCTGAGGAAGTAATTAAATGCAAGAATGCCCAATAGGTCAGAGAACGAGGCTTCATAGGTAAGAAACTCTTTTTTTTGTGGAGTTAAAGGATTGATGCTTGGGATCACAATTGTGCTGCTCATGATGCTGAGCGGAATTGCATAGACAAGACATTTTTGTATGGGTTCATGAAGCCAGTTGGTCAAAATAGTGGTGAGAATTGCTGCGGAAATGACAAAGATCACCAGGGCTGAAAAGAATGAGTCGCGGATCAATGCCAATTTATTCTTGCTGATCTTCAAATCAAGTCCCGCTTCAAGGATAATCATGATCAACCCTATTACGCCTAATCCCTCAATCATCTTAGAGGGAAGCTGCATGGTGAAGTGGTTGGCATCAGCAATGGCGCGCAGAGCTATACCTGCAAACAGAAGCATGAGAACGGAGGGAACTCGTACATACCTGCCTGCAATGGAAAACAGATAGGAAAGAATAATGATCCCGCAGCCTATGATCAATAATTCTTCTACCTGTAGTCCATACATGTACTGAAATTAGATGAAAACAGCTGAACGGCGGGCGTCAGTTAACAGTAAAGTCAAATGATTTCTCCATTGATCATAACCTTGTCGATAAGATTTGTGCCAAACGCATATGGATAATACGAAAGAGATGGAATGGGCTTTGTAAAAATGAGATTAGCCTTCTTTCCCATAGTGATCGTTCCTAACTCATTCCCATACTCCATTGCGTGCGCTCCATTGATCGTAGCGGCATTGATTGCTTCTTCCGGAAGCATTTTCATTCCGATGCATGCCATAGACACCACAAGGTTCATGTTTCCTGAAGGTGAAGAGCCGGGATTGTAATCAGTTGCTAATGCAATTGCACATCCATTATCAATCAGCTTTCTCGCCGGTTGAAAGGGCATGCGTAAGAAGAATGCAGCAGTGGGAAGTAATGTGCCGATAGTACTTGAGTGAGCAAGGGTGTGAATAGCATCTTCATCCATTGTTTCCAGATGATCTACTGAAACCGCTCCCAATTTTACACCGACTTGCGTTCCTCCTGACGCGCTCAATTGATTGGCGTGAATTTTCGGTTTCAATCCATATTGAAGACCCGCATTGCAAATCGTTTCCGTTTCCGCTGGCGAAAAAAAGCCGTTTTCACAAAACACATCTATATAATCCGCCAGCTTTTCCTTGGCGATTACCGGAAGCATTTCTCGTACAAGCAAATCAATATAGCCCTGATGGTTTTCTTTATACTCCGCAGGATATGTATGCGCACCGAGAAATGTAGATCGAATTTTTAGTGAAGATCTTTGTTGTAATTTCTTAATCACGCGTAGCATTTTCAGTTCTCCTTCCACCGTCAATCCGTAACCGCTTTTAATCTCAATAGCGCCAGTACCCAACCTACTCACTTCTTCCAATCTTTTCCATGCCTGGTTAAATAGCTCGTCTTCCGAAGTCTCATTCAACTTTTTTGATGAATTCAGAATTCCCCCACCCTTTGCAGCAATATCAGCATATGTCAGTCCTTTGATCTTGTCAACAAATTCGCCTTCCCGACTACCGGCAAAAACTAAATGAGTATGTGAGTCGCACCACGCTGGTAGTACAAATTTGTTTGAAGCGTCGAAAGATAGTTTGAAGTTGGAAGTAGGATGTTTGATGTTGACCATCGAACCATATTCGGCAATATGGCCGTCTTCGATGATCAAAAAGGCATCTTCTATAAAAGGTAGGTCAGAAAGTAATTTTCCTCTAAGCAAGGGAGACTCTAACCGTGTATTGACCAATCTTTTTATGTTAGTGATCAGCGTGGATGGCATGAAATAAAGATAACTCCAAAAACGGCTCAAGGTACGGGGATCAAGGCACAAGGCACAAGGTACAAGGCACAACGAGGAAATCCGGGAAGAACCAAGAGTGGAAGATGCATCTGGCATCTGGTATCCTGCATCTGGCATCCAGAATAATCGATTGCGTTTTAAAATTAAGTATCTAAATAGATAGGCAGTAACCAGCGACTAGTAACCAGCAACTGGCATCCCGACATGCCTTGCATCCGTGGGCCTGTTGCCTTAATGGGCAACGATCATTTTTTGCGTGATGACCTGCGCATCGATGGTGCTGGTGATTAGATAAAATCCGTTTGGCCAACCTAGCGCCTCGGGAATGGTGATATAAGAAGTACCCATTGAGATGGGACGTGAAATCTCATACACAATCTTTCCAGTGTTGTTGCGGACATTCAATTTTAATGTAGAGCTATGATCACAAATGAAGACTAATTGTGCAGTGCCTTTCACAGGGTTCGGCGCAATGAGGAATCTTGTCGGTGGTTCAGCAACGGGCGATAGCGTAATAATTTTGCTGTAGGATACATCACCATTAATACCGATTATTTTGATTCTATAAAAAATCGGTAAATGGTTAAGTTCATTAATGGCATCGGTGAAATCATAACTTTCGGTTTCGCTTTCGCCTTGTCTTTTTATTTCTCCAACCTTGATAAACGTGGAATTATCCAGGCTGCGTTCAATCTCGAAGGAGGCAGCTGATTTATTAGACGCGGTGGTCCAGTGAAGTTTCGCGAGCGAGTTTTCCTTAGTCACGCTGAAATCCGTGATGCTGGTTTTGAGGATGAGGCATAATGGATCCAATAATACGGTCACGGTATCCTGCGCGTATGACGAGCCGCAGTTAGCCATTAATTCCTGTCGGACAACATATGTTCCCGCCTTATTTATCGTGATCGTTTGACCAACCGAATCTGAAATGATGCTTCCATTCAAGGTTGACCATTTATAAACGGAAGTGGGCAATGGATTAGTGATATTGATATCCGTAATACCATTTCTGCCACAAAATATGGGGATCACAGCAGCAGCTTTTGCGCGAGGCGCACGAAAGAAATCAAATGGTCCTACAAAATCTTTCAACTCCGCGGTAAAAGAGGTAGACGCCCGGGATTTGATCAGAATTTTTCGGAACGGTAAGCCACAAATATCACTTGAGGTAAGATAAGGATCGAGTCCTAGCTTACTCAGATTTACAGAAAACTCCAGGAACTGTTTGCTGGTGTAATCCGTTACCACAGTATTGTCAGCCCGGACCAATTGGAATGGACCAGCCCATGTATTTGCCGCTGAAGGAAGACCAGTATAGAAATCTCCTGCAGATTTAGGAATAATATTCGCATAGCCATAAGCAGCACCATTTCCGTCGCCATCGAATTGACCACCCCATTTAAATGCAGTTGGATTAAGTGCGAGATCCGTTTTCTTAATCCAAATCCTGGCCTCAACCAGGCTTAGACCGCTGGTTCCAAACTCGGCGGTAAAGATGATATCCCCTGGCTTTAATACATTTCCATTGACATCAAATTGCCAGGTAGTGTGACCAGCATCGGGTCCATATCCAGAGAATCCTAAAATAGACCTGTCATAAAAAATATTGGTCTGGTACATTTCAAAATCGAAATATCTGCTTCCATTTGTACTCTCGATTGAAACCCCTCCAAAAAGCCAAAGAGAATCTGTACCAGATGGACCTTCTCTTCTTACGTGCATGAACACATCCAGAATATCATTCTTATCTGGAACTCCTTGCGATGTTGGTGTTGACCACAACGCAGGACTCATTCCATTTTTATTTCCTCCGGATGCGAATACCGTGGAATCGTCCGCATGGTAATCGCGAATAAAAATTCCATCAATTAACAGTCGATTGTTGATAACGGAAAATTGTGGAAACTGCATCCCGCGGAAAAATGGAATCTTTCTGAAGTTCGCGTCGGTTGCATATTTACTCGTGATGAAAGCGGCGCCAGTCGTATCAATGATGCCCTCTCCTGGCGTTCCACTATTGCGAAACCAGTCATCGTTTCCATTGAGGACTGCTCCATTAAAAAAATTCGACCTCAATTCACCATCCACTCCAAAGTTTGCACGCACAACCGGAGTAGTGATCTGGCTGAGGGCAAACGCTGGAATTAAGATGAGGATAAGAGGTAGAAGTTTTTTCATGGATTGGATTTAAGGCGCACTGTAACTGAGAACCACTTTTACTATTTGTGTTTTACAATTTTCACCTCTTCAGTAGCTGAGGTTTCAATGGCAACGCCATTTGAAAACGCAACTATTCTGTAGTAGATGATTCCTGGTTCTACGGTTTCATCTGTATAGCGATTCCAGTGAGTTGATTCAGGAGTTACTTCAGCAATATCGTTGAAGAATTCATTATCATATGAGCGTTGAATCACAAAGGAGGTTACCTCTTCAGAAGAAAAGATCCAATTCAGTATTGCCGCATCACCATTACGATGTGCAGTAAAACTTTCGAATACGGGTGTTTGCTGCATCCCACTAACGCGATGCCTTAAAGGTGGCGATGTTGGAAGAGGCCTCGCAAGAGTTGAACCTATGGTGGCGAACAAGAAAGCGAAAGCGAGTATGGTTGTCTTCATACGATACGGGTTTCATGCAAAGTACTGCATCGTACGATGGAATTAAACTCAGATTTTGCAAAGTAATGTTTCGGTTGTATGAGGGGATAAGGGTAAGCGTATACCGCGGAAGGAACAGAAAACACTTAGAGGGGAAGAACCAAGAACCAAGATCCAAATAAAGAAAACAGAATAAAAAAAAGAATTCAAAATCAAAAAGAGCAAAAAGCACAAAAAAGAAAAAATGGGAACTAAACAAGTACTGTTTAAATTTCCCATTTAATAATTGAAATATCTTGTTATTCTCTTTGTTTTTTTTCTTCTTCTTTTTCTTACTTGTTTGGATCTTGTATCTTGGATCTTTTTCTTATTTCACGAGTGTCATTTTCTGTGTCAGCATTTCCCCTCCAATGCTCGCCCGCACTACATAAATTCCTCTTGGCCAGGTCTGCACTTCCGGAACAGTGATGAGAGACGAACCTTTGAATATAGATGTGCTGATTGAATGGACCAGCTTTCCGGAAGCGGAGTAGATCCTTATGTCGAGATTGGCATCAACGTTACTCGTAAAAGCGAACTGCGCCTGGTCTTTTACCGGATTAGGAGCCACTGCAAACGTTGGACTGGTAGAGATATTAGCTGAAACAGCCACTATCTTACTAAAGGTTGTATTTCCATTGATATCTACAATTCGTAATCGATAATAAATAAGTCGCTCGTTGTAGCCGGCAATATTATCATTGAAACTATAATTAGCGTTTTGTTGCTCTCCCTGACGTGAGAGTTGTCCAATGGGAACATAATTTATATTGTCAGTACTTCTTTCCACCTGGAAATAAGAAGCAGATCTATTTGCAGAGGTGAGCCAGCGCAATTGGGCATATGCTCCTTCTTTTCGTGCGTTAAAATTGAGAATGTTTGTTTTTAGTACGATACAATTTGGATCGGTCGCCACCACCACTGTGTCACTTGCATAAGAACTTCCGCAACTATCCATCAATTCCTGGCGCACGATATAAGTTCCAGGCATGTCCACTGTAATGGAAGGACCAGCGGGATCGGACACAATATGACCATTTGGTGTTGTCCATGTATAGAGTGAAGTGAGAAGCGGATTCGTAACATTGATATCTGTAACGCCTGTGCTGCCACAGAACAGTGGTATCACTGCAGCGGCATTAGCACGCGGAGCTCTGAAAAAATCGAATGGACCTACGAAGTCTTTTAATTCTGCGGTGAATGAATTGGATGCTCTCGTCTTGATCATGATCCTTCTAAAGGGCATTCCGCAGGGATCACTCGAGGTAATATATGGATCCAATCCAAGTTTGCTCAGGTTTACAGAAAACTCCATGAACTGGCGAGCAGAATAGTTTGCAACAAGACTATTATCCTGTCGTACCAATTGAAACGGCCCGGCCCATGTGTTGTTGCCACAAGACAATCCAGTATAAAAATCTCCGACAGCTTTTGGAAGAATATTCGCATATCCAAAAGTTGCGCCGTTTCCGTCACCATCAAATTGTCCGCCCCAACTAAAAGTAGAAGGGGTTAATAGAAGTGATGATTTATTGATCCATATTCTTGCTTCAAGAAGCGAAATACCGGAGGTACCAAATTCGGCGGTAAAAATAATGTCACCTGCCTTTATGATATTTCCCACAGCATCAAATTGCCATGAGGTATGGCCGGCATCGGGACCGTATCCATAAAATTGTCTGGTAGTGCGATCATAAAAGATGTCGGTCTGATACATTTCATAATCGAAGTATCTGTCTCCGGTGGTATTTTCTATCGATGCCCCTGCAAATAGCCAGAGGGAATCGGTTCCATTTGGACCAGCTCTTCTAACGTGCATGAATATGTCAAGAATATCATTCTTGTCTGGTATTCCTTGTGATACAGGACAGGACCAGATTCCAGGGCTCATCCCATTTTTATTTGAGCCGGAAGCAAACACGGTTGAATCATCGCCATGATAATCGCGGATGAATATTCCGTCAATCAACAACCTGTTGTTGACAACAGAAAATTGAGGAAATTTCATTCCCCGGAAAAAAGGGATCTTTCGATAATTAAGATTCGTTGCGTAGCGACTAAGAATGAACGCGGCACCGGTGGTATCAATAATTCCCTCTCCTACAGTTCCGTTGTTCCGGTACCAATCATCATTGCCGGTAAGGATAGCACCATTGAAGAAATTTGCCCGCAGGTCTGCGTCTACTCCAAAATTTGCTTTTACAATAGGAGAAGTCACCTGTGCGGCAAGTAAGCCAGGAACTATTAAACACAATACTGCGGGTAAAAATTTTTTCATTGGTACGGTTTAGACAAACGGAATAATTATAATACTGATTACTTATGCTTAACTATTTTCACGACTTCCGTCGAGGAAACGCCGAGCAAGCCACCATTAGCATCATACGCACTTATCCGATAATAGATAATGCCTGGCTCAACAGTGTTGTCGGTATACCTGTTCCAACGTTTTGGATCCGCTGAAACTTCATCTATTTCATCAAAGAACTCTCCATCATAGGAGCGCTCAATAACAAATGAAGTTGCGGCATCACTAGTCACGTTCCAGTTGAGCGATGCAAAATCGCCCTGGCGATGTATATGGAATGCTCCAAATACGTCCGAGGATTTAGCTACAATTCTTGATACATGAATATTATTTGCGGGTATAGGCTTTGCAGATGCAGAAGCGGATACGGTCAATAAAACAACGAGTGAAAGTGCAGTTGTTTTCATAAGGGATCGGGTTTGAATGCAAGGTACTCACGCCTTCTTATGTTTAAAACAGGGATTTTACGATGTAGAGTTTCGATTGTAGTTAAACGTAAGGGTTAGTGATTACTGCAGAATTAATTTAGGTCAATGCGCGAAATTCCAATTTTGGGAAGGCTTTTTGAATTAAGAAAATCTCTCATGCAAAGTGGTGTAACGGTATAATTGCACACATGCAATTTATTTTTTCGCGATTCGTGGGGCCACAAGGTCCGCCGGAGGCGGACTCACAAAGGAGCACAATGCGCACAAAGAGGAGGAAGAAAGCTGCCTTCTTATTATACGGCAATTCGCCTACTTCGAGAGAGCAATGAGCACAACGCATTGCCTTCGGCAATGACCCTTCGAGCAAGAGAAGCCATCAATTTTTCGAATTGTTTCTTTTGTCAATTGCCTATTGCCCGTTGCCTATTCCGAAGCGTTATCCAAAGTCAGCCTGAGGCGGACTCACAAAGAAACACAATGGGCACAAAGAAGAGGAGCTCAAACAGCTGAGCGGCAGGGGGTAAACCCATCCATAATTTCCATCACCCTAACGCCTGCATCCGCAGGACATGGATTTAGTACTTTTCCAAGAAAGTATTGTGTCACTTGTTCAATCATGGGTTGTTGAACGTGTTGAATCTTGTCAAAGGAGATTATTTCATTCTTGACATTTTTAGCTATAGTAAGATCGAAGTGATCAAATACACTGAATTGAATTTTTCCTTCACTGCCTATGATTTGCACCTGATCCAACGATTCATTTTCCCGCATTGAAAAGCACCACGTGCCGGTGAATGCAACTCCATTCTCAAACAATATGCTACCAGCTACGGTGTCATCTGCTCCGTACAATTTATCCTGGTTTGATGATACACCACAAAATGATTGTGCTTCTCCAAAGAAATACAACATTAGATCAAGCTGATGCGGTGCTAAATCATGAAACAATCCGCCACCTGCAATTGATGGATCCACTCTCCATTTTGTTTTCGGAATTTGCAATTCTTCCTTGGTAAGAGAAGGTTTCAATAGCTTAAGGTCAACAAACCTGATCCTGCCAATCGTGCCTTCATTGACCATTTGTCTTATTTTCCTGAACATCGGTTGCTCGCGCCGATAATGTGCAACGGAAAGCTTGATGTTGTTTTCTTTTGCAAATAGAGCGATGCGTTTAGCGGCTCCGGCATCCACTGCCATTGGTTTTTCAACGTATACTGGCTTACCCGCCTTCATTGCCGCGATAGTATATTCTTCGTGTGAATCGGGAGGAGTAGCAACGTAAATAGCGTTAATGTCGGGATCATTAATTAATTCTTTTGCATTGCTATACCATTTTGGAACATTATGGCGCGAAGCATAATCCTTTGCCTTTGCTGCATCTCTTCTCATCACCGCCACCAATGAAGAGTCTTTCACTTTATTAAATGCAGGTCCGCTCTTTAATTCAGTGACATCGCCGCAACCGATAATACCCCATCGTATCATTTGTCGTTTGTTGTTTGAGAGTTCAAGTTACACCCAACCATCAAACCTAACGCCTGATTTTAGGTTTCGCGTTTTGGATTTAGCGTTTAGCGTTCTTTAACTCGTGTCCTCCTAATGCGAAAGAAGTCGGTCAATTTAAAAGCGATTTGTTTGGGAAAAGGTACAGGCTCTTCGATTGAGAGGTATTTTCGACTTAATTTGAATGAATCGAATTCAGGAACGCGAAACCCTAAACGCTAAACGACAAACGACTAACAACAAACGAATAACGATTATCTCAATCTTCTCTGAATATCCAGTCCCGCTTCACGAGCTGTTTGAATCGCAATTTCATATCCTGCGTCCGCATGACGTATTACGCCTATGCCCGGATCGTTTCGCAAAACTCTTTTTAATCTGGCTGCAGCTTCATCTGTCCCATCTGCCACAATCACCATTCCCGCGTGTATGCTGTATCCCATTCCCACTCCTCCACCGTGATGAAGACTTACCCACGATGCCCCACCTGCTGTATTGACTAACGCATTTAATAAAGGCCAATCAGCCACGGCATCACTTCCGTCCAGCATCCCTTCTGTTTCGCGATTTGGAGAAGCAACGCTTCCTGTGTCGAGGTGATCGCGACCAATAACGATCGGCGCTTTCACATTCCCCGTTCTAACCAATTCATTAAATGCGATCCCAGCTAGCTCACGCTCGCCTTGTCCTAACCAACAAATTCGTGCAGGTAATCCCTGGAATGCAATTTTTTCTTTTGCGAGTTCCAGCCACCGTAAGAGCGATTTATTTTGAGGAAACAATCTTTTAATTACTTCATCTGTTACTGCAATATCGAGTGGGTCTCCGCTCAATGCGGCCCAACGAAATGGTCCTTTGCCTTCACAGAATAATGGTCTGATGTAAGCAGGCACGAATCCTGGAAAGTCAAATGCATTTGTCAATCCTTTTTCTTTTGCGCGAGCGCGAATATTATTTCCATAATCAAAGGTGATAGCGCCCTTCTTTTGCAATTGAAGCATTAGCTCAACGTGCCGATACATTGAATTGTATGCGTACTCAATATATTGTTCAGGGCTTTTTTCGCGAAGCACTTTTGCTTGCTCATATGAAATTTCATGCGGCCAATAACCAATCAACGGATCATGTGCCGATGTTTGATCAGTTAATGTATCAGGAGTAATGTTGCGTTCTATCAATCGCTCCAGCAAATGAACTGCGTTACACTCCACTCCAATACTCACGCCCTTGCCTTGCGCTTTATATGCCTGCGCCTTATCGATTGCCTCATCAATGTCTTCAACCAGGTAGTCGAGGTATTTTGTTTCGATCCTTTTTTCTATTCTCCATTTTTCCACTTCTGCAATCAAGGCAACACCTTCATTCATGGTTATGGCAAGCGGTTGAGCACCACCCATCCCACCCAGACCTGCGGAAACATTCAGTGTCCCTTTGAGTGAACCACCAAAATGTTTGTTCGCAGCGGCTGCATATGTTTCATATGTTCCTTGCACAATTCCCTGACTGCCGATGTAGATCCATGAGCCTGCAGTCATCTGTCCATACATCATCAATCCTTTTTTTTCCAGTTCGTCAAAATGCTCCCAGTTGGCCCACTTTGGCACAAGTTGGGAGTTGGATATAAGAACTCTTGGCGCATCGGCATGAGTTTTCAATATTCCTACGGGCTTCCCACTTTGAATCAGGAGCGATTCATCATTCTGCAACACTTTCAATGCGGCGATGATATTATCCAGCGCCTCAAAATTCCTTGCAGCCTTTCCTCTCCCTCCGTATACAATTAATTCGTCTGGCCGTTCAGCCACGTCAGGATTAAGATTATTCAACAACATTCTTAACGCAGCTTCCTGGATCCATCCTTTACATTGAAGCACATTTCCTGTAGGTGTTTTATATTTTACAGGATCGTACTTGCTAATAGTGGTTGACATGAACAAATATTTTAAGCAAAGAATTTTTTGCCAATAAAAATGCGCTTACTGTTTCTACTCCGTCGTTAGTAATCCCTTGAATCATCACAATTTTAATTTTTTTTCGAATCAACCCTATACTCGAAGCGATAAGAACGGAGATTGATATGATGATTAGGATTTTATTAAGATCAGAGCGATTCAGAACAAAAATCTCTCCCTTTCCCTCTTTGTTCCTCGTGGTCTGTGGCCCCACTGTCATCTGTCAACTATGAACCGGTTAACTGTCCTTGTGGTCCGTCGTCCGTGGTCCGTGGTCCGTGCTCCTCCCCTACACCACAAACTCCTCAAAACCCTTATTCAATTCAATTTTCCTGGTTTTCGAAAATTCATTTACCGCATCTACAAATGAAAAATCACTGATGATCTCTTTTATCTTCACGATATCGTCTGCAAATATCCGATCTTCTTCAGCGAAGCCAACGTATTGCCGAACATATCCGTGTGCAAATTCAAGAACTTCGCTACTCTTGAGTGGTCTTCTGAATTCAATTGCCTGACAGGCAGTTAGTAATTCAATCGCGAGAATATACTCGAGATTATCCAACACCTGATTCAATTTCCTTCCACTGATGCTTCCCATGCTCACATGATCTTCTTGTCCCAGTGAAGTTGGAATACTGTCAGCACTACTGGGGAAACAAAGCGTTTTGTTTTCTGTAACCAGTGCAGCGGTGGTGTATTGAGGAATCATGAAACCACTGTTCAATCCCACATCTTTCATGAGCAACATTGGCAATCCCCATTTGCCCTCAAGTAACAGATAACAACGGCGATCAGAAATGTTACCTATTTCGGCTGCAGCAAAACAAGCATAATCTAACGGAAGCGCCAGTGGTTGTCCATGAAAATTGCCTCCGCTAATAGTGTCATCTGCAGAAAAAATAATCGGATTATCTGTAACGGAATTCAATTCTACTTCAGTCAATTGTTTCAAATGCAGCCAGGCGTTGCGTGAAGCACCATGCACCTGCGGCATACAACGCAGAGAATAGGGATCCTGGACGCGACCGCAATCCACGTGACTTTGCATAATGGCAGAATCTTTCAGGAGGAGTCTTAATCGTTGCGCGACTAATTTATTTCCGCTGTATGGTCGCAGTTCATGTAGTCTGTCATCAAACGGTGCTTTTGTCCCGGTGAGCGCTTCGAGACTCATTGCTCCAATGATATCTGCAGCTTCGAGGCAATTGTTTAATCGCTGTACGCCTTTCACCGCATAAGAAAGTATGAACTGGGTTCCGTTAATCAGTGCCAATCCCTCTTTCGGCCCGAGTTGAATTGGAGTGAGATCAAATTTTCCCAGTGCCTCCTGTGATTTAAATCGTGTGCCTTTTAAAGTGACTTCGCCCAAACCAATTAATGGGAGAAATAAATGTGCGAGGGGCGCGAGGTCTCCCGATGCTCCAACAGATCCTTTAATGGGTACAACAGGGATCACATCATTTTCAATGAACCAAAGAATCCTTTCGATAGTTGACAATTGAATTCCTGAAAATCCTTTTGCGAGAGAGTGGACTTTTGTGATGAGCATTAGCTTTGCAATGTCTTCCGGAACCGCTTCACCCACACCAACACTATGACTCTGTAAAATTTTATGCTGAAGGATCCTGGTATCTTCTTCAGATATTTTGGTAGAAGCAAGAATCCCAAACCCGGTATTAATTCCGTACACGGTCTTGTTTTCAGCCACAATCTGGTTAACGTGCTGCTGACTCTTTTGAATGACAGACCGGGTATGCTTGCTTAATGTTCCTGAAACAGTTCTGCGCGAAAGTCCGATGGCGAGATCGGTTGTCAAATGATCCTCACCAAATGCAAAAGTTTTTTCCATAGCTTTCAATCGGCGCCAAAAATACGAAGCCGCGGCCACTGAACATCAAACCCCGAGCGCAGTCGAGGGGCCTATTAAAAAGATCGAGCGCAGTCGAGATCTTTCGTCAGCTGGTTTGTTGCTGGACAACTATCTCCTCACCACCCTGGCATCATATCTCTTCCCATTCAAGATCATCTCCAGGTTATACACCCCTGCTGGCAATACACTTGATGAAACATCAAGTCGAATCCTGCTAATTGGATTTACCAGTTCTGTTCTATTCAATAATTGGTGGCCACTCATATCAAACAACCGAAATATTGCTTTACCTCTCTCAATATCGCGAAGTTCTATATCGATAACTCCAGCAAATGGATTCGTTAATACTTTGAATGGTTCCTTTCCTATCAGTGCTTTTTTGAGTAGAATGATTTTACTGTATTCGAATTTTCCATCCAGGTCAACTTCTTTGAGACGATAATAATTTTTTTCCTGCGCAATTTGCACGTCGTGAAAACTATAACTTCTGTCTGCATTACTGTAGCCAGCAGCAGCAGTACTTCCGACAGTTCTGAAATTGATACCATCATCCGATCTTTCAATATTGAATTGCTTACTGTTTTGCTCGTTCGCGGTTTTCCAATCCACCCAAATGTCATTGTTCACGAGTTTGCCATTAAAGTCGAGGAGCGTTATCGGCACCGCAGCAGCAGGAACGTTTGTCGTAAACAATCCTCTTCCATGCGTAGCGGCCGCGAGCAACCGATCCGAAGCACGGAATCGCAACATATCCACTCTCGTATTTGCAACATTGTTATCTGCTGCAGTCCAGTTGGTGTTCATACCATTTAAGTTACTGGTGGACCATACGCCTAATTCCGTTCCAAGTATTGCCCAATCAGAATTTCGCGGATCGAACATACACCAGCGTATAGGCATATCAGGGAGGGAACCATTGCCATCCACTGAAGTCCAATCAAGGCTTCCACCGGTACCGGCACTGGATTCATAAACACTCGTAACCCCGTAGTTACTATATGAAACAAGCATATGACTTTGATTGGAAGGATCAATCGTAATACAGGAAACGGTGTGAAATGCACCTATGTCGGGTCTGATCACCACACCAGCTACTGGATTTCCAGCATTGGCACCGTCTACTTGCACAATAGCGCCATTTCCTAATCCGAAATAAACACGATTAGCAACAGTAGGTGAAATGAGAACGAATGTTACTGAATCCGATCCGAATTGCGGAACTGAAACTTGTTCGGTGATTCCTCCTCCGCCACCGCCGGGATTAATGTATCGAAAGAATGTTCCGGGACTATTTCCTGCATATAAAATATTTGCTGTGTTATCATAGTCCATTGGGTTGATAAATTCTCCGCGATCATTTTTTTCGAGATAGACAAAATTTGATCCGCCATCTGTTGAAATGAGATACTTATTATTCACATAGGCTGCGATTTGAATCATCGGATTATCCTGATCAATGAAACAATAACCTCCATCGAAATCGGAAGCGATGATGTTGGTAGTTGTATTCATCCCCGAAACCGTGAACTTCTGCGTACCGTTATCCTGCGCGCCTGCGAGAAAATAATTCGGCAATGTTGGATGAAGGGCCACGCTATAGAACTGCGTTACATTGTATGTTTTGTTTCTACTCGAAAACGATCCTCCACCATTTGTACTTCTGTAAATCCCGCCATCTGTGGCCACAAGAAATTCATCAGGAAAATAACCACCGTTCACGAGATCCGGTTTAAACACCAGGTTATGAATATCTGCGTGCACCTGTGATTGACCGCCGCAGCCAGTATACCATTGAGAGATCTGCGGAAAGCTCGCGCCGTTATTGGTAGTCTTCAGAAGATCGACTCCTCCGATGTAGGCGGTAAAAGTATGCGTATTGGCAGGAGGATTGCTAAAGATTGGTGCACATGCAAGGGTAAGGTCATACCAGCCTTGCCCGCGGGTGAAATCGCTCGACGCAGCACCAGCATCACACCACGGAGGCAACGTTTTATCGGTCCATATTACCGCACTGGCGGGCATTGTATCAGCATTGGATGTTTTCATGATTCGTTTTATGGGCCTGCCGTTTGATGTGACACCTTGCACTAATGCCCACAGTTCCCATCCATCCAGATAATGTGGAGAGACTTCGATTCTTTCTTCATCACTTCCTGCTTGATATATTCTTTCCCACGTAGCACCAGCATTACACGAGCGCCATATGCCTCCTCCTGCGTTTCGAAGTTTGCCAAGCGTAGCATATGTCCAATAATAAGCTGTCTTGAGATCAGCCGCTGCGTTTATGTTTGCCCCGGCAATTCCTTTACCTAAAACTTTCGTCCAGCTATCGCCATCATCGGTGGACTTAAATACACCGCTATCCGTCGCAGCCAATATTCCCGTTTCTTGTGGAAAACAAACTGCAACATCAGCGTACAACAAATCCAACACGTTTGTGAAATTGGGATTATTTTTTGTTGAGGGTAATTGCTGCCAGTGAGCGCCAGCATCAAGACTTCTCCATATACCATTGCCACGCATCGCATCAAAATTGAACCAACCTTCTCCAGTACCAAAAAACATTTTGTTTTTCGTAGTGGACGTTTGGCTTTGTGTGATGCAAGTAATGCAAAGCCGATTGAGTGTGTCACTTACCTTATTCCACACAGGAGTTGCAGCGGTAATATTATTTGTCCACCACAATCCTCCTCCTACTCCTCCTGCCCAAACCTTATTGGCCGTTACATCATTTCTATCGTACATGATGGCTCTTGTACGACCGCCAACATTATCAGGCCCGCGTTCACTCCAGCCTAATCCAGCGAGTGTCGAAAAAGTTTTACTCGTTCGTTGATCGGCAAAACTTTTCAATTGAATTTGTCGCGCAATCTCCAGTCTCTCGCGCGGTACTGTTTTGGTAAGGGGATCAATTGTTCTTCCAATTTCATACATCGCTGCTTTATCGGGTTGATCGGCCGCAGCGCCTTCATCCGATTCGAGAAATGGTTCGCGTTTGAATTGACTGGAGGATTTTAGATGATGGAAAGCGAAGTACAGGGAACCTGCAAGAAAAATGGCTCCTGCAACAAAATACAACTTACTTCTCATGACAAGCGGTTTTTGGGTGAAGGAGCTGTCTTCGTTACAATAAAATCGTACGGGGAAAATATTGGGCGGAACGGTAAAGATAAGACATTACTGGACTTTCGTGCGAACAGGCAACAGGCAATAGGCAATGCGCAACCAGCAATAAATTTTTCTTTTGCCGAACGAGCAGCATGTGAAACTAATGTTCACGAATCCTCTTTGCCCCATAGCGGCAACATGTCGGTAGCATTTATATTCCACGATGTTTCTCTTTGCTCCGTAGGAGCAACATGTAAGGAACGAACGTTCACGAATCTTCTTTTCCCCGTAGGGGCAACATGTCGGTAGCATTTATATTCCACGAAATTTTTCTTTGCTCTGTAGGAGCAACATGTAAGGAACGAACGTTCACGAATCTTCTTTGCTCCGTAGGGGCAATATGTCGGTAGCCCCAAAACATTGTTGAATGTACATTTGAGAAAAAAATCGATTTATGCAGCAGGCTGACAAAATAGAGCTCACGGAATTATCCAATAAACTCTTCATGTATTGTGACGCGTTTCAATGGGAAAAAATGATTGACGAGGTATTCACTGATGAAGTTTGGTTTGACATGACCAGCGCGGGAGGTGATGCAAAAAAAATGCGCGCAACAGAAATCACTTTCGTGGGCAGCTATGATCTCAAAGCGGAAAAAACAAAACGTGGATGGCGATTGAAACAATTCAAGTACAATCTAAAATTCATTGAGGGCAATGCGGGGTTGGATTAGGTGCTTGATGAGAGATGCAGAAACCTTTTATGCTTTTCTATGCTCCTATGCTTCTATGTGTTGAGCTAACGCGAGGCATTCAATTTATTAAACACATAGCAACATAGAAGCATAGGGAAACATAGATTAATACTTTTAGGACGTTGGCTTTTTATAGGCTGCTTTTCTCTTCAAACTTATCAATCACAATTCTAATCTTCCGCTCCGGACGTTCTTCTGCTTCTGCGAGCAACACGAGCTTTCCTTCTTTTCCTTCAATGGTGATCGTCAGATTTTTTACATCTCCACGTGGATCCACGATCGGGGCTTTAATCACGGTTTTTCCTTCTTTGTAAGCCGTTTTCCATGCACACGTGATAGATTTTACGGTCCCTCTCATTTCTTGCCCTTCTGCGCCGGTAGTGATAACAATTAGGGAGTCGTTGTATTCAATAGTGGTAGATTCGTCAACGCTTCTTTGAACATTTCCCGATGCATCCAGATATTCGGTCTTGGATGCAGTAATGACCTGCTTTTTGCCGCATTGGGCATATGAAAACACGATGCCGAGCAGTAAGAGCATCATGAGGATAAATAAGGCTTTTTTCATGGCTTTAAGTTATTTAACCACAACGTTCAGTGTTTGCATGCTACTATGCAATAAATAGTACTATGAAAGGCCATATAATTACATGAATGGTTTATTCTCCATCCATCGTTACATCAACTGTTATATAGAATTTAAAAAACGATGGCGTTGAAGTTTGATCGCGGGTAAAATCAAATTGATACCGAATGTAATTAGCACCTGTAAGAAGATTTGCTTTCCTAAAAATGTTTCCATGATACAGTCCTTCCAGGAAAGTTGAAGAAACATTTCATGCTTGGGCTGTATGATGTTCACTGATGCGATGGGAGACCTAGATTGGTTTGGATAACATAATGCAGTAAGTAAGTCTTCCTAACTGCTGCGGGTCCCCCGTCCAGAAGTAAGCCAGGTGGCCCGATATTCGAAGGGAAATAATTAATGACTAAACGGGAAAAAAGATTTTGGAAAGGCGCGGGATTAGTGACCGGGGAAATGCTGGTAACCTTAGTGGCCTTCACTGCGGTTGTATCAGGTCTGGTATTCATGATTCGGCCACGCGTTCGGAAATATAAAAGGATCGACTTAAAAGTGTTTGATCTCATTCAGCCGCATGTGGATGAGGACAGGAATCAACGGATGCTCGCCCTCACTTTTCTTGGCAAGCATCAATTCCTCATTCCTGCAAATTTATCATTAATCATTTTCTATCTTTTTGTTAGAAAACATAGCTGGTTTTCTATTCGAGTAGCTAGCATTGCTATTAGCAGTTTATTGCTGATGTTCGGCCTAAAGCATTTATTCCATCGAAACCGGCCCCTCAATCCATTACTCCAAAAAGCAAAAGGCAAGAGCTTTCCAAGCGGGCATGCCATTATGAGCGTTACCTTTTATGGATTGATCATTTATATTCTGGCGCATGAAATTGAAAATCGAGCTGTGAAGGTTCCCATTATTGGTTCATTGATTATATTAATGCAAGCCATCGGTTTTAGCCGGATTTATTTGCGGGTTCACTATGCCAGTGATGTTCTTGCTGGGAATATAATTGGGCTGGGATGGCTACTCACTTCTTTACGCTTGTTAGAAAAATTAGAAGCCTTCAATAAGGAAAAGGTTGGCGAAACATCCTTACATTTGCGACCGATTTTCGGTCCGGTAGCTCAGCTGAATAGAGCAATTGCCTTCTAAGCAATAGGTCATTGGTTTGAATCCAATCCGGATCACACACCGCCTTTATCGGCGGCTTTTTTTATTTAGAGTTCCAGTAAGTCATAATGGAATGAAAGTTTTTCGTGCAGAATTTTACTATTGGTTTAACACTACACGAAATACATCGCACTGAAAAATTGGCGAAATTCAAATAAACCTTACTGCAATGAAAAACTCTACCCTCATTCTGCTCATCTCCATGCTATTTTGTTCCTGCGCCAAAGAGAGTGACTTTCCTATTGGCAACCCAAACTCACCTGTACCCCCGCCTCCACCCGCAACTCCGGTGCAAACATCTTCCGTTACTGTCAGCATAAATGGCATGCCTATGACGATAACATCACTGTCGTATAACCGCCAGACTGGCGGCGCCGCGGGAGTATGGATTACAGTGGCGAACGATCTTCAGAAAGTAACTGCAGTTGCTTCGCCATTCACCGAATTCGGTGCCGGGGGTTATACGTGCAAAGTGGAAGTCAGCTATTTCGCGCGCCCCGATAATAGTAGTGCCTGGGGCGTATCATATCCGAGATTGGTGCCGCGTAATGATAAAATAATGTTCAATGAGTGCACTCCCCTAAGGTCAAAGATCCTTTCCGGAAATTTCTCAGGCAGTTTCGTGGGATCAGCCGGAACTAAGGATGAACATAATATCAATGTGACGGGAAACTTTTCCCTGGTGTTCTGAAATTTCGATCTTTTGAAATTGAAAAGGTTCGTGCATCAAAGCCGAAAGATCGCATCTATTTTAAGCCCCCGACCAAACCTTGCGCAACAAACTGTGGCAGCATCACATCATCATGACTTACCAGGATCACCATCTTATCCTTAACCAGTCTATCATGGAGCCAGGCCACTTGCTTTTTAAGGTTGTCCGCGTTTTCATTTAATCTCTTCTGTTCGCTTTCAGGCTTACTTTTGTTTTCCTCAACTCCTTTGTAGGTCCATGTAACATCACCGGTAAAAATGTACTCCTTTCCATTTTGCAACTTCGCATATACCATCAATTCGCCAGGAGTATGGCCTGGAGCTTTGATGAGTACCAGTCCGGGAGCAACCGGCAACACGGATTGTATATCCACGATCATATATTCTTTACTGCGCGCTTCGTCTAATTTAATTTCCGGAGTCTGAGGATTATTGATCAGGGTGTTCACTTGTTCACGCGTAAGAATAGTTTTTGGCGGGATGGTGTTATTAGCATTCCTGATCGTACCTGCAATGTGGTCACCATGCTCGTGCGTAACAACAATCAATTTTGCGGCTTGAACGGCAAGGGCCACCTTGTTTGCGGCCGAATCATCAAAAGGTTGCGGACCATTTTTTTCAAAGAAGTGATGAACAGCACGGTCCATGCCTGCATCAACCATAACAAAACCATCGCGGTACTCTACCTGGAATGCAGTCCGGGCCATAGTTGCATTGTCATCGCTTCCTCCTTCAACCAGGTCCTTCCATTTCCTTATGCTGGCCGCATATTTTTGATAATTAATAGCAGTAGGCAATTCTCCCGGAATGGCCGAGGCAGCTGCGCGCACCTTGGCAACCAGGGCATCGTCATAAACGGGAGCCTCGATATCCGCAGCCTTTTCATTATTACAGGCGGGTAGTTCAAAAAGAATGTAGCAAAGGCATAGGCAATAGACCAGGATTCTTTTCATACATCAGACTTTGGAATGAAGGTAAGGAAAGCCAGAGGAAGCCATTAGCCATTAGCCGTTAGTTTGATCCGTGAACTTTCATCAGAGATAACCAGTAACAAATATCCAATGACCTGCTAAGGGCTAAAGGCTCAGCTAACGACCCCATTCGTGTAATTCGTGTTATTTAACGCAAGAGGAAGCCATTAGCCATTAGCCGTTAGTTTGATCCGTGAACTTTCATGAGAGATAACACTAACAAAGATTCAATGACCTGCTAAGGGCTAAAGGCTAACAGCTAACGGCCCCATTCGTGTAATTCGTGTTATTTAATTCGTGTAATTCGTGTTTATTTTTTAGTAAATTCATCTATCTATATTTCCTCACTTTTAAACTCCGCTTGTCATGCCTAATTTCGATACCGCTCACGTCAAAAACATTGTGCTGCTTGGCCATGCCGGCAGCGGCAAAACAACGCTGGCCGAATGTATGTTGTTCGAAGGGGGCCTCATACAAAAAAGGGGCTCCGTTGAAGAAAGAAATACTATTGGCGACTTCTACGAACTAGAAAAAGAAAGAGGCAACACCATTTTCTCCAAACTCCTTCACACCAACTGGAGAGGTTACAAAATCAACATTATTGATACACCGGGTTACGACGACTTTGTTGGCGAAGTGGTTTCTGCACTTCGCGTAGCCGATACCGGTGTAATGCTACTCAATGCAAATTTCGGCGTTGAAGTAGGCACTGATTTGATTTGGGACTACACAGAAAAATTCAAAACACCGATGATCTTCGCGGTGAACAAACTGGACCAGGACAAGGCCGACTTTGATAAGACCGTTACTCAGGCAAAAGATCATTTCGGTCGCGCTGTAGTGGTTGTTCAATATCCACTCAATTCTGGACTAGAATTCGATTCCATCGTGGATGTGCTGAGAATGACTATGTATAAGTTTCCTGCAGAAGGTGGAAAGCCTGAGAAATTGCCGATACCCGATTCTGAAAAAGCAAAAGCGGATCAATTACATAAAGACCTGATTGAAGCCATCGCTGAAAATGACGAAGGCCTCATGGAAAAATATTTTGATAAAGGAGAACTCGATGAAGACGAAATGAAGATCGGTCTTAAGAAAGCTATGATCAATCATGACCTGTTTCCGGTTTTTTGTCTTTCGGCGAAAAAGAATATGGGAAGCGGAAGATTGATGGGTTTCATCGACAACGTTTGTCCGAGCGCAAATGAAATGCCGCCGCAATTAACTTTGTCGGGCGACAAACTAACCTGCGATGCAAATGGCCCTGTTTGCAGTTTTATTTACAAAACAATTTCTGAACCTCACATTGGCGAGACTTCTTACTTCAAAGTTTATTCTGGAACGGTGAAATCCGGAATGGAGTTAACCAATGAATCAAATGGGGTTACGGAAAAATTGAATCAGTTGTTCCTCGTTGAAGGCGAAAAAAGAACCGCGGTAAATGAACTTGTAGCTGGCGATATTGGAGCAACAATCAAATTGAAACATACGCACGTCAACAATACGCTTCATATCAAGGGAAAGAATTATGAATTGCAACCGATTGATTTTCCATCACCATTGATGAGTGTATCAATTGAACCAACGCAAAAAGGCGACGAAGAAAAATTAGCAATGGCTTTACACCAGGTGCAGGAAGAAGATCCTACTGTAAAAGTGGAGGTGTCTCAGGAATTGAAGCAAACCATCATTCATTGCCAGGGAGAGTTACACCTTTCCGTGATCAAATGGAAATTAGAGCACATCGCAAAGAACCTGCACGTAAAATTTGGAAGACCCAGAATTCCATATCGCGAAACGATTCGCAAATCAGTGCAATCAAATTACCGGCATAAAAAACAATCAGGAGGTGCTGGGCAATTCGGAGAGGTGTATATGCAGGTCGAACCTTATTATGAAGGCATGCCTGATCCAAAAGGATTAAATGTGCGTGGTCGTGATGAATATAAACTTGATTGGGGAGGAAAACTCGTATTTCTGAATTGTATCGTTGGAGGTGCAATCGACCAACGTTTCCTTCCGTCAATATTGAAAGGCGTGATGGAAAAAATGCACGAAGGGCCACTAACGGGATCATATGTGCGTGATGTGCGCGTAAGTGTTTATGATGGCAAAATGCATCCAGTTGATTCAAATGATATTTCTTTCAAGATTGCCGGGCTCATGGCATTCAAGCAAGCCTTCCAGCAAGCAGATCCACAAATCCTGGAACCAATCTATAATCTTGCAGTGCTTTGCCCGGATGAATTGACCGGCGCAATCATCAGTGATTTACAATCACGTCGCTGCGTAATAGAAGGAATGGATAATGAAGGACACTTCCAGAAGATCTCTGTGAAAGTTCCGCTATCTGAAATGCAGGACTATTCTTCTTCTCTTCGATCCATTACTCAAGGCCGTGCTAAATTCAGATTGGAGTTCGCAGAGTATTCACCTGTGCCATTTGAAACGCAACGGAAGTTGATTGATGAGTATCATAAGACAAGTAAAGAAGAGTTAGTCTCTTAGTTCGAGGCTATTCGCTTTTAGCCCTTAGCCATTAGCCATTAGCCCGATTACTGGACTTTATGTTCGGAATAATTTCTATGCAATATATTTGGCAGAAGCTCCGAATACGGAGCTATTGGCTAATGGCTAAAAGCTAGAGGCTTCAACCCATGGACGTAAAGATCGAACCTAGCTGGAAGAATGTTTTAAAAGATGAGTTTGAGAAGAATTATTTCTATGAGGTTGTCACTTTCTTAAAGACGGAGAAAGCACTCAACAAAATTATATATCCGCCGGGTTCACAGATTTTTCATGCATTTGATGCTACGCCTTTCGACAAAGTAAAAATTGTTCTGTTAGGTCAGGATCCATATCATGGTAAAGGACAAGCGCATGGCCTAGCGTTCTCAGTTCCTTTCGGCATCAAGCCTCCACCCTCTCTGATCAATATTTTTAAAGAATTGAAGAGTGATATTGGAATGCCGATCCCCAATCATGGCAACCTTGAGAATTGGGCGGGTCAAGGAGTGTTTCTTCTCAATGCCGCGCTAACTGTTCGCGAAGCCGAACCAAATAGTCATGCAAAAATCGGCTGGCACGAATTCACGAATCGCGTGATTCAAAAAGTTTCAGATTTAAAAAAGAATGTGGTGTTCCTGTTGTGGGGAAAATTTGCGCAGGAAAAACAAGAGCTTGTTGATGAAACAAAACATCTGGTATTAAAGGCTGCTCATCCTTCACCTTACAGTGCGGATAGATTTTATGGCTGTCGCCATTTTTCTAAGGCAAATGAAAATCTGATTCAAAATAAAATTGATCCGGTGGATTGGTCGCTGTGATGTAAGGAGTCAGAAGTCAGGAGTCAGGAGTCAGGAGGTGAAGAAAAATTACGGTAGAAATTAATGAAATGAAATGGATTAAAAATATTTTAGGAGTACTGTTAGCCGTGTGGGCGCTGATTTTGTTCAGCGTAACCATGATCATCGTGTTTATTCCTATCTGGTTAACGAGCCTGATAAAGGACCCGGGGGGAACGGAACTCTTTCGCAAGATTTGTCTCGTTTGGATGGATACATTTCTTTTCATGCTGGGCTGCGTCATCAAAAGGAGAGGCACGCAGCATTTCAGAAAGGGTCAAACGTATGTCGTTGTGTGCAATCACCGATCATTAATGGATGTACCGCTTTCCACGCCGCATATTCCCGGGCCAAATAAGACTATCGCAAAGAAAGAACTCGCTAGTATTCCGATCTTCGGCATGGTTTACAAACGAGGCTCTATTCTCGTAGATCGAAAGAGTGATGAGAGTAGACGAAGAAGCATGGATGAAATGAAAAAAGTATTGGCGCAGGGAATGCATATGTGTATTTATCCCGAAGGGACGCGAAATAAAACCGCCAACCCGTTGAAATCATTTTATGATGGTGCATTCAAACTAGCTTCAGATACCGGCACGCCAATCATACCTGCCATTATTTTCAATACAGACAAAGTACTACCAAACAACAAATCTTTTTTCGTTTGGCCCCACCGTATGGCAATACATTTTCTTCCTGAGATTGCCGTTGAAAAAAATCAAGATGTTGCCGCATTGAGAGACCGTGTATACAAGATTATGTGGGATTTTTATGAGCAGAATAAGAAATAGGTAACAAGATCGCGCTTCGAAGACGAGAGACGCTTCATGCGCTTTGAAAGTACCTGACATTTTCCAACCACCAAAAGTTTGGAGTACAAAGGCAAGTACCCATTTCGTAATTCACTATGAAAATCAAAAACTCTATTTAAAAACTTTCGAAGATTAATAACTTCCCAATTGTGAGGCTTGCGTCTTATGTCTCGCATAGATTGAGTTCCTAAGATCGAAATAGGCTTCAAAGTTTTTGCTGCGTCTCCAGTCTTACGAGCCAAGTCTTTCACTACTGCGTATAAAAATACCTCGTGCGATTGACTTTGAGATCTCTCAAAAGTCCAGACCTTGGATTGATCGTGATATTAAAGGATCGATAAATACCAACTGGCGTAACGTTAATGGACAACATCCAGCAATGCATTTCTCTTGAAAGGTACATGGTGAGCGACTGGATACTTGAAGTGGTGATATCATAGTAGCCATTCAATCCTAATTTCCATTTCGGTGTTAGGTTGAAGTCTCCATTCCAGTTCAAGCTGGAAAAAGTTTGCGTCTGAAATCCACTATAATCTGGTTTGAGTGTTCGCGAGAAATTAAACGAATACGAAATGTTGATCGACCATGGAATATTAAAGTCAGCGAACTCCGCAGGGTTTTGCCTGATATATTGTAATTGCGACTGCTGTTCTTCCATTGTCATTGGTAAGAAGCCCTCCTGCTCTTCCGGCTTCTTCAGTTTCACTTCCTCTTTGGGTTTACTTTGCCAGGAGGTAGAAACCGCAACGCCACCATTTGTAAATCTTCCCAGGGAATGACTTCCACCCTGCCACATGTACACGTTCTTTCTTATTCCGCGCTCGTCAACCTGATAAGGATCAACTGTTGCGTTAGCGGTTATATTGATCTTTTCAAACAATGTGCTTCTCGCACTCAAATTGAATTGCGACAATTGAAATGAATCAGCAAAGAAGTTGTAGCTGCCATTGATTGCAAGTCCATCGAGCAAACGCACGAGTTTAGCTTCTCCCGAATCTTTTTTCGGTTTTACTTTCATCTCTACATTATTGTCGATACCAAATGAAATTCCACCGAATTTTCCTTCTGAAAACGCTCCGGGGTATATTGCATCAAACACAGAGAATCGGCCAACGGTACCCTCTTTGTTCACCTGAACATTGTAATAATCTTTTGCGGAAAGGTCAGGTTTGTAGTTGATACCAACAGTTGGACGAATAGTGTGCCTAATACCTTTTATTCTACTGGTAGGCTTAAACTTGTCAAATTTTCCGAAGATGGCGGTACTAAGGCTAAGGCCAAACGAAATATCATTCGCTACAAAAAATCCTTTTTGGTAAAGCGAGTCCACCTTTTGTTCTGCATCATTCCATTTCCTGGTAAATTTCTTGGCATACCATCGCTGTGAGTACGCGATACCCGGTGAAATTTGCAAAGGTCCCACGGGAGGCAGAGATACTTGAATAGGTATCTGGTGTTGCGCGCCCCACGTGAACGTATCTATCAGGTGAGTAAAGCTGAATAAAGAATCATAAAAGCTTGCATCACCCACGATGTTTGATGTAAGACCGATGCCTAGTTTCTCATACCATTTGGCCTCTCCCACCATTTCTTTTCGCTGAAACGGATAAACCGTTGCAGCAGTAAATCCAATTGTGGGAAGATTCAGGGTCACCAGGCGGGAAACACTGTTCTGTTGATGATTGGCTGAAATGGTTAGGTTGTAGTTGTCCCAGGTTTTTGCATAAGTAATCGAAGAAGTCAGGTTATTACTGAAGTTTCTCGTTGGGTTGTTAGCCACATATTTGTTATACTGAGTGGAACCTGCGTTGACGCTGGCCGAGAAAGATGTTCCGGGCCTTGCTTTACTATCCTGGCTATGGCTCCAGGTTATGTTAAACGTCTTATTAGTGGTATATGGATTCTTTGGATCTTCGGTCAGGAAGCGTGCATTTTGCATGCTAAAATTAAGTGCTCCGGTATAATGATATCGTTTCCGATAAGTAGGCGAAAAAAACAATGCCCATCCGCCATAGGAATACAAATTCGCCCGGAGGGTTACGTCAAAATACTCGCTTAGGACTTTATAATAACCTCCATTCTCAAGGCCAAGACCATATTGTTCACTGGCTGTAAACGTAGGCATCAATAGTCCAGAATGCCGTCCCTGCGAAATGGGAAAATATCCAAACGGAATATAGATGGGAATTGGCACCCCTTCAAATTCCGGGTGAATAGGACCGGAAACCGCCATCTTTTGATTGATCAACTTCATTTTCTTGGTACGGAATGCGAAGTGTGGCGTATCAAGATTACAGGTTGTAAATCTTCCCCTCAACGCATAGAACTCATTCTTTGAAATCTTTTTCGCCTGTTCATTATAGAAAAAGATTTCTCCGCTGGTCATGTTCGTCTTCTTGGTAATTCCCTTTCCGGTTTCTATATTGTAAACAATGGTATCGGCGGTCATTTTGCTGTCGGCTTGCAGAAACACGGGCATTCCTACCACCTTACCTGCAGTATCCAGTGAATAGGTGGCCACAACAAGTTTACGTGGCTGATCCAATTCAATCTTATAAGCCGAAAGATCAAGGTCCTTTTGTTTTACGTTCGCCTTATTATATAACACGATTTTTTTTGTAGGCACTTCCAATACAACAGAGTCCGATGCACTGTAGTCAATAGGCGCGTCAATAGAATCTTTAGAAATTTTTAAGTTGATCGTGTCTGACTTTACTGAAGGAATTGTGTCTTTCTTATTGAGAGAATCCTTTTTGGTGGGCTTGGTAGTGTCCTGGTAAGCGGTTAAGGAATTGTAAAAAAACTTTCTGTTGTTATAATTACCATTTGCAGGATACGTTAGTATTAGTATCATTGCCGAAGCCGAAAGAGCAGCAATAAGTTTTGGATTAAATTTGCGGCTTATATTCATACAGTTGGGTGCGAACAAATGTAGCCATTTAAAGGATTAACAATTTGTGAAGATTAATATTGCATTTACTAAGATGAAATTAAAAATATCCGTTTCGAGATTAATGATAGTGGCAGCCATCGGCGCTGTGGTGATATTTTCATCATTCACTCATCTTCCTATAGTGCGTCAAAAACCTGCCTTGCGTACCATCATTATTGATGCAGGCCACGGCGGCCGAGACGTTGGTGCCAGAGGACTGATCACCACGGAAGCAGAAGTAGCATTGGATATCGCATTAAAGCTGGGCCGGATGGTTGAAAAGGAATTTCCGGAAGTGAAAGTAGTGTATACAAGAACAAGCTCTGCATTGCCCGGAGGACTCACGGAACCCAACCAGGCCAATCGTTATCGCGCGGAAATGGCTAACCAGGCTAAAGGTGATCTGTTCGTTAGCATCCATTGCAATTCCAATGGAAAGCCAGCAGGTGGCTACTATGCGAAGCGCGTAATCGGGTATAAAAACAAAACTGTCTATACTGGCAAAGGAAAAAAGAAAAGGAAGAAGATTGTAAAGGCTCCCATATATGAAAGTTATTGGGTAAAAAACAATGTGAAAGGAACGGAGACGTATATCTGGGCGTCTGACAGAAGCGGTTATAAAAGCGAATTTATTAATGAGACCGAAGAAACTTCCGGCGAAAATGTGGAAGACTCAATGAACGTTCTCGACCTATCATCGCCTGAAGCCAAAATACGTGGACAGCTATACGAAAAATTATACTTCGCAAAAAGTATGACGGTAGCCAGTATGGTGGAAGATGAATTCAAGAATGCCGGTCGCACCAGTTACGGCGTCAAGCAAAGAAATTACAAAGGCATTTGGGTACTGCAGGCGACGGGAATGCCAAGCATACTTGTTGAAACAGGTTTCATCACCAATAAAGAGGAAGAAGAATACCTTAACAGTGATCAGGGCCAGGATGAGATAGTTGGCAATATCATGACTGCACTTAAACGTTACAAAACCGAAGTGGAAACTTCGCGCGCAACAACATTTTCCAAATAGGGTTACTCACTAAATTTAATACCCCAATCTTCGAGAGAAAAAAGAAGACAAATGTGAATGCCCGCCTTAGGCGGGCTCGTGTACTTCTTTCTCTCGAGAGAATGCGGTCGCCAAGACATAATTCTGTATCGAAATTTTCTTCCTATTTCCTTGTGATCATTGTGTCTTCCTGGTGCACCTTGTGGAATTTCTTCAAATCCCGATGCAGTCGGGATTGCATCCATCACGAACTTTCACAGAACTACTAGTGCGCGTGCTCGCTATGAAGTGAGGATTTCGCTACATTTGTTTTATTGAACTGTGCAGTTGAGTATAGGATAAAAACATTTGCTTTGCAGATCAAATTTTACGCTGAATGAAAATTTCCAACGAAACAAAGATTGGTGCTTTAGCTGCAGTCTCCATCGCCCTATTGATCCTGGGTTTCAATTTTCTGAAAGGAAAGACCTTATTTGAGCACGACAAACGATTGTATGCCGTGTTTGATAAAGTGGAAGGACTCACAAAATCCAATCCGGTTACCATTAATGGACTCCAGGTTGGTAAGGTTGCTGAGCTCCATGAGAGAGATAAGATGGTAAGCGGTATCATTGTGGCCATTGATCTTACAAAAGATGTTACCATTCCCGATAATTCACTCGTATTCGTAAACAAAGCCTTGTTTGGTGAGGGAAGCCTGGTGATCAAATTGGGCAACAGTAATAAGTACACAACTGACGGAGATACGCTGCAATCCACTGCCAATCCAAGTCTGCTGGAAAACGTATCACAAAGCGTAACGCCAGCCGTAAACAATTTGAACAGCGCCATTCAGGCGTTGGAGGTTCTTATTGCAAATGTGAACAGCATACTTGACCCCAATACAAAAAATAATCTGCAGATCATTGCGGCTAATGCGGCAGCAAGTACTACTGCATTAAGAAATATGCTGGTGGCAGAAAACGGAGCGCTTGCCCAATCGCTAAAAAATATGAACCAGTTTACCGACAATTTGAATAAGAATAACGAGGATATCAATAAGACGGTAAAAAATATGGAAGCCGCAACCGCTAAGCTGGCAAACGCGGATATCGATGGGGTGATCAAGAATCTCAAGACTTCAACCAACAACCTAAATGAGCTGACTACAAAAATGAATAGTAAGGAGGGATCATTAGGAATGTTGGTCAATGACAAAGCCCTTTATAATAATCTTCAAAACTCTGTTCGTAGCCTGAACATTCTGCTTGATGACATCAGGGTGAATCCAAAACGCTATGTGAGTATTTCCGTCTTCGGCAAAAAAAATAAAGGCGGTTACCTGGAAGAGCCCCTTGATAGTACGAAAAAGAAGTAATAGTTGATGAAGCATTATCTCTGCATTTCTTTCCTGGTCATGGCACTGGGCTGCATTTGCTCAACCTATGCACAGCAGCCTGCAACTCCTGCCGATACTACTAAAGTGGTGAACATTCTTCATGCTGACAGGCTTGGGTTTTCAAAAATAGATACCGCCAATCCTATTCAATATGGTGCAGGAAATGTGGCGGCACAGCAGAACAATACTTTGTTCTATTCAGATAGCGCAGTACTCAATCAAAAAACAAAAACATTCCAGGCATATGGCAAGGTGCATATAAACGATGCGGACAGCACGCACATTTATGGCGAATACATGCGGTATCATTTCGATACCAAGATGGCCTATATGCAGAAGAAGGTGACCCTCACTAATGGAAAGTCGATACTCACTACAAATGAATTGGAATATGACCTCAACCAAAAGATTGGCGTATATAAGAACGGAGGGAAAGTGGTGAACGGATCCACAGTGCTTACGAGCAAAGAAGGAACCTATTTTGACGAATTGAAAGATGTCTACTTCAGAAAGAATGTAGTGCTCGTTGATCCCAAGTATACATTGCGTGCCGATTCCTTGCTGTACAACACCGAAACAGAAATTGCAACATTCATAGGTCCTACACGAATTGTTGACAGCAGCAAAAGAGAGATCGTGACCAGCGAAGGTTTCTACGATACAAAAAATCGCATTGCACAATTTGGAAAACGACCAACGATCAGGGATGGAAAAACATTATTAAAGGCGGACAATATATACGCTGATGATGCCAGTGGAATCAGGAGGGCGGAAGGCAATGCAGTGTATATCGATACCGCACAAGGGGTTTCCATATTGGCAAATCTCTTGATCGATGATCAGAACACGAACCTGATGACCGCTACTAGGAAGCCGCTCATGATCATCAAGCAGGATCAGGATTCTATTTACGTTGTAGCCGATACTATTTTATCCGGGTTCATGACCAAAGCAGATACAAATCAAATTCGAAAAGACTCACTTGGTAATAGGTCTGCAAAAAGTGATTCAATGAAGTTATCACGTAAGAGTAATGACACAGTGAAGAACACGGCGGTCGTCAATGCATCGGACAGCACCACTCCGCGCTATATTAAGGCCTTTCACCACGTTCGTATTTTCTCTGATTCACTGCAGGCAGTATCGGATAGTTTATATTATTCCGGTGTTGATTCCGTCTTTCGACTATTCACGGATCCTATAGTGTGGGCGAGTGGAAATCAAATTACGGGCGATACAATCTTTCTGTATACAAAAAACAAAAAAGCAGACCGACTTTATGTTTTTGAAAACAGTCTCGTAGTAAGCAAGGCAGGCCCTAATCAATATAACCAGATCAAGGGCAATACGCTCAACGGTTACTTCAATGAAGGGACAATTGATTTCATGCGCGCGAAAGGAAATGCGGAAAGCATTTATTATGTGAAAGACGAGGACAGTGCCTATGTTGGGGTAAACCGCTCCACTGCTGATATCATTGATATGCGCTTTGAGAATAAAGAGCTGAATAAGGTTGTATATATTAATGATGTGAAAGGTTTGACAACTCCATTTCGCCAGGTGAAGTTTGATGAAATGCGATTGCGGAATTTCAAATGGCTCGACGCACGCAGGCCGAAAACCAAATACGAAATGTTTGGGGACTAGAACCGTTTGGCCTTTGGCGTTTAGCGTTTCGCGTTATCTTAACTCGAGTCACCCTGTATATATAAAGTGGTCCTTCTTTTCGAAACAGGAAGGCCTTATAAAAGCGTGTCGGCCGGTCCAAGAACAGGTTTCTGCGTATTGATTGAGGTGATTCGAACTAATGAACGCGAAACGCTAAACTCTAAACGCGAAACGGAAAACGCTAAACTCGAAACCGAAAATCAGCGGGTAGGTATGGCCGTTGGGTTTAACATCAAACCTGAAACCGTAAACGGTAATTCTCTGTTAAATGGCTGGTCTCGTTAAATCGCTTGGCATTATTTTCGTTCTCAAGGATAAAAGCACTAAAAATGAAACGCAACTCACTAGCCCTTTTCCTCATTCTATTTGTTTCATCTTTTGCGGCACTGAAAGCCCAGGACTATAAGGTTGGCTTGGGTGTACGGTTGAGTAGCTCTTCTCCTACATTGAGCAACTCGGTTACTTTTAAATATTTCATGAACGAAAAAAGTGCGCTCGAGGGCCTCGTATCCTTTGGCAGCAGGTTTGGTATTGGCGGACTATACGAAGTACATAAACCCACTACAGCAACAGGTCTGAAATGGTTCTTTGGAGGCGGCGCCTACATCGGCTTTCAGGATGGCAATACTTATTTTGGGCCAACGGGTATCATCGGCTTAGATTACAAGTTCACCAACGTTCCTTTGAATCTTTCGCTGGATTGGAAACCGGAGCTAGACATCATTCCCGACATCAATTTTGTGCCTGATGCCTTTGCGTTATCGGCACGATTCACGTTCTGATTTTTGCGGGTATCAAATCATTTTTGATTTTAATATTGTAGAAAAGGCGCAGGAATGCGCCCTTTTTTTATTTACAAAACCGGCAAATCACGCAGAAAAAAAAGAGCACAAGCAGCATTCTCCCGCATAAATTGTCTAGAAATACTTACCATTGCGAAACTTTTGCTTTTTTACAAATTGTCAATTATGAGAAAATTGAAGAGAATGCTGGTAGCATGCCTGCTCGTGCTGTCCGCGAGTTTTGTGTTTGCTCAACAACAGGTCACTATCTCCGGTGTGTCGATATCAGCGGCTGACAATACTCCACTTCAAGATATCTCGGTAACGGTTGGTGAGAATGCAACAATAAACGTGCGTCTCGCTGTAACAAAACTCATTGAACCTTTTTTGCGAGAGTGCAAAAATCGATATCCTCGTCACAGAACTTTCACTGGATGTTCCCCTGTTGAAACCATATAAGAATACAGGGATCCTGGTCTTGTAAAATGTGTAACATAAAAAACAAACAGTGATTTCAATTTTTTATTACTAAAAGTAAAATGCCTGTTATGAGAAGATTGCTGTATTTATTGTCTGGTCTCTTTCTCTGTGTTTCAGCAATGGCACAGGGAGTCATCAGGGGACAAGTGACTTCAAAAGCGGAAAACAAACCATTGAGTAATGTTACCGTGAGCGTCAAAGGAACCACTCGATCCACTGAAACAGATCAAAATGGAAATTTTTCCATAGAAGCAACGAAAGGAGAAACACTTCTTATCACTTCAGTGGGCTATGCTGCTGTTGAAGTGAAAGTAGGTACCGGAAACGTGAATGTTTCATTAGAAATCGGTGAATCGCGATTGGATGAAGTAGTAGTCACTGCAATGGGCATCAAAAAGGAAAGAAAAGCCCTGGGATATTCGGTTACGGAGCTGAATGCACAGGAGTTGATGAAGAATAAGAATACCAATGTCGTTAATTCTTTAGCCGGTAAAGTTCCCGGTGTTAATGTTACGCAGTTCAGCGGTGCACCAGGCGCAGGAGCGTCTATAACTATTCGCGGTGCCACTTCTACTTCGGAAACCCGACAAAACCAACCGTTATTTGTTGTTGATGGAATTATCTACGATAACTCAACCACAGTTACCGGCAATACAGGCACCGACGGCTTATCCCGCAGTAATACAACCTACTCTAACCGTGTCATGGATATTAACCCGGAGGACATTGAAACTCTTACTGTGTTGAAGGGTGCGGCGGCAGCAGCATTGTATGGAGCAAGAGCCGCAGACGGTGTGATTGTGATTACTACAAAGAAAGGGGCAGAAGGCAGGGTAACGGTTAATGTCACCAGCAAGATAAGTACCTCCTGGGCCGACAAGTTGCCCGAGGCTCAAACTGTGTTTGGCCCTGGTAGCATTTCTAGTAATGGCGTGTTGACTACTGATTCGTATAATTCCTGGGGACCAAAGATTCCCGCCGATAGCACTATCTATAACAATATCGGTAATTTCTTTCAGCACGGCCTTATATATGATAATAACGTAAACGTAGCTGGCGGTTCTAAGAATAGTTCCTTTTTCTTGTCGGGATCTAATTTTAACCAAACCGGTATTGTTCCACAAACAGGCTATACTAAAACTACTTTCCGCTTCAATGGCGAGCAAAAATATGGTCGTTTGACTTTGGACGCGAATGCTGCGTATTCAGTTGCCAACACAGATAGAACGTTGACTTCAGCAGGTTTGTATGGAAGTGGAGTCGGAAGCATGCAGGAATTATATAACTGGCCGCAAACGTACAACTTGAAGAATTATATTAATCCTGATGGGACTCAGCACCGGATCTATGCAGCAACAATAACAGATTTGGCAAACGATGTTGACAATCCTTACTGGATCATTAACCAGGATAAGTTAACCTCAAAAACCAGCCGCTTTACCGGAGGAATCAGCGGCAATTTTAAAATTACCGACTGGTGGGACATTTCAGGTCGTTTGGGATATGACCAATACGTAACTAATGATTATACTTTTATTGCCCCCGGGTCTGCGGTGATTGCAAAATACCAGAATGGCCGGTTGAGTAAAGACCTGGTTAACTATACTTACCTCACCACCAACGTGATGACCACTTTTCACAAGCGTATTAAGGATTTTGATACGCACCTGACCCTGGGAACCACTTCAGATGATTTTAATACCAACACTCAAAATCATTGGGGATGGAACTTTAGTACCGCCGGTACAATCAGCCTGAATAGTATCGATCTGGCAAACAAACAATTCACCGATAACACAACAAAAAGACGCCTGGTAGGAACATTTGGAGAAATTGGCGTATCGTGGAGAGACCTTGTTTATCTAACAGCAACCGGACGGAACGACTGGTCATCTACCTTACCTCCTGAAAACTGGTCTTACTTCTATCCTTCTTTGAGCGGTTCTTTTGTTTTTACACACTTGTTGCCTCAAAACAATATTCTGTCGTTTGGGAAAGTTCGCGCAAGCTGGGCAAGAGTTGGTAAAGATGCTAACGCCTATGCAACGAATACTTATGAGAATCCACCGGTTACTATACTCGCTGGTAATGGCAGTTACGTTGGAATTGGCAACCAATGGCAAGCAGGTAATGCTACTTTGATACCTGAAATTCAAACTTCATGGGAAGTTGGTGGAGAATTCAGATTTCTGAAGGGTCGTATTGGCCTGGATTATACTTACTATCATAGTCAAACCGCGAACCAAATTGGCTCACCTCGCCTGGCTCAGTCCGGAGGATTTATTTTTAGCACTCTTAATGCCGGGACAGTTATTAACGAGGGCATGGAAGTAGCGCTTAATGGCAAAGTGATCTCTGAAAGGAATTTTGGATGGGATGCCACCGTCAATTTCTCCTACAACAGGGGCAGTTTGGGAGCGTTCATTCCAGGAGTACAGTATTTTTATCCGACCGATGTTCAATTTGGAACAATAAAGGCTGCCTCAATTCCTAATGGTGGTCCTTTTTTGGGAATCATCGGTCAACCTTATATGCATGAATTAGACAAACTAAATAATGAAATTCCAAATGGCCGATACCAGATAGATGCTAAAACTGGATTTTATAAGCTTAATACTAATTTACCCGTCGTAGGTAATCGTGAGCCCCGTTATCTAATCGGATTTAATAACACGCTCCACTACAAAAATCTGACGCTAAATTTCTTGTTAGATGGGCGAATTGGTGGAGATGTCTACAACGGTACAGAAGCTTTTATGATATCGAACGGGTTAAGTAAAAAAACCTTGTTGAATAATCGCCAGTCAGTAACCTTAACTGGTGTAAGCAGCGCTACAGGAGCCGATACTTCAATAACCTACAACGCCGGACAAAATTATACTATTGGTACCACCAACTATGCGGGATCATATTTGATCTATCAATACTGGCAAAACTATGCGGCTAATTCTTTAAATTTTATTACCTCTGTTAATTGGCTGAAACTTCGTTCGCTTTCATTAACGTATGATTTCGCGGGTATGTTTAAAAAGCAAGGAGTTATTAAGGGCTTGTCAGCTACAATAGTAGGTACCAATCTGGTGACATGGACAAACTACAAGGGAATGGATCCTGAAGTAAGTGTAGCAGGAGGAACAGGAGGTTCGGGTTCCACAGGTATTGATTATTTAGGCGTGCCTGCCATTGCAAGTTTCACATTCGGCGTCAATGTTAAGTTTTAACTCATGAAACAAAAACAAATTATGAAAAGTTCGAAATACATCATAGTGGGTTTCATACTCATTGTTGGATTAGGTTCATGCAAAAAGTGGCTGGACGTAAATACGGATCCGGATAATCCAAACAACCAAAGTGTACCAATTCAAAATAAATTGCCATGGATCGAAAATTATTGGAAGGAACCGGCAGGAGTTACCAATATGCGAACGTCATGTATATCGGGAGTTATCTATGCTATTGCAGCTAGTCAAAATACATTAAGCACCACCTGGCAATGCACTAATGCCAATTCAACCACTCCTTATCAGGCGTTTTTTGTTGGCGTTTCTTCCAATATAACAGACTTGTATAATAAAGCAAAGAAACAAGGTGCCTACCATTATATGGCTACGGCTGATGTATTCCATGCATTAGGGTATATGGAAATGTTAGACTTGTATGGTGAAATGCCTTACACCGAAGGTGGAACCGGAATTCCAAGCCCCGTGCCAGATGACGGCAAAACCATCTTTAACGGATGCATGGCACGTCTGAATGAAGCGATCAGTTTATTTAGTAAGGCACAGGAGGCCGGAAATCCCGCCTTATCTGCCGGAGACATATTGAATAACGGTGACGTAAACAAATGGATAAAGATGTGCTGGGGATTGAAAGCCCGCTACATGCTGAAGCTTTCAAAAAAGACAGACTTGTATAATGCAGATTCCATTTTATACTGCTTATCCAAGGGTCCTCAATCCAATGCAGACAATGTAGTAGAACAAAATTTTAATAACAATGCAAATACCGATTACCTGGAAGGTGATCCTATTTCTGCGAATGGAAATTATGATTTTGCAGGTTATGGCAGCAACCAGCGCATTACCGAATACTATTACAATCTTCTCACCAATATGCGTGGAGCTGCAGTAGTGGATCCCAGGATGCCTAAAATTGTTCCTGCTTCTATGGCAAATGTTCAATTGGTTAATGGTAAAGTGTCTTCTTATACCTGGTTACGCTCAATAGGTGTCAATTCTTACAATACAACAGACAAAAACCCGGCTCCAATAGGATTTACCAACCGTTTAGTAAAAGGCGGTGCTGCTTCTGTTGCAACAGTAACCTATGCCTCTGCCGCAACAAATGTTATATATCCTTTTACCAGTTCAACTGCAATGGCAGATCATCCAGCTTTTGTTGCTTCTTTGATTGCAGCTGGTAAAGTGGCTAAGAATGGAAGTAATCCTGGTGATTTTGCAGACAGCGGAAACTATGTACGGGTAACTTATAAGCCTGGCTCCATCTATATTGCCAGTACTAATTACATACAAGCAGGAGATACTGCTTATGTAAACTTGCGCAGCAATTCACTCGCCACAACAGGTGTAGCGCAGCCTGCAAATGATGTGACCTGGTATCCGACTTTAGCCGCTTATAATGCTGGCGTTGTTGCCTCCACCGGCTCGTTCCAGATTCGCCCTATTTCCGACATGGAGCTTTTGATGTATCATGAAATGTGCTTTATCAAAGCCGAAGTGTATATGAGAAAGGGTGATGTTGCAAATGCTTTTGCTGCGTACAGGGCAGGTATTCAGGCTCACCTGGATTACATGCAATCCAAGCTTACCCAATGGAAAGGCAGTTGGGACAAAACTTCTGCTGGTATCGCGAATCCGGATATGAATCCAATGGATCAAACAGCTATCAATACTTATCTGGCAAGTAATGCGGTTGCACAGGGTGCAGGTACGTTAACCATGTCAGATATAATGTTACAAAAATGGATTGCCATGGGTGTCAGTATTGAAAACTGGAATGATATGCGACGGTTTAACTTTAGCGCCGGTAACGTGGGTAGTTTTGGTGTTGTTTACCCGGGTTATCAACGGGGTCCTTTGTTTACAGGTCAGGCTCAGTTAACGGGTGGTTCTCCTACTGATCCCAGGTATTGGATACGCCGTTTTGCACTGCCGCCAACTTATGAGATACAATACAATTTTATACATACGACAGCTTTAAATGCCCACGCTACCGATCCGAATATCTGGAGCATGCCTGTTTGGTGGGATACGGCATCGGATGATGAGTATTATGGATATTTGAAGTAAGACGTCATCCGACAGACTTCGGAGGGATGACATCTAAGCAATACAACGATGAATCAGGAAAACAATTTATTTAAAACAACGAAGAAAAGAACTGCGGGAAAAACGAATGTGACTATGATAATTCATGGATCATAAGCAACCATTCTTCAGTTATGGAGCCGATCAGGAGGTTTTGTTTTTTCCGACCTCGGCATAATACACACAAGAGAAAACCAAAAATGTAAATCCGTAGCCTCTTAAAAACAAATGGGACAGAGACGGAGCGGCTTTCGAATTTCGAAAGCCGCCTTTTTTTAGAAGAAACTTCATTCAGCCAAACAAAATACGAACCGAATCTCCTAGTGAAAGAATAAGTACGCAATAAAGATCGCAGCAATCACACCTGCCAGATCTGCGAGCAGCGCAGCGGGAACTGCGTAACGGGTTTTCTTAATACCCACCGAACCGAAATATAGAGCAACGATATAAAAAGTAGTGTCCGAAGATCCCTGGAACAAGCATGCAAGAATTCCTTTGAATGAGTCAGGACCATACTGCTTCATCGCATCAATCATCATCCCTCGCGCCCCGCTCCCACTTAGTGGTTTCATCAAAGCCGTAGGCATCGCTTCAACAAAATCAGTGTTCAAGCCCATCGATCCAACACCCCATTTCATTCCATTGATAAGGTAATCAAACACACCGCTCGTTCTTAACACACTGATGGCAACCAACATTCCCACGAGATAAGGAATTATTTTTACCGCAGTTTCAAAACCTGATTTTGCTCCTTCAATAAATGCATCATATACATTTACTTTTTTCCATAAGGCACCCACTATAAATACAATGAAGATCAGAAAGATTAGTCCATTACTGACAATCTTTGAAAACGTATTTACTCCATCTTTGGTTAGATAGAATCTCATATAGAAGATGAGCAGTCCAAGCAGGAAGGTTATTCCTCCTACCCAAAGTATGATGGCTGGTTGGAAGAGGTTTATTCTTTGCTTGATTGCCACTACTGCCATAGCAGTTATCGTTGCAATAAAGGTTGTGATCAGCAGTGGAATAAATACCGCGGTTGGATCAGCGGATTTCAAAATCACCCGCTGCGCAATAATGGCCACTGGTATCAGTGTAAGTCCAGATGCATGAAGCACCATGAACATGATCTGCGAATTGGATGCAGTATCTTTCTCCGGATTCACTTCCTGTAAACTTTGCATTGCTTTTAGACCAAACGGCGTAGCGGCATTGTCCAGGCCAAGCAGGTTTGCAGAGAAGTTCATCATCATATGTCCCATGGCCGGGTGATTCTTTGGGAGATCGGGAAATAATTTACTGAAGAAGGGACCCACAATGCGAGAGAGAAAATTGATAGCTCCTGCCCTTTCGCCCACATTCATAAATCCGAGAAATAAGCTTAACACGCCAATTAATCCGATAGATATGTCGACGCTGGTTTTAGTGGAATCGAATATCCCATCAACAATGTTCTTGAAAATTTCGGTATCACCCGTGACGAGCAGCTTGTATACCGCAACAATGAAAGCGATGATGAAGAACGCGATCCATATAAAGTTAAGCGCCATGGGAGGATTTTATGATTGGTGAAAATAATGATTATAGCACAAAGACAGAAGATCACGCTTCAAAGACTGGAGACGCTTCATGTACTTCAAAAAGCTCTTAATATTCTCCTAAAGCAAAAAATTCGAGTACTAAGACAGAAGCCTCAATTTTGAAATGCCTAAAAATTTTGGGGGTCGCAAATATACTCTTTCAAAATCTAGGCATTTCCGGGTTGCGAGGCTTTCGTCTCTGTACTCCCGAGGAGGATGTTCCGAATGTAGAATGCACTTCCACAATCAGCGTGCGTCTCTTGTCTTCGAAGCGAAATCTCACGTACCCCATGTCAAATCCTGCTATTTATCAGCTTCAGTGAACCGATTATCTAAAAGCAAATGCGATAGTGACCAGGGGAGGTTAACTTTAGTAAAACAACCGCTATGAGAGTCATGTTTATCAACCGTTCGACTCAAATCTTGACAACACTGCTATTGCTTTCCTTTGGTTTAAAAGCGCAATACAAGAACGACAACGTAGCATTCAAAACCGTTTATTTAGAAGAGTTCTGCAAACAGGTAAGAGCAGACAAAAATGCAATTCTACTGGATGTGCGTTCACAAGGAGAATATGATGATTCTTCGAGTTCAGTTGGACTTAACATCGGCAGGATTAAAAACACGAAGCACATCGATATTCAACAACTTCCAACTCATTGGAGAGAGCTCGCTCAATACAAAGATCAACCGGTCTATGTAATGTGTTCACATAGTCAAAGAAGTCGGAGAGCTTCGAAAATGCTTTCTGATAGCGGGTTTACAAACGTGATCAACGTTAATGGAGGTCTCACTACTTTCAATCTCCTGAGTTTGCAGAATCAATGCAAGGATTTTTATGAAACGCAAAATGAATACAAGCTAATTTCTCCTTTGATTTTATGCAATTTTTTGAGTTACAATAAAGGTATATTCATCCTCGATGTGCGAAAAGATTCGGCTTATAAAGGAATTTCCAGCGACGAAAGAGAGAATGTATATGGAAAGTTTACTCTCTCGGTAAATATTCCTTCGGATCAAATCAGTCAATCTTATTCAAAAATTCCAAAGGATGTGCCTATCCTGGTGGTCGATGAATTCGGAAACAATGCAATTGCGGTTGCGAAGCAACTCATTCAAAATGGATATTCAAAAGTGAATGTACTTTTTAACGGATTGGATGCGCTCGTAACTTCCGACAAGGGTTCGGGATGTATTAATCTTTGGTGGCAAAACAATATTCAATATCAGGTTGTCACTCCGATCGAGCTTGATAAACTTGCTAAAAGCGAACCAGCCCTCCAAATTGTTGATGTTCGAATTCCTGAGGAATTCAATAATCAATCGAAGACGAGTTGGCGAAATGTGGGAAACATCAAAGGTGCGGTCAACATTCCATCGAGTGAATTGGAAAATAAGTGGACTTCATTAGATAAGAACAAGCCGGTATTGGTATATCATTTTTCCGGATCGGATGCTTATACAGCCGCCAAAACGCTTGCGAATCATGGCTTTTCCCAAGTATATGCTCTTGCGCCGGGACTGTTCTCCATTCGTTGGCAAGCGGCGAATCTTAAAGGAAAGGAACATTTGAAAGATTGGGTGGTCAATGTGCCGGAAGAAAACCGGTAACCACAAAAGTTTCGGGTTTCGCGTTTAGCGTTTTGCGTTTCGCGTTCCTTAGGTCGTACCGCTTTTAAAAAGGGTATCAACGTTCTCTCGAAGAAGGATCTTTTCAAAACGGAGAATCCTATCGCGCTTCAAGAGGCATCTATTTTATCATTCCGACCAGAACTAACGAACGCGAAACGCAAAACGCTAAACGTTGAACGCTAAACGTTGAACGCTAAACCCGAATAATCGCGTTTTGTTAAGAAACTTCCACAAATTTTCTCAAACCATTTACAGGCTTTACTTTTGCGCCCCGAATGCAGTTGCTGCCTGTTCCAGGCCGTCAACTGTCATCCGTTAACTGTCATCTAAAATCACTCTATGGCTCTTCAGGCTGGCATTGTGGGTTTGCCTAACGTTGGTAAGTCGACCCTATTTAACGCACTCAGTAACGCCAAAGCGCAGGCGGCAAACTTTCCTTTTTGTACCATCGAACCTAACATTGGGGTGATAACTGTTCCGGATGATCGACTCATCAATCTGGAAAAATTAGTCCATCCGCAAAAAGTAGTGCCTACTACTGTGGAGATCGTGGACATTGCCGGTCTGGTAAAAGGTGCCAGCAAAGGAGAAGGATTGGGAAACCAGTTTCTGGGAAACATCCGTAACACGGACGCTATCATTCACGTGCTTCGTTGTTTTGAAGACGACAACGTGATTCATGTTGATGGAAGCGTGAACCCTGTTCGCGATAAAGAAATTATCGACATCGAATTGCAGTTGAAAGATCTTGAGAGTGTTGACAAAAAAATATCCCGCATAGAAAAACAAGCAAAGACTGATAAAGATCTTGCACTGGGGCTGGCGATTCTGCAGCAACTCAAAGCCCATCTGGAACAAGGTAAAAATGCGCGCGCATTTTCAGTCTCACCTGAGGACAAGGCAAAGCATATTGATGACATGTTTCTCCTCACGATGAAGCCGGTGATTTATGTTTGCAATGTTGACGAAGCATCTGTTGTAAAAGGAAACAAATACACTGAGGCAGTGAGGGACGCGGTGAAAAATGAAAGAGCTGAAATCCTGATGATCAGTGCAGCTATCGAAAGTGAAATCGCGACGCTTGAAAGTTTTGAAGAAAGACAATTATTTCTCGAAGACCTTGGCTTAAAAGAATCTGGCGTCACCCGGTTGATTCAATCAACATATCGTTTATTAAACCTCGCCACTTATTTTACTGCGGGAGAAAAAGAAGTGCGCGCGTGGACGATTACAAAAGGTATGCTCGCACCACAAGCTGCTGGAGTAATTCATACCGATTTTGAAAAAGGATTTATTCGCGCGGAAGTGATCAAATACACGGACTTCACCAAATATGGATCAGAAGCGGCTTGCAGAGACGCTGGTAAACTCGCCGTTCAGGGAAAAGATTATTTGGTAGAAGATGGAGACATAATGCATTTCAGATTTAATGTGTAGAAGGATATTGGTATGAGGTAATTGGGTATTGGGTACTTGGATGATGCTTTTAAAAGTTGAACTCCTCAACAACAATTTTTCCCAATACCAAATACCTAATACCTAAAAGGGAAACTTTCAAAAAATATCAAGGGCTCCAAAAGGAGCCCTTTTTTCTTGCTTACTAACAAGATCCATCTCTTAATATTCTTATTTAATTTTTTTATCCTTGATTCCTAGCCTTGCTGGTAATCCTAGTCATCCTAGCTTTAGAAGACGTTGTAACCGAAACTCAGATAGTACATGCCGCCGATCATCGGGTTCGCATATCCGGTTTGGTAATAGTCATTAAAGATATTCATTCCGCCCAACTTTATGATCGAACGATGAGCAGGAATTTTCCAACTTACTTGCGCATCGAATGTGCTGTATCCTTTCACATATCCCTGGCGGAAATCACTTTCATAAAAGAATCCATCCTGGTCTCTCATAGAAATACTAAATCCAATCCTGTTCTGCGGACCAAATCCTGAATTGCCAACTGTTATGTTCAGGCGATAAGATGGTACGTTGAAGAACGCAACAAAATTCGCAGGAACATCTGTGATCCTATCTGCGCTTGCATTGATACCGACCATAAAGTTTTTAGGCAACAACCAATCAATGCTACCTCCAAATCCGTAAGTCTTCACTGTACTGCTGCTATTAACAGCAACTGAAAACGTTTGTTGTTGTGCTGTTCCGGGGTTCTGGATCACGATCCTTCTTCCCAGGAAGTTTTCATATTTGCCGAAGTAACCAAATACGTCAACTAAAACTTTCTTTGCGAACAGACCTTTATATCCGCCTTCAAAAGAGCGCATCGTTTCAGGTTTATATTCCGGAAACACAGCAGCCTTGGGTGCACCAGCTTGTATACTTTCCAATGAAGCCGGCGGATTTGTATCGAAGTGATAAAACTTTCGAAGTTCGGGCAAACCACCAATCAAAAGCGTTCCACCTCCTATGCGAAGGTTGATCCATTGATTCTGCGTTGTTGGAAAGCGATAGGCTGTTTGATAAGAAGCTCGGAAATTATGATTCTCTGCAGCTTTAATCACCGCGGTAAATCTCGGCGTAAAGCGACCAGGGAAATTTTCGTTATAGTCATATCTTCCGGCGGCGCTCAATTTAAGACGATTGTTCATGAAACTCTTCGATGCCTGAGCATACGCACCAAATTCATTGATAGCAATAGGTCCAGCAGAATCAGCGAAGAGTGTTCCTTTAGAATCAAGGTGATATTGTTTCCAATTGCCACCAACAATCAGGTCAACAATTTTTATTTTGTTAGAGAAGTTGTATTGACCTTCGATTGCATATAGGTCTGACCTATCAAGGAACAATCCACCTTGTGGAATTGGTTTCTTCCTCACCTGATCAAACAATTGCTTGAACTGCGCGGACCCTGAAACGGGTCTACCTACGTCAGCAGCAGCGCGTGCTATCTGATGCGCATTGTAGTTGTCAGCGCCTGCTCCTGGAATATAACCTGGCGTTAATCCAGCTTTCGCCAGGATAAAATTTTGCACGTACTGCGGATACCAGCTACCCGCAGCATTCGCAGGATTGTAACTTGGCTTCCACGCTTCGTTGAACAATTGCGTAGTAACTGTTGAATTATAAGACTCGCCAGAATTCTCCTGTGTAGTATATGCGCGAACCATCCACTCGGTACTCTTCAATTCCAATTTATATTGACCCATTTTCAAATCCTTCAATGAATACCTGTCGCTTCCCGTATACACGGTGTTCCCCGTTCCCCAATTACCCATGAGCGATAGCTCCGTTCGATCGTTGAGTTTATAATAGAGACCACCTCCCAATCTAAAGTTTACGGTGTATTTGTTCACGACTTCCCGTTCATAGTAGCCAGTGCGGGAAACATTAGTTGTTCCTCCGGGAGCACCATTGATTCCAGCAACTATTTGATCAATCAATGGTCCAAGTGACGGGGGCACCTGGGCTTTGATTTGAGCACCTACTCCAGATGCAAATAGTTTCATATCGAGTGAAGTCTCATCTCCATAAACATTGACGCCATTGTAGTTTGGATCAGATGCGCGCGTACCGGGAATCCAGTTTCCATATTGGCCGGCAGCTGCATTACCTGCTAAATAGTTCCCGGTATCATTCGCGAGCCAATCAACTGCGTGAATGAGTTGCCCGGTTAACTTAATAGCAAACTTTTCCGAGATTTTGTGGCCCCAGCGCAAACTCCAGTCGTAATATGGAGTAGGTCCGCTGGTCTGCACATGATCCGTGTGCATAATCCCCTGCTTGATCTGGAAACTCAAGCCCTGATATTTAAAAGGATTTTTACTGTTGATGAGTAGTGTTCCATTCATACCACCCGCGCCATACAAGGCCGATGATGCACCTGGAAGAAGTTCCATACTTTCCACATCCAATTCTGCGGGTCCAATTACAGATCCCACGGAAAAATTAAGACCCGGAGCCTGGTTATCCATTCCATCAACAAACTGATTAAAGCGAGCGTTACCGCTACCATTAAATCCACGCGTACTTGGAGTGGCATATGTCAAACTGGAATAGGTAACATCAACTCCTTTTACGTTGCGCAGGATATCGTAATAATTGGCTGCAGGTGCAGTTCTGATATTCGCAGCGCTTACGCGCTCAATGGATACCGGCGACTCCAGAATTCTTTCTGGTACCCTGCTTGCGGAAACAACAACTTCAACACCCAGACTGGCCCCGGGTTTGAGGTCAACCTGAATCACATTCGACTCACTGGTAACAGCTACTTCCTGCGTTTCAAAACCAACCGATGATATGAGTAAGGTAAATGGAGGCTTTTGATTGGTAACAAGCTTGAAGTTCCCTCTCTCATCTGTGAATGTACCCGCAGTTCCACCTTTCACCGTAACGGACACGGCCGGGATTACATCTTTATTGGCACTATTTCGAACGTTGCCTGTTATAGTAGACTGGGCTAGGGCAATAACGGAAATGAAAATGAAGAGCATCATCGCGGCAAGGCTGCGGTAGCTTTTTCTCATAATTTGTTAGTTTTTGGAGCTACGATTACATAGCAAAATACGTATTACCTTCATTCTGTAAAAATTTTATTGAGCGTCACTTCTGCACCGTTGTTGATATTTTCCAACACCTTGCAAAACTGATTTTAATAACCTGCCAGTATATTCGGGTCATGAATGAAAATCGATTCCAACTTCCCGATCAAACAGCGTTTTACCGAGGTAAGGTAAGAGATGTGTACACGGTTGCCAATCGATGGCTCATAATGGTGGCATCTGACCGAATATCGGCCTTCGATGTCATCCTGCCGCGGCCAATTCCATTCAAGGGTCAAGTGCTGAATCAAATCGCTGCCTATATGTTGAGGGCAACAACCAATATTTGTCCCAATTGGTTGACCGACGTGCCTGCACCAAACGTCTCCATCGGAATGAAATGCGTTCCCTTTAAGATTGAAATGGTGGTGAGAGGAAACCTTACCGGTCATTCCTGGCGCACTTATGCGAGTGGCAAAAGAGAATTGTGTGGAGTTAATATGCCCGAAGGGATGAAGGAAAATGATTTCTTTCCGAGCCCTATCATCACTCCTTCAACAAAAGCGGAAACAGGGCATGATGAAGATATTTCGAAGGAAGAGATCCTACAACGCGGACTGGCAACGGACGAAGAATGGAAGGTTTTGGAAAAATACGCGTTGAAGTTGTTTGAGAGAGGAAAGGAAATCGCAAAACAAAGAGGATTGATACTTGCCGACACCAAATATGAATTTGGAAAGCTCGATGATGTTATCTATTTAATGGATGAAGTTCACACGCCCGATTCATCGCGGTACTTTTATGCCGATGGCTTTGAAGACCGGCAAAAAAAAGGTGAACGGCAAAAGCAACTCAGCAAAGAATTTGTGAGAGAATGGCTCATCGCAAACAACTTTATGGGCAAGGAAGGGCAGGTTGTTCCTGAAATGAATGATGAATGGGTTGACACCATTTCAAAACGATATATCGAGCTATACGAAAAATTAATTGGAGAGCCATTCAAGCCTGAAAAACTTTCTGCTGATGAGATTTACGGAAGAATTGAGAATAGTTTGAGTAAGCTAATGAAAGAAGCTCACTAATAGTTTCGGGTTTAGAGTTTAGCGTTTCGCGTTCCTCCATTCGAGTCAACACTAAAAATAAAAATCTTATTAATTAAAAAGAACAATTATTTATCGTTGAATCCATGTTTTTTTCCGAAAGAATGTTCTTTCCAATTTGTCAGATCGGTTCGATCTAAATAACGCGAAACGCCAAACGCGAAACGCGAAACTCTAAACCCTATGTATGTCCATGTAAAGAAGGCTTCTCCATTATTTTTCTAAAATGGAAAAAATCCTCGTAATTGGATCAACCGGTTTGCTAGGCAAACCTACCACAAGGCAATTCATCGAACTGGGACACGACGTAAGTCTGTTGGCAAGAAATCCAGGAAAAACGCGGCAACTTTTTCCAGAATGTCGCATAGAAATGGGTGACGTGTTTGACGAGGACAGTCTCCGATCCTTTCCAGCACATTGGGATCCTAAGCTTAGAATTCCACGTGGACAAGTTGTCGCG
>JADMIO011621065.1_pt1 | contig 77009 bp, 61 predicted proteins | sample 8958161 | NCBI WGS metagenome assembly JADMIO01 (sample SAMN16585339, study PRJNA669376) | soil metagenome | isolation source: Crop rotation soil | place: USA: Cullars Rotation, Alabama | collected 2011
GCCGCGACTTCAAGTCACGTGAATTCCAAGCTTCGGATCCCACTGTGCTGGAAAGTTTGATGGTCAATAGTGTCGGCTACGGTATAAACCAGGAATTGGCGATTCTTCGCCATGTCCAGGGCATTGTTCGCATAAAGCGATTCATCCCATAGATGTATTGGCGCCCGCTGCGATTTAGAGACAATAAAGAAAACGAGGCCGGCTAAGACAACGATCAGACCTAATTTCAAAAGAATCCTATTCCTTGTGCCGAAAAGAAAATTGTCAATCATAGCACCCTACCCGACGTAATTGAATTGTCTCAGGCACAGTAGTTTAGATTTTGAGGGAAAGGTAGACCATTTCAAAAGAGTTCTTCACAGCGAAGGTTATCAATGGCTATGTAGCCGTCAGCCAGCAACGCCATTTTGATTGTGGATATCTAACCGGAGAAAGCTTTGGGGTGACTATGCCATCTAAGTCTTAGTTGAGATTTACGCGGGATGTATATTCGGTTTGGATTATGGACGACGAAGCAGCCATTTACTATTCAAAATGGAAAACCTTAATCAATATCCTGTGGTTAGCTGTTGTACCTGCAGCTATGTTCTTTTTCGCCGTAAAATCAGGTCGGCGAGACCTGTGGCTAATCTTCAGCTTCGCGATCATTTTTTTCGGCGCGCTTAGCCTGATTTTTTTTCGGCAGCTTTTGAACAAAAAACCTGCACTAATCATTTCCAAGCAAGGGATTAAGATCCTAAATTCTGAGCTTGTCCTTTGGAGGGACGTACGCGACGAACGAATAATATGTGAATACGGTAGTAAAGGATCCTTACACCATTACTTAGTGTTTGAGCATGGTAATTCAGAAGTGAAATTCAGTATTGATGATTTGGAAATTAGCAAAACCGAGTTGGAGAAATTACTGATTGACTACCGGGATTTCTGCCACTATAAAAAAATACCCGACTTCCTTAGCGGAAACAAATCAACATGAAGTTTCCAGAGACAGCTGACGATGTGGAAAGAGAAATCTTGATTTCTTCGGAGAAGTACCGGGAACTGGGAGATCTTAGAATTAGACAACTAATCCAGATTCTGCCAAAAGTCGACCCTGAAATAGTTGTTGAAGGAGTAATAAGGGTTTTTGAAAAAGGGGATTGTGCCGAAAAGTACTCTCAATATCAGGAATTTGCCGGAAGGGTTTTGGAGAGTATCAATCCGAAAACACAAACACCGGCGAAGGATGTTTTGCTAAGAATTCTGAAAACCTGGGATAGAAGCATCGAGCAATTTCCTGTTTGGTTAAGAAACAATTACGGATTAGAGAAACTGGAAAAGACATTTGCTGGGTTAGAGGTAACCGAATTTGAAAAGGACAAGCTGAAGACAGTTAAGTGGTGGCTGCGCATAGACTAAGCTCACTCATAGAACTGCTGTTTATCTGATAAGGACTACCTCGCCTTTTGCCTTGATCGTTTCTCCAGTGATCGCGTGAATAAACGATACCATGTACATGTAGGTTCGTATTGGTGCCTCCACCCCATTTTTCAAACCGTCCCAACTCTCCCCTTTGTTGTTGGACTTGTATACAGATTCGCCCCACCGGTCGAAAATGCGCATATTGAAATTGTTCAACGGGCACCTGATAATCGCCTCGAAACGATCATTATGTCCACATACGACTTGGCTTCATACCCAAACGGCTACTCTTTCATAAACCGGATATTTCAGCCCTGTCCCTCCATATCAAGAAGGAAAAGATAACGTAGACCTGCATGCACGGCATCAAGGCATTTGTTCAACACTATATCACTTTATCCTTATCTACTCACTACTAAGGTTCACCCGATATTGCTTTGAAGCCGTTTTTGCCGAAATGACCTAACGGCGCATAATATTTATCTCTAACTTCCAGTACTTTATTATTCTAATTGATCAATAGAGTATTCAGGAGCGAAAACAACTTCTCGAAACAGTCTTTCATGTGTGCTTATAATAAGCGGCTTGTCCGTCTTTTTTTCTTCGTAGAGTTGTTATTGACGTATTGCTCAGTCAAAGCTCAACCGGGAACTCTGGACACAACGTTCAATCGCCTGGATACGGCTGCCTATCTCTTTAATTATGTCAACGCAATCCTGTATCAACCGAACGGACGTATTGTGATTGGAGGCGGCCCTCAACTGGGATATGGTATGATCGACCGCTTTCTGCCCAACGGAAGCTATGATAGCTCGTTTAAAACAGGTGCTGGTTTTGATCAGCCAGTTCAGTGTTTGGTGTTACAGTCGGATGGAAAGATTATCGCGGGTGGCCGCTTTTCTCAATTCAATGGGGCATTTTGCAGTCCTTTAATTCGATTACTCTCAAATGGAAATATAGATACCAGTTTTCAGGTTCCGAGGGGCTTGCTACGGGACGTATCGGCTGTCTTTTTGCTACCTGATGGTGACATTATGGTTGGAGATTTCCCGCGCGCTTATCGCCTGCACTCTGACGGCAGCCAGGATAGCAGTTTCATCTTCAATAGATGGCGGGACTACAACTTTGGAAGTGTTTTCGCACAACAACAGGATGAGAAACTCCTTGCTTATTCGGAATATGAACACGAGCTATTAAGACTTGATCGTAACGGCAACAAAGACGACAGCTTTCGCACTGGCAATGGCTTTTTAAGGAATGGATTTAGTGGCAGTGTAAAGGCGATCAATCCCCTACCTGACGGACGTATATTGGTGGCTGGTTCATTTGACCATTATGATGGGCATATCGTTGGCCATTTGCTGCGGCTGTATTCAAATGGCAAGCTGGACAGTAGTTTTCATTACACTCCCCCGGAAATTCCATCCACCATGTTATTGCAGCCGGATGGGAAAATTCTATTAGGTGGCTTTGACTATGGTGTTTCGCGACTAAACAGTGATGGAAGTCTGGACACCAGTTACAATACTGGCATAGTGCCCCCGCTGCCAAGCGGATATTTTACTTCCGACGATCCCCCACGAGCGCTTTGCCTGCAGGCCGACACGCAACTTTTGGTAGGCGGGTACTTCTATACAACCGACAAATACGTCCGAATACAACTGCTTCGGCTTAGGAAGGACGGTGCCCTGGACGCTGGTTTTCGTATTGGAAGTGGCGTTAGTGGCAGTGTCAACGCTGTCGTTGTTCAAAAGGACAAGAAGATTGTTGTTGCAGGTACAATTGATTCTTACTATGGCATTCCCCGATATAACGTATTGAGATTGTTTGAGGACGGTTCTCTTGATACCGGTTTCGTGCCACGAATTAATTACAGGGTCAACGACATGGTGCTGCAGGATGATGGTAAAATTATTCTGGTCGGTGAATTCACGGAGTGCAATGGGCAGTCCTGCACCAATCTAATTCGACTCAATGGGGATGGCAGCAACGATACTTCGTTTCATCAGGGTACAGGCTTTGCGATCAGCGACCCTACCAAGGGATCGCCTTTCCTCTTAGACGTTTTTTTACAACACGACGGCAAGATAATCGTCAATGGGGGTTTTGAATTTTATGATGGTGCGGCTCACACTGACATAATCCGCTTGAACAAGGATGGAACCGTGGATACCAGCTTTAGACTTACCACAAGCTGGCTTGCCAGCATCGCCCAACAAGTTGATGAGAAGTTGTTAATCACTTCGCCCTACTGGCAATTGAATGGCCAAAGCGGTATTGACATAATACGACTTGATACAAACGGGAAGCTCGACCAAACTTTCAAATACCAGGCAGACAACGATTGGCGAGCGAATCAAATATTTCTGCAAGAGAATGGAAACATTCTCGTTAACATGATCAATATCAGAGACTGGTCGGTAGCCAGTGTGCGACTGCTTAGTAACGGATCTCGCGACTCCGCATTCCAACCGCAGTTCCCCGTAGACAGTAACGGTAGGCAGGATGGTGGCATTCTAAACGTTCAACCCGATGGAAAAATATTTTTCGGAAATGGAACTTCAATTGGACGATTCACAAGAGAAGGCGTCCCCGACCTTGCTTTCATTCAAAATAATTCCTACAACCTATACGTCAACTGCATAACCTTTCAGCCAGACGGAAAAATAATCTATGCCGGTACCCAGATAGGTCAAACTACATATTCACCATCCCAAATTCCCGACATGTCGGTAAAAAATGGATTGTATCGAATGCAAAACTGTATGGTGGTGGTCGCTCAACACACCCCTGATTCCGGCAGAATAGGCTCGTTTTATGAAAGCAACATCTATTGGTCAAAGCCCGACAGTTTCCTAAGGCTATCACTATTGCGAGGTAACGTACCTCCAGGCTTGAGCTTAGATGCGCAGACAGGAACAATAAGAGGAATACCTGAAGCTACTGGCAAATTTGACTTCTCCATCTCAGCCACCAATGGCGAATGCTCGGACAGTCTCTCATACAGCATCTTTATTGATTCCGATCACAACGTTGATAGCAATACGGTTTGTATAATTTACCCGATTCCTACGCGTGACTTCATTAAGATTAGATTTGGAAATTCTCCCGCCGGCAACTACGATATCCGGCTTTCAGATTTGTGTGGACGATCACTATCGCAAGGAACTGTGACCGTTAATGGAAACCATAGCGAATGGGCTTATGATATGCGTCATTTTGCATCAGGAATTTACACGCTGACAATCAGAACTGCAAAAGACGTGAAGGTGTATAAAATCGAACTTTTATGACGGTTTCGCTCCTTTTGTAGAGGAACCAACTAACATTACGCGTAAAGCTGTCCCAAGATCGGTCACTTTATCGTATTGATATTTCCTGAAGAAAGTTCACCATTTTCTTCCGAAATCTCCTATACTCAAAATAGCTTGCAAGCAATAAGAATAGGACCCATCACAAAAAAAGAACAGCAAATTGGTCTTCAAATCAAAAAATATATAAGGTGAAAGACTCCGACAGGTATGATTAGCACAAGAGGAGTAAACGAGGCAGGATTTACGAGCATATAAATTTACCTGCCGATGTTGTTGGTCAACTTAACAGAGTAAACCAAAGCAGGGTTTGAAAAGTCCATTGCTGAGTAAACGGTAAATTTTTCTATAAAACCCTTGCGTATCAACTCAACTGAACCTTTTCCTTTTAAGTCCGGTGGAAAACAAGGAAAGAATTTCTTGAGTAGGCGAATTGTTTCCTTGCCGGAAGTGTCAACTAATCCTCCGTTTAGGGTCCAATTGCTTGACAGAGCAAAAATTCGTCCTTTTTTGTCTACTGAAAAAAATACGATTCCGTCGATAGATTCTGACGCATCTTTTACAGAGAAATAATCATCAAGCGATAAATAATCTGTAACACTGGTTGAGTATTTTTCAAAGCTACCGTTTGGATCATAACGAAATGAAAGTGATGGATCGAGTTGATTGACATTTTGCCCAATTGTCAAAAGTGGTCGCCCTTTGTATTGTAAGCAACAAGGTTCTGAATATACTTTAGTCGTATCAAAACTTTCAGGTTGAAATATTGATTCTCGTTGAAATGTTTTTTCTGTCTTTTTACTTTGTTCATTGCAAGAAATTGTCACTAGACAAATTATGAGGAATAGGATTTTCATTAAAATAACCTGTGCCAGGTTGATGCGGGGGAATTGGCTAATTAAAATTCTACGAAAAAAACGAACTCGGTAGCGTCAAAAACTGCGCTCCGGTTTTCCTTGCAAGGCTTACCCGTTTTTCGCGGTCTGCTACACTTTCCATTAACCTGGTAGCTATCTCCGCATCTTCGGTGGAAAGATCAATTAACACGAGCGGTATAAGTAACACATTATACAGGGTCAAATCGTCTAACGTACGGGCTTGATGATGAATTTCAGGGTCAAAAAATCACGGTTGCCGATGGCCCCGCCAATACCATCAAAAAATTGTTCAGGCTGATTTTTATCGTCTTTAAGGCCTTTGCTACGAATTCCCAGCCTGTTGATTTATAGAGGTAAAGTCCTTTCCCTCTGTTTGGTGGACCATCACCCGACAATCTACGGGAGCCATCAAAAGGCTTTTATAGATTATCATTTTTATCAACTAAATTTATAGAAACCACTTTCCCATGAAACTACTGCCCATATCCATCGTTTTATTATTCACTTCGGGAACTATTGGATATGGACAGTCGCTACGCCCTGTAAGCTTTGTACGTTATAATCAAGGCTCACTTCATGATTCTGCCCACTATTCATATTCCGGAGGCCGGGGCGGAGAAGTGCGCTTCACTGGTGTAGGGAATGAGAATAATCATCTATTGGAACTATATACCGTCGGACAATTGGATGCCGGATATATCAATGCCGATATAACCGATCAAACTTTTCCTACAGCAATCACCCCCCATCGCATCCGGGTGATTAATAGCTATAATATCCTGTCCAATATTATTAGCACCCAGGTTCAATCCGGAAATACTTCCGCCACGCTACAGGATCAATCGCTGGTTACACTAACCGGTTTGGGAACACATGTCATCACGGAATTGACTAGCACCTGGGATATTGTTTCCGCAAGCTGGCTGCCGGCAAATCGTTTAGTCAGAACTTATAATTCGACAGGCAAGCTTACGGATCAGCTTACGCAGATATATTCCGGAGGCACCTGGACGAACTTTAGCAGGGGGATTTATACGCTTAACTCTATGTCCCAGTTGCAATCTTACACTTTTGCATACTGGCAAAATTCCTCATCTGTCTGGGGGGATACGTTCCGGTCATCCTATTACTATTCGCCCACCGGAGTCCTTGACTCTTTCACGCGCAGTAGCAAGCAAACGTCCTGGTGGAACACTAACACGTACCGTTTTCAATACAACACGCTTCATGAGGCGATAACTATGGAGCGTCTGGCAGGAAATGCTGTCGTCGAAAGGGACAGCAATATTTATGATGCACTGCACCGTCGCATCCTCATCTATACAACACATATCGGTCTGTCGCCACTGATTCTCAAGCCTCATTCACTCACTACGATAACGTATACCGGCAACCAATTGAAGCGGGTTGATTACAAAAGCCTGGACAGTTCCGCTAATCCACCGGACTACTTTGAAGAATATGAATACGAAACCTATGCGCCGACCTCAGTTGAACTGTCAACTCTAAAGGATGATATCCGGATATATCCAGTTCCAGCGAATGACCGCGTTTATATCGAAGGGCATTTAAAGAAAACGGGTCCGGTTCAGTGCAAAATTATTGACGTAACAGGGCGTCTCGTACAGCGCTGGGATTTGGCGCCGACGGATCATTTTGCAACTTCTATCCCGACACAGACTTTCGTTGCAGGCAGATATATTATACAAATAAGGACGGAAGATCAATTACTCTCCAGGCCGATGATCATTGCCCGTTATTTGTTTTGTTTACGAGCGATTATCCCCCGGTGCCATTCCTGAATGCATTGCCCCTGGCAATTAATCACCATTGTCCAAATCAAAGCGGCCTTCGGTGATATGGATGATTCGCCCGTCAATCCCACTTGTCAATGTCAGATCAAAAGTGCCCGAGACAACATCGTCTGACAGATAAGTTATTTTCACAATGCCCCCGTGCATGGAGTCGGAACTATACAGCGCATTCGGCGCATCGAAGCGGGCAGAATTAATTCTCGTTGTACTTGCATGATGCAAGATAAAGCTGCTGTCCAGCTCCGGCTTTTCTAACTGGAGTGCGATAAAAAACGACTCATTTTCACTGAATCCTTTGGCATCCATGGAGCCGTATAAACTGCCGTACATGTATCCGTCCGCCCAATAGCTCTGCATATTAGGCCCCATACCATGCTGCTTCGTGCCCTGCGTTTTATAGATACGGTCGCCGATCTTAAACGCACAAATATTCCTCCCCTCGTGTGTTTCGGGCGGGAGCTCGTCCTCCTTTTTCGCACATCCATGCCAGGCAACGCAGATCAGGCTAATAACCAATATGGATAAGATGCGCATCGATCAGCAATTGAATTCAATGTAGTTTTTTGGTCCAAAAAATCAACCAGGTTTTTTCAATCGCAACTTGTAGTTCTACTGAAATGCTCTGCATTAGACACTAGTTGACCACCAATCGCCTGGCCAGCCTGCTGCCTTCTTTTGTCAGTACTTCCAGCAAATAAGTTCCGGGCGTAAGGCCCTGCATTGTTACCGTCCGGACTGCCTGGTTGGAGAGCTGGCCCTGTATCACGACCCGTCCATACAGATCTCTTACCTGATAGTGATCAGCGCTCAGATTCGTCCTGATCCCCAGCGTCCCGCCTGCAGCAACCGGGTTTGGATAGCAGTCGAAATACCCGGCGCTTTTTGTATCCGGCACATCAAGGGAATTAAGGGAGACTCTCGATATTCCATTCAGTATCCCGAAGTACCTGTTGGCCTTAAATCGCCCGCCCGAGAATAGATCGCCATTAAACACGACCATCTTATTGACGGCACTGTCGACACCGAAAAGCGTTCCAAATGAGCCATACTTTGTTTTCAGGGCATAACAGTTATGAACCTGATAACCATAACGGGGGGAATGATAAAAATTCCCTCCGACTAAAAGCGAATTCTCAACCGGGCACAGTGTATTGAAAGAAACTACGCCGGCAGCACTATCCGAAAACAAAAAGGGCAAAACAGCTTCCGGTACCCAACTGGTGTCAGCCAGATGGGAAACGAGCGGCATGCTGTCAAAATAAGAACCATAGGTTTTGCGCTTACACACCGCATAGAGGGTGTCTTTAAAAGCCCCCAGGTCCATGACTTCATTCACCACAGAAGGACCTCCGAACCGGGTAAACCACGAGCCGGTCGTCCATTTGATGACGTTTGCGGGTGCATTCTGGTAGCTGAAGGCTCCGCCCAGCACCAGGATCGAATCCAGTGCGTACATGGTGTTTACCTTTCCCGACAAGCCCGGCAATCCCTGCCAGACCGTACCGGTACCAGTTAGCTTGGCAACGTTTATGTCTGCCAGACCGGCGCACTCGTCAAATGTTCCGCAGGCATAAAGCTGCCCCTGCATCACCGCCAGGTCGTAGACGGTACCATGAATGCAGCCGGCGGCGCTCCAGGTACTTCCGTCCCAACAGGCAATATTATTCACGGCAACATTCCCGGCCCTGGTAAAGCTCCCACCCGCATAGATCTTTCCGTTGAGCTTTGCGATCGCATGCACCGGGCCGTTCAGGCCGTCCCCCATACTATGCCAGGTATAGACTCCATTTGCTCCAGTCAGGAATGCTATATTATTCGCGGTAATCGTGCTGTCTACGTTGGTAAAGCGCCCGCCTACATATAATCTTCCTTCATCGTTATCCGGCATCAACTCCTTCACCTCGCCGTCAACTCCTTTGCCAATAGCAAATGGCCTGATCGTTGGATACGAGCTATAGCCTGGCTGGATCCATGCCAGCTCATCGATAGTAAAGCCATTTTCATCTGCCCACTGAACCAATGCAGGATCCGTGATATCCCTCACATAAATGAGATTGTTCCCGGCGGCAATGTTTCGCGACAAACTCTCATACCCGGATGTCTTCAATAAGTGACCGACCGCGCAGAAATTATCATGTTTGTCAATGAAAATGGGTGTGCGTCGCGGATAATCCTCATTCAAGGGAAATCTTCCCGCACGCCGGTACCGGTCCAGCTCATTGAGGCATTTTGCCCTATTTGCTGCCTGCTGACAGCTCAGATGGCTGTTGGATCGCCCCCGGAGGGTCTGCGCGACGATCAATAGATGATAGTCGATCCATGCAGTTTCGCTTGAAGGATCACCAGGCCCCATCAGTCGTCCCGGGATATCAGGCTGTTCCGCCCAGCACTTATTGACTTCGTAAAGCTTGTCCAACGCTGCGCTCCTGCCGGAAGCTGAAAGGCAAAGACAAGCAAAGACGATACCGAGGAATACTTTCATAGGGATGAGCGTTGGAAGGATACTACCACGGATGGACAGATCAATATAGGACAAATATTCTTAAATATATCAGTGCTGTACATTGCCGGCGCCCAAGTGCAGATCTCCCCAGTTTAATGCGTTATTGTCGCGCCACTATCTTACTGTTCTGAGTATAGATGTCAGACTTTGGCTGTGTCTTGCGACCATAAGACTATCAATACGCCTGTTGCTTGCCATTTTCTGCATATCAAGGACACAGGAACTGCTGATAATCTTCACTCCATATTTCCTGTAAAATGAATCGGCGACCGTCCTGGTAACTGAATGAATCCCAAATACATAATATTGGTTTTCCTTCTTGTCCTTCACTTTTCTCCTATCGGTGACTCTGCCCTGAGCTATTGAATTGATTGAAAATGTCAGTATTAGAAACAGTAACAAACTGAGTACGCGCATATAAAATGCTCTTCGTTGCTCTTCAAATTAATGCATTTAATTTGAACCAGTTGAGTAGCGGAAGAGATTTCTGCCTGATGGCCAACAAATTGGAGAATCAACCAAAGATCTTGGCGCCGCTACCTGGGTGTACAACCTGCAGAAATAAAAGAAACAAGTAATGACTACTTTGACGCCATGAGGCGCTTTTGACTAAGCAGGGTCAATGGAGCAACTAACTTTAGCACACGAAACCGAAACCAGAAAAAAGCTGCTAAACCTCCCGGAACTTGCTGCCAGATACGATGCGATAAGTGCGGGTGAGCCTGTAGAATTGGATGCGGCCTTAAAGAAGCTGATAAAAGCTCCCGGTGCTACGGCTATAGGGAAAGGGCGGTGATCATGAAACCTCACGAAATATTCTTAGCGATTGCGCTCGTCTCTATTGCCCTGACCTTTTCAGGTCTGTTTATTATCCGCTTTACCAGAAAAAAGTACTGGCTAATATTAGGCTTGCTGATGTGCGCTTTTGGTATATTCGGAATATACGTAGCTGCCAATAGTTATGAGTTTAAAGGCTGCTTAGGGCACTACACGGGTTTCCCAGACTTTTAGACGCAGTTTGTCAAGTGGTACACTCAAGGATATTGTTGCATTTTTTGGTGTTTATACCCAGTTACACCCAAATTGATCGCAGTTCGAGCAAACACTAAATTTATTCTATTCCTTCAGCGAGGGGAAATCATCGCCCTGTTGCAAGCCTGCCTTCTTGCCCTTGCTGAAGCCGACCTTATAGCCGATAAAAAAGATAAGACCTGCAACAAGAAGGGCTATCATTGAATTGGAGTTGTCTTTCAAAGGTAGCAAGCGGGCTATACCCACAGGGCGTCACCTGAAAAAGGACCAGAGCAAATATGTTCCTACAAGAAACATCCCGAACCCAACCTGTTTCACCGCTTTACATTGAACGGCCGGTAAGTTCGCAAAGGAAGAGGCGGCAAAGGCGCGAATGACAAGATCATAAAAATACCCACTTTAGACGAGGAGGTACATATTTTTCCTAAATTGGTCTGCAACAGTCGGACTCAAATTACTCGTGAGGAAAGTGACGTATCGTCTTAATATGGTAACTAAGAAGAACGCGCAATGAGTACGCCTTATCCCAAGCCTAAGAGAGACCCCGTTCAAGGAATCTTTAGGTTGTTTGGCTGGCTGCTGCTCGTGGCAATTATCTACCTCGTCGGCGTACTTGTATACATGACGTGGCTAGCTGACATAATTGAATCCTGGAATAAAAAATAGAAAAGCGCTCATCGGGCGCTTTCTTCATTAATAGGAGCTGGGTTTAGGATGGTATAGCGACCCATCTTTTATACGATAACAAACTGATTTCGCCCAATTTCGGTGAATTTCTTTGCATTTCAGAATTGATCGAAATCCCCTAACCGCAAAATAACAGCTTGCTTTACCGGAATACTATGTTTCACATTACCGCCCTGAAAAAACTCGTGGTTTCATCGGAATGGAAACTCGAATGAGAACGGCCACAGTGTTAATATATCCGTAACCGCTGCTAATCACCGGAGGATAATAACAGGGATATCACCCGATTTTAGTATTGCGACAATTTCTGTAGCCACAATAGAAAATAATCAAAGTAAATTTAGCGGACGATGAGCCGACTTTTCCATAAAGGCTGAGGAAATGGAATTTGCCTAGATTTTTGTTAACAATAGCGAACATTTGAAACTATTTGTAGAGTACAATCAACTCCTAACTGACATTCCTGAACAGCTGCCGTCTCATCCCACATTCATGGAGATTGCCGGCTATCCTCACTATGAGAATGTCTGTAGTAATATTCTTAAATATTACTTGGATCCTCACAATGAAACACACGGCTTAGGAAGAATTATGCTCCGCGCTTTTCTTAAGGCTATTGATAGAAGAGATATTAATCTTTCAGGCCGAAATACTATAACAGTTAGACGCGAAGTTACAACTGCGAAAGGTCGTATTGACCTTGTAATTGAGTCAAATAAATGGATAATTGCAATAGAAAATAAAGTACGTCACTTTCTTCATAATGATTTGAAAGAGTACAACGATTTTTTAATTGACCGTTATCCCGGTAAAGAGATAATCAATGTGGTTCTTTCGGTAAGAAAAGAAGCAGGAATACTTGCTGGCCAATTCAGAAATCTTACTTACGCTGCGTTTATTTCGAATATTGAAGTTGAATTGTCTAATAGCAACGTTGATGTAACTAGTGAGTATTTTATCTATTTCAAGCAGTTTTTAAGAACAATGAAAAACTTATCCCAACCTATGGAAATGAGTAAATCTGAAATAGATTTTCTAATTCAGAAGCGAACAGAAATTGACAGCTTACAAAAGCTAGAAGCCAGATTTTGGGAGTACATCTATCACAGAGCAAACGCGGTAAAAAATGAAGTCTCTATAAACGCATCAATTGAATCTTGGATTTATGACGGCTACGATGTTGGATTTACTTATCGTGCTGGCGCGCATGTTTACAAGCTAGAGTGCTTTTTTGAAAAGACAGGCATTTCAATTGTCATTTGCGTGGAGCCCAACAAGATCGATACAGATGCCCTGAATGAATTGTTGTATTTCAAGAACAATAATATTGAAAACTACAAAGTAGACAAGAACAATGAACGAATAGTTCTTGCTGACAGTATGGACTTTTTTACAAATGACACAGAAATAGTAGCGAAGCTTAACGATATACTTGCCCAGTATAAAGCTTCGGAATCCGAGGTCTAGTAATGATAAAGTAGAACAAAAAACCTGCAAGAACAATGGAATAGTAGGAATCTGAAGATTGGTACAAAGATCGGATTCTAAAACGATTTGACGTTTGAATTGGTATAGTGGTTTATCCAGTATTCCAGTTCGACTTGCTTAGTCGCCACACGCAAAGTCAACCTTGCATGAATAAACAAAACCAAGCAAAGAAAGACGATGCCAGCCATTAAAATCATTGACAAATTATAAACTGAGTTTCCAGCTTGAAATCCGCAATAGCCAAAAAACATCAATGCTAAAATATCTACAACGGTCATCGGATCATTCCATGAAATGTCTGGTTGAAAGGGGCTCTCCTTAACAAATCTTGATTCATAATACGCTGCCATGTTTGCGACGCGTTTCTGGATCTCAAAACCTCGATTAATTCCTGTTGACAAAGAACCTTGTATTTGAAATAATCTATTGATTTCTTGCACTTCCGCCTTTGAAAATGGTATTAGCGCGAAACAATCGGCTTTTTCTTCGAATCGAACAGGATGAACCAACCAAATAACAGTTTCTTCTAAAACGAAAATGATTAGTCCAATTACAAAATACCCGAGAGGAGGAGCGAGCACAAGGATCACAGCGATCCCGACAATAGCAGAGAGCATTCTTTCATATCTATAGGCCAAAGTGGCGATGCCGTATTTCGATACATGGGCCAGCTCGTGAAATAACTTAAACTTGTCGTAGACGTTGACTTCGCTGGAGACATTGTCGCGAAGAAAAACGAAAGACGATCCTGAAAAACTAATGAACGCCTTTAATAAATAATCGAATGGCGGCGCAATGAACGTACGTACATAAATGCATGTCTTTCTAAATTTACCGGTTAGGCCAAAAGATCGTCTAAAAAACGGTTTTGATAATGTACTGTAATCATTGTTGAATACCGCAAATTGTATTTCTTCAGGTAGCCAGGTTTTCAATTCTTCGATATCAACTGGCTCTAGACGTTGATTCTTTTTTTCAGGATCAGTCAGAATTTTCAAAGCATGCTTAGCATCAATTAGAGAAATTAAATCAGAACTTAAGCCAACTAATTCCAGCGCCACTAAACAAGACAATATAAAACCCAATGCTGACCACCAACGTGGCTCTGCAAAAAATGCCACCAAAAAGAAAATACCACCCGGATTCCGTAAAAGAAGTTTGTGAAGCAATGCCATCCCTATAACATTCGTTGGATTGCCGACATGATGGCCGGAACAAACTGAACTAGGTCTTTTCTTATCTTATCTACTCGATGGTCGTTTTTGAGCTTTTCGCTTACTTCTTCCGTAGATGGGTCTTTCTTCTCTTTTTTCACGTGCATCTTCCAAATGTCTAGGCAGATTTTGACGAGAGTTGCGCATTGGGCCAGCATTTGAACTATTTCTGTAGCATTAAAGTCGGATCCTCCTTTAGCCTCGACAAAATGCAGATTATCTTCCGATACGCCCAAGCAAATTTCCTCCGTAACCGTTTTTCCAACAATGGTTGTTTCATCCGGCCAAATGTCTACCACAATTTGATTAATTAAAACATTAGTCGTTTTCATTTCAGCTCAGTTATTTCTTTCCCATGAAATTAATCAGTTATTGGTAGAGAGAGGCTTAAATTGGCATTCCAAAATTGAACTATCACCGGCGACTACAAAGAAAGTGTGCAGCGCGTTTTAGAACAGGCTGAAGGATTGGCTGGAGAGAGTTGAAAGGCAAACTAGCTCAAAAAGAGGTAAGAACGGCTCGTATTCAGATTTTCCGGTGCCTATACCCATTTACACACTGAATGATTGAATTGCCGAGTAAGTTTGGAGGATGTTTAATACCTACAAACAGCCTGAATACGATTGGCAGGGGAAAAGCAAAGAAGAATGGGCATTATATTTTCTTGAAAAATTGGTTCAAAATCTTCCGTTAACCGGTAAGTTACTAATTGAAGCAGATGCAATACCCGATCTTACTTCAAATGAAATTGGGATATTTCGGTTGCTGAATCAGCAATATGAAATACAGAACCTAATGATCGATTATGGCTACGTTGATCAAGATAGTACATATTCAAAGCCTGTAACAAATATTGGAAGGGAAGCAAAAAAAGCAGGTGGGCACTTTGCATATCAAAGACTATTGGAGCAACGACACGCATCCGCTCCGGTAATCATGACAACTATCCACGGGGGCAACTCAGGGCACTTACTCCAAGGGAATCAAGGCAATTTAAATGTGCCCAATACAGCTAGCGCCCCTTCTCACAACATGCCGGCGAAAGAAAAACCCGACGCTATCATCAAGTTTAGGAATGGGGAGTGGGCAGGGGTTTTTCTCACCGGGTTTTTGGCTGCTTGTGGAGCGTGCTTCTATGCTGGTTCGAATTGGGGAGTATCAGATAGGGTGAAAAACTTAGAAATAGAGAATAGTTTCCTGAGAGATGATACAGCGCGACTTAAAAGCTTAACGCATCTCACGGTTAAACATAGCGTACCCTATACCGATTCCAGCAAGAATCGACAACCCTACGATAGTGATAAAAGCAAAAAGTGACATTTTACTAGACGGGTGTTAAAACGTGAACAAAAGAGTAACTTTACTATGTCCTCTCGACAACAGTCACGTTGATAGTATCATCCTGTAGTTACTAGCTATTGAGATAATACAGCCGATCTAATTACCGTAGCGGTAAGCATATCGAAGTTAAACAACTTTATTATGCCTACCTGGATCACTGCCTTAATTTTCGTTGAACTTCCAGCCATAGCAGTATTGCTATTAGTAGCGCTATACCGAAAGCCAAAGACGCAATCAACGCAGCCGAAAGATTCACCACAGCCCCGATCTCAAAATAGTTCAGTCCCGCAAAGAGCGCCTCTGACACCGACCCAAAAGCGGCTAAACATGTTACAGCAACCAAAATACCTGATTGGAACCTTTGGGCTCTTTCCACTCTTTCCAGACGAGTATTTTTTGCCTGACGATCAGCTTCCTGCTGACGATAACCGCCAACTCCATTAAAGACGCGCCCCTTAAATGTTATTTTGTAGTGTGCAATTTTCCACGGCATAGCTTCCTCTAAGTCATTATAAATGAACCGCATTTCTACAACTAAGTTCTTGTCAGAAACAAGCACGTCAAGTATCTCCATGAGCAACCCCATTGAAAGCCACGTTTCTTTTGACGCGACTCGCCTATAAGCTTCGTCGTCTGTAACGCCGCCCGCGGCCATTAGATTAGTGGCAAACCACTCCAAGACAACATCCAGTTGTTCATTTGGATTCATGCCGCCAACATACTGCGGAATACGCCAAAAAGAAAGCCACCAACTACAGGCGGCTTTCTTATTTGATGTGGCTAGTTCGGTTATAGGTTCCGGCAGTATGCGTTAAACTACTTGGGCCAGTTGTATTCTTAATCCGTGCTGGCTTCGGCTTCTTAGCATACTTCTTTTTATAGAAGTTCTTATCCGGCTTAAAGGTGCATTTACATTCGTTGCGGCGCTGGTGAAGCGGTCAGTACTTTGTACGTCACGCGCTCAACGCCGCTATTCTTTACGATGTTTACAAACCTCTCAATGTTGCTCACTTCACGCTGTTCGTAGCGCGTAGCAAATTCAACCGCATAACGGTGTGTATGCTGTGGGCTGATAAAGATGTGTGTACCTGCTACACTGCGCTTAAACTGCCCGAAAAAGCCTTCTACGGTGTTGGTATGGAAGATGCCACGGACATACTCATTTTCAGTATGGTTTACAGACTCATGCCCCGCAAAATCTTTAGCCAAGCCTTTGTAAGCTTTCAGGCTATCAGTAATTACAACGGCAGACTTCGCAACATTCTCACTAACTATTTGCTTTAGGCTCTTTGCACCGTCCAATACCGTAGTACGAATGCCCCCACTGCGACTTACAAACGCTACGACACCCGTCTTATCACCGCTTCCCTGACCGAGCGAACGCTTTTCGATGCTTGCCTTGCGCACTTTGTTATGCTTGTTTTTGGTCTTTCCCCCAATGTAACACTCGTCAACTTCTACCATACCTTCCAACAGTTCAGGCTCCGTATCTATCAGCATAGTGCGCAGGCGGTGATTGATAAACCATGCTGTCTTTTGTGATACTCCGATGCGGTTGCCTAATTCAACGGAACTAATACCATTCTTAGCGATGCTGATCTCATAAGCTGCCTGAAACCATTTGCGCAATTCAACCTTTGAACCTTCAAAGATTGATTTTGTACGAACGGTAAAGGGCAAACCGCATGGGCGTTCGCTGCAACGGTAAGAAGGAATATCCTGAAACTTTCCACGAGCTTTTACAGTGTAAGGAGTCTTCGCTGAAGCGCAATGAGGGCACACTGGAACGCCCGCCCAGCGCACGTTTTCAAAGTAAGCATAGCAGCTTTTTTCGTCCTTAAAGAAGTCGTTGAATTCGTGGATAGTTTTAAAAGCGAAGTCCATTTTAATCCGATTGTGAAGTAAAGGTAACCGTTGCGTGTAACAACTCCTAATTTTTAGAGACTGTTTTCAAATTTATTTTTCATAACTTTGACGGCCAAGTGGTCAAAGTTGATTGAAAATGGCTTCTTTAAACAATGTCGGTATGAATCTTAAACAGTAACTAATAGTTTTACACCCCGACTACAGTGAACGTAGAAATCAACACATCTCGTTTAGATCACCTCCTTGACCTCTATAGGCTCAGTAGGGAGGAATTTCTTACGCTTATCAGCGAAGGACTAAAAAAGAAACTTACCGGTGAACAGGTGTTTACATCGCACGTTTCAATAGACCATTTAAAAAGGGTCGATAAACTATTCAAAAAAGGGCTTTCATATTACCTAGATCCGACTGTTCCTGTTCGTTCCGAAGCTGAGAGCGTCTTCTTTCGCAAAAGTGAATTTGCGACTGATCTAAATCTCGCTGCTAAGAAGAAAGTCGACTACTTCGAACGTTTGAAGATTGACGTGTCTATTTTCTCAAAAGCTGCGGATATAGAAAGTCCAAGGATATTGCCATTTTTCTCGGTAAAAGATAACCCACTGGATGTTGCAAAAAAGGTAAGAGGACTAATCAACTTCTCTTTTAGACGAAAGCAAAAAGATTTTCTCGAGTCGTTGATAAACAAACTTGGGGATTGTAACATTTTGGTTTTTGAGTTCGTCGAAACATGGAACCAAAAAGACAAGGCAAATATCGACGGGTTTTATCTGTCTCCGAATGTAATTGTTCTTAAAAGACTAGATGGATTTTCTTACCGCAGGGAAATATTTACGCTAGCTCATGAACTAGGACATTACCTTCTAAATATAGAAGAAGTCGAAGAAGTAAATTTTGAAAGCGCATCAACTAAGAATCTATCAGATGTTGAAAAGTGGTGCAATTTATTTGCTTTTCATTTTCTTATCGGAAATCTCCATACTGAATTTAGTCAGGCACCATTAGCGTCTTTGGCTAACGACTACAATCATCAAATTGTGCAGGAGATTTCTGAAAAAACAAATCTAAGCAGGCTCGCCTTGTTCACCCAGTTATTGAACGAGGGTAAAATATCGCCTGTGAACTACGTCAAGGTTAAGGCTGATTTAGATCTCGAGTACAGGGCCTTTATTGACGACTACAAACAGAAGCAGAAGGAGGATAAAGAAAATGGGGTAGAAAGTAAGGGCGGTGGGCCTGTGCCGATTAAGTCGGACTTCTTGGTGTACTTGGTGAGGACAGCGTTCCACGAGGGCGCAATTAATGAATGGCAGGCGGGCGAAACGCTAAGTGTTACGCCCAAATCTCTACATCGCTATTTACCCGTTTAATGACCGTCATAGACACCTGCTCTCTACTAAACCTTGTAACGTTTTATCTTCCTTTTGACAAGGACTCTACGTTAATGAATTTCCTCGAGTCTCAGATCGATTCTAAGGAAGTGATAGTAATAGATCATGTTTACAAACAATGCGGATGGGTTCTCGGTGGGTTAATAAAGGAAAGAATACCTTTTTTAAAAAAACACCTAATAGACACCACAACCTATTTGCCAGACAAAAAATTCTTTCACTTATTAAATAACGATTTTAAAGTGAACGAATTATGCAAAAAACTAATCCCGGCCGACTTTGAACAAGTGAAATCTAAGTTCACCGACGATGCGGACGTCAAAATGCTATTGTATTGTAATAAGCACAAGACGCTCTTTTCAGATGTCCGACTTCTAACAGACGAGACGGGTAAAAACAACGATAGCAAATACTTCAAGAAATTGCCCACTCTGTGCGAAATAATGGATATTAATTGCATCAACTTGCCCGACTTTTTGAATGAGCACGATTTAATCCATATTAAGCCTCCGGCAGTGTAGTAACTTTACCCTATGGCAAAAGCAGAAAAGCCTAAGAAGCCGCGTGGGCAATACGAAGAGAAGTTAATCGTAAAGGGCAGCTTTAGCGACCTTATGAAAGCCGCTGCAAAGGATGCGCAAAAGAAGTCCGCTAAGAAAAAAGAGTAATGGCGTGCAATATTAGTCGCCTGCTTTTCTATTACTTACTTACCATAATCTTCATCGGTTGTGTATGCCATCGCAAGGCAGCACACTCAACCCGACCTACTAAGACAAGGTATCTTATAGACGGCGTTGAACAGGATAGTTCATTTCGTTTTTCTCATCACAGTTCGAAGCGAGACAGGCGAAAGGCTCAACGCCTTCTTCAGGACACATCTTATTACCACAACCAAAAAGTTAAGCAATCGGCGAGGGAGTCTAAATAGCTCCTTGCGTGTAAATGGGTATAGCCACCGATTTTCCTTTTTTTGGAAAGCACTTTTTTCCCAGGCCCAACACGGATTACCAATTCCTGGCTCAGCCACTAGACGAATGAGAATCTCATACATGCGTCGATGGCTCATCGCGATACTGCCAATTCGGATTGCCGGCCACATTTTCCATTCTTGCAGCCTCGAAAACCCATAGTGTTCGACTGAAAACACGAATGGTTTCCTTTCAAAACCTGAGGGTGAAGGACGAAACTCCTTAGGACTTCGGTCTGAAACCTAAGGTTTTTAGAGATGTCCCTAAGGCTTCGTGTCCACTACCTGAGGTTTCAGCCCCCGAATCTTAGTGTTCGACTCAATACCAGAAGGGTTTGGACCGAAGTACTAATGGTCAAGGCCACAACCCTGAAGGTTTTGGCTTCAACCCGAATGGTTTTAAGTAGCATCCCTCAGGAATTACATTCAATCCCTAAGGGTTTTGAGCACCAACCCTCAGTGTGTCGACTCCGATACGAAAGGTTTTGGGTCTCAACCCTCAGCTCGCCGATGCGAAACCTCAGGGTTCAGGAGGCGAACCCTCAGGTATTGTCCCCGGGTAAGAAGGGTTAGAGCCAGAACCCTCAGGGTGCAGACTCGATCCCTCAGGTCTTAAGTTGAAACAAGATTGATTTGAATCCAAAACCTAAGGGATAGGATTCAAACACAAATGGATCAGACTCGAAGCATTTTGGTTCAGAGTCAAAACCTAAGGGTCTGCCCCCTGAACCCTAAGGTTTTTGACCAAAAACCTTAGGGTTTCGGCTAAAACACTTTTGGTTTTGACTCAAACCCTTTTGGTTTTCTCCTGAACCTTTTGGCTTTTAATTGAACTCTTCTAATTATTAGGATGGTACTTATTCGCGTTGTAGGACATGTCACTACGCAATATGCAAATTGCCTCTCCCAACTTAACGCTCCGCCGGCCGCTGCGATACCCGCCTGTATCCCTTGTGGTAATGCCATCTTGTGACAGTATGCCGCTCCGGTACAGCCGTAACCCGCCTCCGGGTGTGTGATTTTCCCTTGCTGTCCCGAACGGTCTCAACGACTGCAGGCGAGCGCGGATATTTATACTTCTGCTGTGCATTCAGCAGACCGGGAATTAATACAAGCAGGAACACCAGGATAAGCGCTTTCATCTTCACATTGCTCAGTACCGTTTGCACTGCCACAAAACTGTGCCCGGCATTGGCAGATGCCACCAGTTGTTAATTCTCCATCCTGTCTGGCCCAATGTTTACGGCATGCTGGGATATGGAGCTTCAAACTTCTACATCACCAAAGCCAGGCTTGTATGCTGCGATTAGTCAACGAGCAAGTCGAAATAGCGTTCGGCAGTCACCACCTGAACGGAATCATCAATGGTAACCAGGTCGCCTGGGGATTCTATTGTCAAGACCCGTATTTCTTAACTCTTTTCCCCGCTGGCGTCGTGTATAGCTTCAGCCACTTTTCCCCGTATGTGCTGCACAAACAGTTATTGTTTCAGCGGGAGGTGGCCAAAGCGGTCCGGGCATTTGTCGACCGGCATACCGTGATGTGATCCGGTCGACAAACACACTATGCCGATCGGTTTATCCTCGTCATTCGCGTTCGAGACGGCCGTACGAAAGTAGCCAGATTGAAAGTGTGCTGCTGAACCCATGATGGCGCCTCTATTTTCATCCGGGGTACGCTTGATAAAGCATAAACAATGCGCGCAGATGATACGATGTGCTGCAACTAAATGGATGAAACCCTGCGGATGAAAATCAGCGCCATGTTGCTCAATCGTCCCCCCACATAACAGCGTTGAGCTGCTTTTGGCCGCGGAGCGTCGGGCCAAAAGTCGCTTTCTTTGGTTCTTTCTTTTGCGACCAAAAGAAAGAACGGAAAGGAACAAGGAGGTGGAGAATACTATCCTGATGCCTGATAAATTCAGCACCATTGTTCTGCAGTACCAAGATACAGATGCTTCACTTCGGTCGCCGCTTCGCTTGCTCTCTCCGTTCAGCATGACACAGTTATTGTATACGTAATTTCTGCAGTACCAACATTGGCATACACGAGCCATCGTGATCCAGAAATTGATAGTGTCCGAGGAGTGTGTGCAGGTACTACAGAAAAACCAAGATACAGATGCTTCACTTCGGTCGCCGCTTCGCTTGCTCTCTCCGTTCAGCATGACACAGTTATTGTATACGTAATTTCTGCAGTACCAACATTGGCATACACGAGCCATCGTGATCCAGAAATTGATAGTGTCCGAGGAGTGTGTGCAGGTACTACAGAAAAACCAAGATACAGATGCTTCACTTCGGTCGCCGCTTCGCTTGCTCTCTCCGTTCAGCATGACACAGTTATTGTAGACGTAATTTCTGCAGTACCAACATTGGCAAACACGAGCCATCGTGATACCAGAAATTGATGGTGTCCGAAGAGTGTATGCAGGTACCACAGAAAAAAATTGTCATCCTGCAGCAAGCGGAATGAAATGAAGCGCCGCAAAGGATCTGTATGCCGGTACTGCAGAGCCGAAGGATTGTGATGGTCTCGCTGTATTCCGAGGTACCAACAACGGAGAGGTTCATGTTCGCTGGAAGCTATGGCTATACAAGTCTATCTCCTGCCGCCTTTCCTGAATTCCTTGTAGGATTTCTTTTTTGCGCTTCCGGTTCGCTCTGCAGGCTTCAAAGGATCGGTTAAGACTGCTGGATCAGCCTCCACGGCCTTAGTTGTTTTCTCCGCCGCATCCGCTTTGGTCCGGACCTTAGCCTCCGGCTTCGCGGAGCTGCCTGATACCATCCGCAGCATCTGGCTCACCTCCTCCGGGCTCAAATACCGCCACTGCCCGGTCTTCAGGCTGGCCAGATGCACATTCATGATGCGCACGCGCTTCAGCATCTTCACCGTAAAACCAAGCGCCTCACACATCCTCCGGATCTGCCGGTTCAATCCCTGGACCAAGGTTATCCGGAATGTGCTTTTGCCCTCCTGCACTACTTTGCAGGGCAGGGTCACTTCATTCAATATTCGTACCCCAGCCGACATGCTCGTCACAAAGTCCGGATTGATGGGCTTGTCAACGGTTACGATATATTCCTTTTCATGCTCGTTCCCGGCCCGCAGGATCTTGTTGACGATATTCCCGTCATTCGTCAGGAAGATCAATCCCTCCGAATCCTTGTCCAAGCGTCCAATGGGGAAAATACGCTGCTGAAAGCCGATCGCGTCAATGATATTGGTCCGGTCTTTCGTATCGGACGTGCTGGTAACCCCGGTCGGCTTATTATAGGCCAGGTAAATGGTCGCCTTTTTCTTTCCGATCGGCTCTCCATCCACTTCTACTACATCACCCGGCGCTACGCGATTTCCGGGTAGCGCGACATTATCATTGATCGTGACTCTCGCCTGATCAATATACTTATCCGCCTCCCGCCGGGAACAGAACCCGGTATCGGAGATATACTTGTTCAATGAAATGCTGTCTTCATTGGAGACCACTTTACGTCTGGGCTTGCCGGGCATGCGTATCTTATTTTTTTAGTCCGATCTCCCTTAACCGCTCATCCAGGTATTCACCGGCCGTTGCATCATCGTAGGCCTTCGGATGGCTGTCGTCTACACAACTGTCCAGGCACCTGAGGCTCATGCTTCCCTTTGGATGCAGGAAGAAGGGAATGGAATACCGGGAAGTTCCCCATTTTTCACGCGGCGGATTGACAACACGATGGGTCGTACTCTTTAGCTTGTTGTTGGTGAGCCGCTGCAGCATATCGCCCACGTTTACCACGATCTGCTCCGGCAATGATGTGACGCCTACCCATTCCCCGCTCTTGCTGAGGATCTGCAGACCATCGGCAGAAGCTCCGACCAGCAGTGTGATCAGGTTGATGTCCTCATGCTGCTCCGCACGGATAGCACTCTTCGGCTCCTGCGTGATCGGTGGGTAGTGGATCGCGCGGAGTATCGAATTTCCATTGTGCACGTATTGGTCAAAATAGTGCTCATCGAGACCAAGGTATAGCGCTATAGCCTGCAGCAGCGCCGTTCCGCTCCGCTCAAAGGCCTTGTATGCCTTGCGGAGTGTCGGCGTAAATTCCGGGATATCGGGAACATCCACATTGTCCGGGTAGTGTTCGCCGCTACTCTCTCCGCTGACTTCCTGACCATACTGAAAGAACTCCTTTAGGTCGGGAGCCTCAAAACCCTTGGCATGCTCACGGCCAAACGAGGTATATCCCCGCTGCCCGGCCAGCTCCTTCTTCTCATACTTTTCCTTTTGTTCCGTGGACATGCTAAAGAACTGCTGCACATAATCGTACAGGTCCCGGATCAGCTCATCGGGAATGCCATGATTTTTCACTGCCACAAATCCGACGTCCTCGTAAGCCTTCCCGAGGGTTGCAACAAAGGAGGCCTTCTGCTCTTCGTTGCCGCCGGTAAACTGCGCCAGATCAACAACAGGGATGGTGGGTGAGCTCATGTGAATGGATTGAGGGCATAAAGGTAAGATCGTGCCATCCCAAAAGGAAAAGGCGACAGCACCGGCACGGAGCTATCACCTTATGGAAAATCCTTTCAAAGGGACGATCTGTATATCCCGCCTGCTGCCCGTCACCCGGTAGTACTCATGAAAGGAGCTATCTCCCCCATAATCCTTGCCCGGAATGAACCCGATGATAAAGTTGTGCTCATCCTGACGGCGGAGCAGGGGCTGCAGGTGTTCGCCGCCTACGGGCATCACCACTACCCCGTTCGCCTCGGCCAATCCATATGCCGCATGAAGGTCATACACCGGACCATGCGTCCCCGCTGCGGTAGCGATATCCGGCACTGTCAGCTTTACGGAAAAGTAAAAATCGTTCGGTGCGGCATCCGTTGCTTTGACGCTGTCGGCCGCGATCAGGGTGCCAGGGGCAGGCACATTCCAGGAGGGCAAAATCGCAGGAGGCTCTGCGGCATTGCTGCCGCCGGGGTGGTCATTAGTGCAGGAAAGAAAAAATAGCAGGATGAAGATTGGGCTTATTCGGGTCACCCTGCTAAAATACCTCCGTATCAGTTCTCCCGCTCGTCGTCCAATGCATTCTGCTGGCGCTCGATCTCTTCTATAGCGCGATCGAGACTATCCAGCTTAAAGCCATCATGCCGCCTGTGGTGCCGTTCCCAGCGGTTGTAGTACCGGCTGGAGACTTCGTGACCCGAAGGGTCGAGCAGCACGCCCTTTTCGCTCATCGTATAGTCTACGTCTGCATTCCATTCATCATAGAGATCCTCGTCCCAGCGGGCTTCCCAGCGGCCCGGACGAAACGAATAGCGCTGCCGTACCGGTACGTTAAACGAATTCAGCTTCTCCTCCACGCTTTCATCGAAGCGGATCTTCTTTCCGGCCGGCACCTGTACTTCCACGATCACCCGCTGAGCCCGGTAACCGTCGGCTTTCGAGATGCTGAAACCATTGTCCAGGGAAAGAACGCTGTCCGAGAGGTTTTGCAGATGATAGGAAATATTCTCGGCGCGGCCTGAGGCCTCCGTCATATTCCGGCCCATAGCCGAGCGCTTCATGATTACGTGGTATTGCGAATCCGGGGAAAGTGCGGGAATGACCATCACGCTGGACACCTGCATGGCTGTATTTGATATGTCCCATCCTTCAATGTTTCCACGCAGCCATGGGAGGGAATTACTGTATTCGATACCCGGAGCAGGCACAGCCACGATCATACGGTTCCCTGCCGGCTGCGTGATATGCTGATCCTGACTGACATACTCCGTCCGGCTAAACTCCTTACTGATGTCGGAAGCCAGAAATATCAGGCAAACCCATCCTGCTACCCAGAGGAGGCTATAGCCGAGGGCGAAGTAGCGGCCGCCCGTACGCATACGCATGGCTCTGCGGACCATCATCGTCACAAGACCGAGAAGAGGTACTCCGAAGAAGAGGAATACCGTCACCCATCCGAGGGTCCTTTGGGCGGAAGTGCGAAGGATGAAATCATTGAATACGTGTGAGAACCCAAAGCAATAAACGATCACCACGATGAACAGGGCAAAAGCAATGATGCTGCCGATGAACATAAAAAAGGCTTTCAGGATAGTGCCGATGATGTGACCACCCCGGGCGGCTATGGGACGGGCGGCTTCCCTCGCCTCTTGCGCAAAAGCCCTTCCGCGTGTGTTCATGAAGCTGCGTGCCTCACCGCTAAACCTGCTGGCAGACTCGGTGACTTCGCCGCTGAAGGTCTTTGCCTTGTCCTTGATATCGGCCATGACATTGTTGCGAATGCTGTTCAGGTCCACTTTTTCACCGCGCATTTCCATCCGGTCAAAGTCGGTCGTGGCTAAAGGAAGTACGATCCACAGGACTATATAGATAAGGAAGAAGGTTCCGGTAAAGGATCCGAAGATGAGGGAGCTGCCCATGAAGAAACCGATCGTTCCGGAGAACATGCTCAGGAGGAATGGCAGCGCAAAGGCCAGCCTGAATATCCAGGGCTCCCGGTCGAAATAGGCGGCAATACCGGAGCAGACCCCACCCAGCCACTTGTCTTCGGGGTCGCGGAATAGTCTCCGACCTACATATCCTTCTAGGGGGGCGGCAGGCACAAAGATCCATAGCACCAGGTACAAGAGCAGACCGCTGCCCCATCCGCCCAGCGCGAGTATGGCAAATACGATCCGCACCAGGGCCGGGTCCAGGTTCAGGTAAGCAGCCAGACCGGAACAAACACCTCCGGCGATCTTATCATTCGTATCGCGATAAAACTTCTTTGACCTGCTGCGGGGAGGAGGCATGGAGCCCGTCTCCATATGAGGATTGGATGGCTCATCGTCGGCGGCCACGAAATCCTCTACCCGGCCGATGCTACCGACGATCTCGTCAATATCGCTGGTATTGATGGCCACGCTTCCACGACGGATCTTGTCCGCCATCAGCTCAGCCACCCGGCTTTCAATATCATTCATGATCTCATCACCACCCTCTTCGCCCGCGAAATAGTTTTTCAGGCTCTCCAGGTAGCTTTTCAAACTGGTATAGGCCGAGTCTTCAATTGCGATGACCCGCCCCGCCATATTTATATTAATGATCTTTTCCATTACTGTGTGTTTTCGTCGTGTGTGTGATTAGGAAGGATTGGTGAGGGTGTTGACTGCATTGGATAGTTCCTGCCAGGTGGTATAGAGCTCCTGGTAGAATTGCTCACCGTCGGTGCTCAGGGAAAAGTACTTCCTTGGTGGTCCGCTGCTGCTTTCCACCCAACGGTAGGAAAGCATCCCCGCATTTTTTAATCTGGTAAGTAAGGGGTAAAGTGTCCCCTCCAGGATCGAGAGATTGGCAGACCGCATCTTTTCTGCTATATCGCTTGGGTAGGCCTCTCCCTGACGGATGATGGAAAGGATACAGAATTCATGTATGCCTTTGCGCATCTGGCTTTGTGTGTTATCGATATTCATGTTGTCTTGGAACTTGGTGAGACAAAGATATAGTTGTGCTGTGGTACTATGCAATGTAAGGTACTGCATTTTTTATTTTGTTTAACAAATAAGGCGAGATCATGAGACTTCCAAGAATGCCCATTACAGACGTCCTCCCGAATTATTCCGCATCTTTGAGCCCTCCACAAACGCAATCATGAAGCACTCTTCACTCATAAAAAGCGCGGTAATATTCAGCATGGGTATCGCGCTCCTGGATCCATATATGGCAAAGGCACAGAAACCAAAACCAGCCGGCAAGTCAAAATCGGACGCGAAAGCTGCAGCCGACTCCAAATCGTTTAAAGTAGAGGCCGAAGGATTCGCGGACCTCCAACTATTACGCTACCAGGTACCGGGCTTCAATGAATTATCACTCAGACAAAAGCAGCTCGCCTACTATCTCTATGAAGCAGCACTCTGCGGCAGGGACATCATTTATGATCAGAAAAGCAAGCATGGTCTCCTGATCCGGAAGACGCTTGAAGCCATTTATGGCTCTTATTCCGGTCCGCGCAGCGGAAAGAACTGGGAAGGCTTTAAGACGTATTGCGGGCGCTTCTGGTTCTCCAACGGGAACCATCATCATTACGGTAATGAGAAGTTCGTGCCCGAATGCACTCCGGAATACTTCCATGCACTGCTCAACGGCACGGACGAAAAGCTATTGCCCCTGGAAGGACTGCCCCTGGAGGCGTTTTGGCTGAAGCTGTCTCCGCTGGTGTATGATATGACTGTTGAGCCGAAGGTCGTAGATCAGCGCAGCGGGGTTGACAATGTTGCCAACTCATCCAACAACTTTTACGAGGGTGTCACTGAAAAAGAGGTGGAAGAATTCTATTCAAAGTTTGATACCAAGGGAAATGCGCCGTCCTGGGGCCTGAACAGCAAGCTGGTGAAGGAAAATGGTGAAGTAAAGGAGCAGGTATGGCGCAGCGGCGGCATGTACGGGGCAGCTATTCAGAAAATCATCGATTGGCTGGAAAAGGCGGCTACAGTAGCCGAGAATACCCAGCAGGAACAGACGCTCCATCTCCTGATCCAGTTCTACCAGACGGGCGACCTGAAAGTCTTTGACGAATACAGCATTGCCTGGGTGCATGATGTGGATTCCCGGATTGACGTGGTGAACGGCTTTATTGAAGTGTACCTGGATGCGATCGGCAAGAAGGGCTCATTTGAAAGCACCGTCTCATTGAAGGATATGGAGGAGACGAAGCGGATTGAAAAGATTGCGAAGAATGCCCAGTGGTTTGAGGACAATTCTCCACTGATGCCGGAGCATAAGAAGGCGGAAGTGAAAGGCATCACGGCGAAAGCCATTACAGTTATCGTGGAAAGCGGGGACGCCGCGCCCAGCACGCCTATCGGCATCAATCTTCCCAATGCCGACTGGATCCGGAAGGATTATGGCTCCAAGAGCGTTTCCCTGAGCAATATTATTTATGCCTATAACCAGGCATCTGCCAAAGGTGGCATGCTGGACGAGTTCGCCACCAACCCGGAAGTATTGGCACGGCTGAAGAAATACGGCGCCCTGGCCTCCGACCTGCATACGGATATGCACGAGTGTATCGGTCATGCTTCCGGCCAGATCAATCCGGGCGTCGAGACAACGGACAAAACCCTGAAGACCTATGCCAGCACGCTGGAAGAAGCCCGTGCGGATCTCGTGGGACTGTATTATGTGATGGATCAAAAGCTGGTAGATATCGGTGTGATGCCAAGCCTGGAAGTCGGCAAAGCGGCCTATGATAATTACATGATGAACGGACTGATGACACAGCTTACCCGCCTCAAGCCGGGCGACAAGCTCGAAGAGGCCCACATGCGGAACCGCGCACTGAATGCCTATTGGGCATATGAACACGGGAAGGCGGAAAATGTGGTCGAGTTTATCAAGCGTGGTGACCGCACTTACGTACAGGTGAACGATTACAATAAGCTCCGCGTGCTATTCGGCCAGCTGCTTCGCGAGATCCAGCGGATCAAGAGTGAAGGCGATTACAAGGCGGGGCAGTCGCTCGTAGAGACGTATGGTGTGAATGTGAATGCCCAGCTGCATAGCGAGGTGCTCATGCGTTATGCCAAGCTTAAGATCAAACCATATCGCGGGTTTATCCAGCCAAGATTGGTGCCGGTCATGAAGGGAGGAAGCATCAGCGACGTAAAGGTTGAATATCCGGAGAGCTTTTACAGCCAGATGATGGAATACGCCAAGAAGTATAGTTTTCTGCCCGTGACGAACTGATCCGCATGCCGCATCGCATAATTGGAATAATATGCACAAGCCCCGGCTGGGGCGGCCTGGAGCTAAACACCATCCGGCTTGCAGCCTGGTTGCGGGAAGAGGGCTGGAAGGTTCACCTGCTGACGGCCCATGGCACCCCGATAGCGCATAAGACCGGTGAACAGGCGAGCTCCGTCACGACCTTCGGCGAGGGCAACCTGCCGGGAAAGGCAGGACAGCTGCGGGCCATTCATGCATGGGTGCGACGTTACAAGATCCACGCGCTGCTGGTGCCCTACAACAAGGACATTGCGGTGGCTTCGCTTTATAAGCGATTCTACGACGGGGATATCGGGCTGGTCTACCAGCAGCACATGCAGGTCGGGGTAAAGAAGCGGGACCTGATCCACAGTCTGCGGTATGCGATGCTGGACGTATGGATTTCTCCCCTGCAGTATCTGAAGACGGAGACGCTGCGAATGACAAGGGTTCCTGAGGACAAGATAGAAGTGGTTCCGTTTGGTATAGAGCCTGAGAAATTCGTCCATTCAACCTGGACGCGGGAAACAGCCCGGCGGGAACTCGGTTTACCTGAGGATGCATACATCATTGGCCTGCTTGGCCGGCTGGATCCCAAAAAAGGTCAGGATCTTGTGATTCGAGCTTTGAGTCGCCTTCAAAGCAAAGGCAATTATGAGCTGCTGCTGATGGGCGCCGGCACGCTCAATGAAGGAGGAGATGCCTACAGCAGGCAGTTACGGGAGCTCGTAGAAACATCTGGTCTCAGCTCAAAAGTCCATTTCAAACCGTACACGGATGACATCATGGCCTTCTTCAGGGCCATTGATGTCTTTGCCATGCCTTCGCACGGGGAGACCTTTGGAATGGTCACCATCGAATCAATGGCGGCGCGCGTACCTGTACTTGGGACCAACAGGGACGGCACCAGGGAGATACTTGGTGAAGGGCGCTTCGGATATTTGTTTGAGAAGGAGGACATGGAAGATTTTCTGCGGCAGCTGGATATCCTGAGGAATGACGCCACGATAGACCATATGCTGCAATCGGCACAGGACCATGTCTTCGAGCACTATTCCAGGAAGCGGATGGTCGGGGATGTTATACGAATACTTGAGGAAGTGATCAACCCAAATGAAGGGATGAAGGAATGAAGTGCCGGTAAATCAGCGGCTGTCGATTGTCTGTTGTAAATGCACACGTTTACATGCCGTCAATAATCCTATGCGGCGATTTCTTCATAGGCAGCAAATCACAGCAAACGTTGACAGCGAATGCCGAAAGCAAACGTTTACAGTAGATGTTGACAGCGAATGTTGACAGCGGCTTTGTCATTCATTCTGCTTCGCCCGCCGTAGCAAAGCGAAGGCGGGCAAAGAACCTACGCAGCGGCTAATTACATCGGGTGTTGACAGCAACTATGCGTCGAAACTAATGTGGAAGGAAGCTGCGTAGATTCCTTCGGACAAAGTTTTTCTGAAGTAAATGCATACAGTTACATGCCATCAAAGATCCTAAGCAGCGATTACTTCATAGATGGCAAATCACAGCAAACGTCGACAGTGAATTCTGACAGCAAGCGTTGACATTAGATGTTGACAGCGACTTGTCATTCATTCTGCTTCGCCCGCCGTAGCTTCCAGCGAAGGAGGGTAAAGAACCTACGCAGCGGCCGGCGACAGCGAATGTTGGCGGCGGGCATGCAGAAGAAGCTGCGTAGATTCCTTCGGAATGACAAAGTTTTTCTGTAGTAAATGCATACAATTACATGCCATCAACGATAACGGACAGCGATTACTTCATAGACGGCAAATCACAACAAACGTCGACAGCGAATGCCGACAGCAAACGTTTGCAGTAGATGTTGACAGCGAATGTTGACAGCGGGGTGTTGAGAGCGGCATTGTCATTCATTCTGCATCGCCCGCCATAGCTTCAGCGAAGGCGGGATTCGCCCACCGTAGCTTCCAGCGAAGGCGGGCAAAGAACTTACGCAGCGGCCAATGACAGCGAATGTTGGCGGCGGGCATGCAGAAGAAGCTGCGTAGGTTCCTTCGGAATGACAAAGTATTTCTGAAGTAAATGCATACAATTACATATCACCAATGAGGCATTTCGTCAAACCTTCCATCCTTCGCAAATAAATGGTGCTAGCTTTTGCTTGGGAAAGCTCGAAAGCCTGCCCAGGCAATTCAACATTATGTATTGGAATCGTCCACGTTTCTGGACATACATTCTGACTAACTGGGAACACACGGTGCTCTACACGGGCATGACGAATCACATGCCCTTCCGGCTAATTGAGCACTTTTTGGGTTTGGATGACGGCTTCAGCAAAGCATATCAGACAAAGTATCTTGTCTGGCATAAGGAGACTCGCTACGTGTTGAATGCTATTGCACTGGAAAATGAAATCAAGAATTTAAGAAGGAATGGAAAAATCGCTTTAATTGAGGAGCAAAATCCATTGTGGCATCACCAAAATGAAGACATATTAGGCAACTGGCCACCTACCGCCGCCCAAATCGAGGACATGTTTGAGTATCGTAGGCACGAAGATCTGCGAATCATGAAAGCGATGGAAATTGCGAAACAGCGAGGCAGGGAATGACGGCGAAAATCGAATGTTGAAAATAGGATTACAAGGCAATCAATTGTCGAGAGACCCGCTTGGGGAAAGAAATATGGAAGCTGCGTAGGTTCCTTCGGAATGACAAAGGTTTTCTGAAGTAAATGCATACAGTTACATGTCATCAACGATCACGAACAGCGATTACTTCATAAACGGCAAATCATAGCAAACGTCGACAGCGAATTCCGACAGCAAACGTTTACAGGAGATGTTGACAGCGAATGTTGACAGCGGGTGTTGAGAGCGACTTGTCATTCTGTAAAGAACCTACGCAGCGGCCTGCGAAAGCAAACGTTGACAGCGGGTGTTGACAGCGGGTGTTGACAGCAACTATGCGCCGAAAGAAATGTGGGAGGAAGCTGCGTAGGTTCCTTCGGAATGACAAAGTTTTTCTGCAGTAAATGCATACAGTTACATGCCACCAACAATCAAAAGCAACAATTATTTCATTGGCGGCAAATCACAGCAAACGTTGACAGCGAGTGTTGACGGCAAACGTTGACAGTGGGTGTTGACAGCGACCTGGGATCCACGGAGCGACCGCGCACTCCCCTATATGAACTTATTGTCCCTCGCCGTCTTGATCGCATCGGCCTTGCTGTGCACATCGAGCTTGTGGTAGATATTCTTGATGTGGCTCTTCACCGTTTCAAGATCAATAAAAAGCTCGTCGGCAATCCTCTTGCGACTCTTTCCGGTAGCGATCTGCTCCAGCACCTCCGTCTCACGGCGGGTAAGCGGCGACTCTTCTGCCCGCTGGAATGACTGGATCACCATGCGGGCAATGTGCGCGCTCATAGGCCCGCCTCCGTCCATCACTTCGGTGATCGACGACATGATCTTTTCAGGAGGTGTGTTCTTCGTCAGATAACCGGCAGCACCATTGCCAAGGGCGCGGAAGATGAGCGTATCCTGCTCGTACACGGTAAGGATGAGGATGTGCAGGTCCGGAATGATCTTCTTGAGCTTGGGGATAGCGTCAATGCCGTTTGTCCCCGGCAACTCTACATCCAGCAGCAAAACGTCCGGCGCGTCCGCAGCAATCTTCTTGGCCGCAGTTTCGACAGAGTTGTAGGTGCTCACGACCTTGAAACCGGGCGTATGGGAAATGAGGTAGGCATACCCATCACGGATGGTTTCATCATCTTCAATGATCGTAATTCGAATATCAAGATCGCGGGACATGTGTTCGTCTGTTTTGTTTTTTTGATTGTCTATTGCCAATTGCAAATTGCCTATTGCCCATTGCCAATTGCCCTCCAAATATCCCCCCGTCCAATCCCATACCTATCCCTTATTTGAGGGGATTTTTAAAGTTAGCTCAATTGAAGTCCCCCTACCGCACTCAGCGTCAATGCGCAATTCACCTCCGAGACGATTAGCCCGGGTCTTCATATTTATCAGACCCTGACCTCTCGAGATCTGTGCCTGATCAAAACCCTTTCCGTCATCTTTTAATGTGAGCAGAAGATTCCCGGAGACTGAAGCCGCATAGATCTTTATTTCATCGGCCATTGCATATTTCAGGGCATTGTTCAATGCCTCCTTAAATATCATGATCAGATTCCTGCTGACATCCATGGGCAGACGAATGTCTTTCCAGGCAGGATCTATGCCCTGGATAGAAAAGCCGATCTCCGTATCGCCAAACAGATCACGTCCGAAGTCGCCGATTCGTTGCAGCACCTGGTACAGGGTATCATTAGAAGGCTGCAGGCTCCATAAAATATCCCGGGTGCCGCTATAAAGCTGTCCCGCATTGTCCTGTATCTGGTCAATGATTCGCGTGGCATCGGGCGCTGCTCCCTGTATCTTACTTCTAAGGACATTGGTCAGCACATTGATCCGGGTCAGCTTATTCCCTACTTCATCATGAAAATCCTCCGCAGTACGCTGCCGGACCTTTGCCTGCTCCTCCCGGCGCAAGGCCTCAATCATGGCATGACGCGCGCGCTTCCTTCGCGCCGCTATATACTGGAGTGTCACTCCTAGCAGAATACATGCAGCGAGTATCAGCAGCTTGAACAGCGTCGTCTTGTAGAAGGGCGTTATGATCTCGAAATCATAATGCAGGGTTTGCGGCTGCACATTTATTCCGTCGGTGCTGCACTGAACTTCCAGTGCATAGTTGCCGGGGGGAAGCGCGGAGAAGTTCACGGTCTTGTTCGTACTCCATTCGCTCCAGGGCGCGTTCAGTCCTGCCAGTCGATATCGATAAAGTATACCGTCATTGCCTGTGAGCGACACGGCCTGGAAGCTGAAAGTCAGGTTATTCTTGCGCCAGGGCAGGCGCATGTCAAGAGGGATATTGTATAGCCCGGTGACCCCCTGAAACCAGGATGAATCGCGGATAGGCTCACCGAACAATTGCAATCCCTGCAGTTGCAGGCTGCCCGGATTTGCAACTGCGGTGGGAGACTCGGGGTGATACAGCAGTGCTCCTCCCGTCGTTCCAAACCAGATCTTTCCATCAGGCAATGGATACACTGCATTGCGATTGCTTTCCATTCCGACAAGACCGGCGTTGCGGCCGTAAAATGTTACCGTTGGACGCAACCAGTCCGCCCTGATGCTGCAAATGCCATAGCCGGTTCCCGCCCATACCTTATTGTCCGGCGCCGCATAAATATTGTAAATGAAATCCGAGCGCAGGCCATTCCTCCGGCTGATATGAATGCTCTTCCCTGTCGAAATCTGATAACCGAAAACACCATTGTCAATGGTGCCCAACCACAGGATCCCGTCCCGAAAATCCATACAAACGATCTGTCCGCTGTCCGCCCCGCTCCCGGTCATGAAGCGATAGATGTTATCGCGCGCATACAGCATCAGGCCATCGTTCGTGGAAAGCAAGAGGCTGTCCCTGCCGATCTTTGTCATTGCTTCCAGGGCTGGAGTCTTGATCAGGATAGACTTTGCGGCGCCGTCCGGGATCTTTACCAGACCTTTTATGCCACCGGCCCAAATGCCATCGACATCCTGCAGCATCGCTGGCACAACGGGGCTGATATTGTCATCATCGATGTGGCTCATGCTGTTGCGACTCAGATCATACCGCCAGATACCGCTGTTCTGCGTTCCGATGTACATCGTGTTGCCGCGGATCAACAGGGAGGTTACCGGCCTGCGCATTCCACTGACGGGGAACGGAACAGGGGTCACCTTATTGTCGCGGTATCGATAGAGACCGCCATCATAAGAACCGAAGTACACGGTCCCCTGAGCGTCCCTGGCAATGCTGCTCACCTGGGGGCCTGTGAGACCCATTCGCTCATCTACCGCCGTAAAGGTGGCACCCGAGAAACGGAAGATGCCTTCGCCATTTGTGCCAAACCAGATATTCCCTTCCCGGTCGGTAATGATGGTCTCGACCATTACGTCTGTAAGGCCGTTCTGCTTCGTGAAGTACCGGACATCATCGCCATCCACCTGGATGGCCCCCGCCGATGAGCTCATCCAATAGCTGCCGTCGTGCGCTTCCGAGAAACTGAGCAGGCGGGCCTCTTTTGGCTTTTGCGTTGCGTATACCAGGTTCCAGCCGCCTTCGTCATTACGGTACATCCCATTTGAGCTCAGGAGGATCAGGCGGTCGTTACGATCTCTGTAGATGTCATAGATATAGCCATGGTCCAGTACCCGGCTGCTATCCCAATGCCGTTCACCTAATCGAAACAGTGAGCCCGCCCCGGCCATAGCGGCCCAGATTCCGCCGGCATGATCATCCATGATCGCCGCAACTACGGGGTAGCTGCCGGGTAGGGAAACTGCTTCGACCTTACCATTATTCAGGCGGTACAAGGACTTGCCGGCAATACACCAGACCGTCCCATCGTCTGCCGCGACGACATCCCTGACTGCATTCCCGCCCGGATTTTCGGGGGCTGAGAAATGAAAATTTCTGAAACCGTGTCCATCGTAACTGCTCAGTCCCCCGCTGGTGCCGATCCACAAGAGTCCATTTCTGGCGCAGCGCAGAGCGGTGATCGTATTCGCAGGCAATCCTTCGCGCACAGTGAAAGAACGGAATGCCTGACCATCATAGCACGAGAGGCCGCCGATGGTGCCGCACCACAGGTGCCCGGAATTATCCTGAGCAAGAGCGAATACCTGCGACTGGATCAGGCCCTGCTCAATGCCAATATTGAAAAAGGGATATCGCTGCGCATCGGAACGAACGGAATAAATGAGGAACAGTACAGGCAACAAAAATCCAGCGAATAGCCGCCGGCTATATGATATACCACCCTTTTGCCTCATGTTGCAAATGTACCGGCAGTACAGCCCCTTTGCATATGTTGATGAAGGTATTTCACCCCGTTTATCACCCGTCAAAGCCATTGAGGGTCAATAAATCACCCATCGAGGGGTAAGAGCAGGGGATCAGGGGCGGATACATTTGAGCGACAATACACCACCATGAAACGGACCCTTATTATTCTGCTAACCGCCTTTGCCAATTCCTTATGGGCAAAGGATATCAATATATCGGGCAAGGTCGTCGACGAGCAAAACAAACCGCTGAGCGCAATTACCGTATTGCTTCTCAACGGCAAGGACAGCAGCATTCAAAAAACAGGAGTAAGCGATGCAAATGGTACTTATTCCTTTCAACTCCCGGCTGGCAAAACCTTTCTAGTGGAAGTCGCAGCCATGCCGGGAGAAGCTGTCTACTCAGCCGTCCAGACCAGCGCTGAAACCGACATGACGGTTCCCGAAATAACTATTCGCAGCACAAGCAAAGGCCTGAAGGAAGTGACAGTCCGCGGCCAGAAGCCGCTCATAGAAGTACATGCCGACAAGATCGTGATGAATGTAGAAGCCAGCATTGTCAGCACCGGCTCTACGGCGCTGGAAGTGCTGCAGCGTGCTCCGGGGGTGACGGTCGATCAGAACGACAATATTGCATTGAAGGGCCGGCAGGGGGTGAACATCATGATGGATGGCAAATTGCTCCCGATAAGCGGGAGTGACCTGGCCAATGTGCTAAAGTCTATGCCAAGCGGCTCTATTGACCGGATTGAGATCATCTCGAATCCGGGTGCGCGCTATGATGCCGCGGGCACTGCGGGAATTATCAATATCCGGACCAAAAAGGACAAGCGCATGGGCGCCAACGGGAGCATCACGGCCGGTTACGGACAAGGGGTATTTCCTAAAGCAAATGCGGGCCTCAATCTTAACTACCGGACAAAGAAGCTGGCCATGTACGGCAATTACAACTACTCGGACCGCAAAGCCCTGAACAATCTTGGACTGCTCCGTCGCTTCTATGATAACGGACAGCTGGTCTCGGCATTTGACCAGGTAAACGACATGACCTTTATCATGCACAGCCAGAGTGCGACGATAGGCATGGATTATACCCTGTCGCAGAAGTCAACCGTCGGAATCGTTGTGACCGGTGGAATGAACGGCTTTGATCTTACTGCCGATAGCCGCGCGACGGTGATGGATGCGAGGGAAGTGCCTTCTTCCTGGTTCTATACGCGCCGCGACAATGGCAACAATTGGAACAACGCCGGCCTCAATCTGAACTTCCGCCATCAAATAGACACTGCCGGTAGCGATATTACCGTAGATGCTGACTACGCCCGTTACAATGCCTCCAGCGAACAGACATTGAACACGATCTATCGCAACATGGATGGATCCATGCAGCAACCCGATTATGTGCTGTATGGAAATGCCGACGGCTATACCGATATCAAGTCTATCAAGGCAGACTATACAAAGCCATTGTCCAAGACCATGAAGTTTGAAGCAGGAATTAAGTCGAGCCTCGTCAAGGCGGACAATAATCCTGCCTTCTACAATCAAAGCTCCGGCAGCAATGTGTTCGACTCCGGCAAAAGCAACCACTTTATATACGACGAGAACATCAATGCGGCTTATGTCAATACGACCAGGGACTGGACCAAATGGAGTTTGCAGGCTGGTCTGCGGGCGGAACAAACAATTGCTCACGGACATCAGTTGGTGAACGATGATCGTTTTGACAAGAACTATGCACAGCTCTTTCCCAGCCTGGCGCTGACGAGGCACCTTGACGCAAAGAATGATCTGGGTGTGACGCTGAGCCGCCGGATTGACCGCCCAAATTATCAGCAGTTGAATCCGTTCCGTCGCTATCTCGATGTCAGCAGCGTGAATCAGGGCAATCCATACCTCCTGCCCTCCCTTACCTGGTCGGCGGAATTGAGCCATACCTGGAATGGGAAGTTCATCACCCAATTCAGCTGGAGCCGGACCTCTAACGTGATCACGCAGGTGATACAGCCGGAAGCCGGGCAGACGACGGTGGTAACCGACAAGAACCTCGCGACCAATACGGTCTATAGTGTCAGCGGCACTTACCCCATCAAGATAGCCAAATGGTGGAATTCCGTGAACAATTTCAGCGCCTATTACACGCACTATGAAGGAGACCTGGCCAACACTCCCTTGAAGGATGGCTCTCCTGCATTTTCGATCAATACCCAGAACAGTTTTGTCCTGCCCAAAGACTGGAGCGCGGAGCTGAATGCCTGGTATCAAAGCGAGCAGCTGTACGGCTATATGCACATCGAGCCGCAGCATGCATTAGGATTTGGGGTGCAGAAGCAGCTTTTGGACAAGAAGCTAGTGATGCGTCTGAATGTGACCGACATCTTCCTGAAGCAGAACCCCAACGGTCGCAGCGATTTTGCCAACTACCATGAGGACTTCACCGTTATCCGCGACAGCCGGACGGCAACGCTTACCGCGACCTATCGTTTTGGGAAGCGCAGTGTGGCCCCGACCCGCAGAAGGCAGCGTGGAGCTGAAGATGAACTGCGCCGCGCGGCCGGCTCGGCGGGGTAATCAACGATTACCTTAAATCCACCACCTCAACCCCCGGGTGCGCTTTCGCATCGTAGCTGAACTGATTGTCGGCGAGGGCGGGATTTGCAGTAAAGCCATTGACTTCATACTGGTACTGGCTGCCGTTCTTTTCCGTGATATTTCCGCCGGCTATCGTGTTACTGTTGTCTATGGCCAGCTCCACTTTGGTAAACTGTTTGGCCTTATTGACAGGAGTCAGCTCAATTACATTGCAGGATTTCCCGGCCACAGTCCTGGTGCCTACCAAACGATACTTGTATTCCTTATCGTAAAAATTAGTGAACAGCTTCGCAGGCGAAATGCTCTGCTCCTCGGGGTTGTAATTACTTACCTGCACCTCTTTGGCGTCCTTCATATATGTCCAGACGGTCTTTCCATCACAAATGATCTCCTGACTGGTCAGTATGATATGGTATTTCGTGCCCTTCATCAGGAAGGTCCCTTTTTTGGTATCCTTTACTTTTCCGGCGCTCAAAAGCTTCAATGAAAACCCGGCCTTTAGCGTCTTGAGGCTGTTCATTCTCTTGCTGGCGTTTTCAAGAATACCCTTTGCTTTAGCATCCTGCGCCTGAGCCTGGGGCATCACTGCAAAGAGGCTAAACATAGCTGCGACAACAATCTGCCTGATCATTACTGGAGTATTTTAGATTGCGCGAAATACGACAATCTGCGGTTAAGATTAGTATAAACCCTATAAAACCGATGCGGATACGGCTCCATATCAAGACAATAGAATGAAACCTGAAATGCCCGGTCCATCTTTGGTCCATAGACGATCTATTCCCGTATTGATTTTTAGTTTGGTCCCCGGAGATTTCCACCATAGATGGCCTTTACATTTGCAGCCTTCAAACTTCCATTCATAATGAAATCTCTTCTTTCAGTTGCTACAGCAGCCCTGCTGTCCGTGTCTGCCATGACCAGCAACGCACAGGCTTTGAAAACTCCGGCTCCAAGCCCTCTCCAGACAGTCAAGCAGGCGTTCGGCCTCGGTGAAGTAAGCATCGAGTATTCCCGTCCCGGCGTGAAAGGCCGCGTGATCTTCGGCGATGTTGTGCCCTACGGAAAGATCTGGCGTACCGGCGCCAATGCCACGACCAAAGTCACGTTCACAGACGATGTGAAGCTGGAAGGCAATGTCGTGAAGGCTGGCACATATGGCCTGTACACTATCCCTGCAAAGGACGCCTGGGATGTTATGCTTACAAAGGATCTTACGCTCGGAGGAAATGTGGCTGATTACAAGACGAGCGAAGAAGTACTCCGGTTCAAGGCTAAGGCAACAGCTATGCCAATGGTGTTCGAGAATTTCACGATCAACATGGATGCCATCACCCCCAGCTCTGCCCGTCTGATGCTGATGTGGGACAAGACCGCGGTAACGATCAACATGAGCACGGAGATCGACGACAAGATCATGAAGAATATCGAGGTCCTGTTGAAGAATGATACGCGTCCTTATTTCCAGGCTGCCGGATATTACTACGACAATAATAAGGACCTGAATCAGGCGCTTACGTGGGTAAACAAGGCTATTGAATCGAATCCTGCCTTTTTCGTTGTTCACCTTAAGGCGAAGATTCAGCTAAAGATGAAGGACAATAAGGGTGCCATTGAAACTGCTCAGAAGTCACTGGCGCTGGCCAGGGAAGCCAAGAATGACGATTATGTGAAGCTGAATGAGAAGCTGATCGAGCAGGCCAAAAAAGGATAGAACAATTAATAACGACCATTTGCATCCCGCCGGACAATGTCCGGCGGGATTTTTTTTGTCCAACAGACCATTTATCCGTGTCCCCAATCCGTGTCCCCCATCCGTGTAATCCGTGCAATCCGTGGATTAATCCGTGTCCCCAATCCGTGTAATCCGTGTAATCCGTGGACGTAATCCGTGGACCTAATCCGTGGACCTAATCCGTGGATGATTCTCCTTTGGTTGCCCGCAGGGCAACCTTTGAATTGTAAGGGAGCGGTTTTCTACCAAAGTATCGCCCCTCTGGGGCTGGCAGATCGAAATCCGTGTAATCCGTGCAATCCGTGGTCCCAATCCGTGTCCCCAATCCGTGTCCCTAATCCGTGTCCCCAATCCGTGTCCCCAATCCGTGTAATCCGTGTACCTAATCCGTGTAATCCGTCTAATCCGTGGATTAATCCGTGTCCCCAATCCGTGTAATCCGTGTAATCCGTGGACCAATCCGTGTCCCCAATCCGTGTAATCCGTGGACCAATCCGTGGACCAATCCGTGTCCCCAATCCGTGTAATCCGTGGACCTAATCCGTGTAATCCGTGGACTAATCAGTGGACCTAATCCGTGGAACAGCCTGTATCACCACCGCGAATAAAATCACCAGCAAGCATCCCACCACATTCAGCCACAGGAATGCCATGCAGTCCATCTGCCAGATGACGACAACCACTACTTCCGCGATCAGGGCCGCATAGAAAACCGCGGTTCCGCCAATCCGCTTTATATAAAAAGCCACGAGGAAGATTCCCAATATCGTCCCATAGAACAGAGAGCCCAGAATATTTACAGCCTCAATAAGATTACCGACATGATTGGCATAAAGGGCTGTCAGAATACAGAAAACGCCCCAGCCGACCGTCATCCAGCGGCAAGCCATCAGGTATCCCCTGTCTGAGGCATCCTTCCTGTAATGCCGCCTGTAAAAGTCAATCACCGAGGAAGAAGCCAGCGAATTCAATCCACCGGCAATGGATCCCATCGAGGCCAGGAAGATGATTGCTACCAGCAGGCCGATCATGCCTACCGGCAGATATTCCGTAACGAAGCTGAGAAAGATATAGTTCGTGTCGTTGAAGCTGTCCGGTGAAGCATCATGGCTGTTCTGTTTCATCAGGCCGATGGCCTCGGTCCGGACCTTTGCGGCGGCGGCGTCCTTTGTCTGAAGCTCCGTGCGCAGTGCCGGAATCGCTGCGTCATCCTTATTGTGAACAGCCGTCACCAGCCGGTCGACCGTCTTGCGCTTATCAGCATGCAGAACACTGTATTCATTCTCGAGCCGGCGGAAGTCAGCCGAATAGCTACTCTGCCGGATCTTATCCACTTCGGCTCGATTGAAAAAAACAGGCGGCGTGTGATACTGGTAGAATGCAAAGACCAGTGTGCCGATCATGATGATCAGGAATTGCATCGGGATTTTGATAAGCCCATTCATCACAAGTCCCAGGCGGCTCTGGGTAATAGACTTTCCGGTGAGATATCTTCCTACCTGGCTTTGATCGGTCCCGAAATAGGAGAGCTGCAGAAAGAGTCCGCCGATGAGCCCCGACCAGATATTGTAGCGGTCCTTCAGGTTGAAATGTGTCTCAATCGTTTTCGTCCTTCCCATCTTGCCGGCGATATGCAGCGCATCATTGAAGCCCACGTCTTTTGGCAGGAGATGGACCACCATATATCCGGCCATGGCCATGCCGCTGAAGATGATGATCATCTGCAGCATCTGTGTATAGGATACCGCTTTCGTGCCGCCGTACATGGTGTAGAAGATGACAACAATGCCCGTGAGCACAGTTGTATACGACACATCTACGCGAAGGATCGTTGAAAGAATGATCGCGGGCGCATAGATGCTGATGCCTGTTGACAATCCCCGCTGCAGGAGAAAGAGGAACGAGGTGAACGTGCGGGTCTTGCTGTCGAATCGCTCTTCCAGGTATTCATAGGCCGTAAAGACCTTTAGCTTATGAAATATCGGAACGAAGGTGATGCAGAGCACCACCATTGCAAGCGGTAATCCGAAATAGAACTGCACAAACCGCATCCCATCCGCATATCCTTGTCCGGGAGCGGATAGAAAAGTGATCGCACTGGCCTGCGTGGCCATCACCGACAGCCCTACCTGATACCAGCGAAACTTCTTGTCGGCGAGAAGATAGGCATCAATGTCTTTTGTGTTGCGGCTTTTCCACACGCCATAAAGCACGATGCCCAGGATGGTTATGACCAATACGATCCAGTCTGCCGTGCTCATCTGAAATGCCTGGTGAATTGATAAAAGAGCACGATCAATAATACAAGCACGCTAATGATCAGGAGGTACACATTTCTCCATTTAGGAGAGATGTGCGGATTCTCATGTCTGCGCCACTTCATATTATGGATTCGCAGGAATGCTCAACAGATTAACGAACAGGCGGTAGGCGCCGGGATTGGCAGCGGGCAATTGACGGAAGAACACAAGTCCCGTGTAAACAAAATTGCCCTTCCCGTATTTGGCCACAATCAGACTTCCATTACCCGGCTTCTCCCCTTTATCGCTTATAGAAAATACCGTCTCGTAGTTCTTGTCAAGCTCCGTCGCAAAATAGATACCGCGTTCCTGCACCCAATCCCTGAAGTCGGCGGAAGTGATCTTATTCGGATAGTTCAGCACCGAGCTTGTTGGGTTGGTAATATTCATCTCCGCATTTTCATCAGTAACCCGGTCCCTTGAGATCGTGAATGGATACGGGCCGATCTTCGCCAGTACCGGACCGATGCGGTTGTTCGTATTGTATTGAACGATGAGATTGCCGCCATTCCTGACATACTCCATGAGCTTGTCGTAGTGATGCTGCAGGTGACTGTTGATATTATAAGCACGCACGCCGCTGACGATTGCATTGTACTTCGAAAGATCGCTGCCAGACAGCAAGTCATCCGTAAGCACAGTTACATTGTAGCCTATCTGCTTCAGACAAGCCATCACCTCATCGCCGGCGCCAGGAATATAGCCGATGTTGTTACCAGCCTTTTTCAGATCAATGCTAACCAGGCTGATCGCCGCATCGCTGAGCATGAACTGGTAAGGGATATGGTCATACTCGATCCGGTGAATGCTCTTTGAATACTTCTTTCCGTCTATCAGCAAAGAGGCTGTCATCTTGCCATTTACGCTATTGGCTGTCCGTGAAATACTCCCGGTGATGAGGACCTCGTCGCCCTTTGCGGCCAGTTTGAACTCCGGATTCTTCAGGTTCAGCGTCCATCCTTTTGGTGTCTGCACTTCCAGCTTGCCGGAGACATTAGCGGTGTTCGCCCTTACGGTCACAGAGAATGTGCGGGGCGCTTCGTCGTTAAACACTACGACCTTCTCAGTGAAGTTAAGCGTGGCCGGAGGCAGGATCTCAAAGGGACGATACACCTCCCCCTTTACCGGGTCGGTTGCCTTAAAGACAATACCGCGCGAGACCTGAAGATTCAGGCCCTCGATGCTCAAATCATATTTCAGCTTTGGCATCGGGTCATTCTCGGGGCGCCCGATCAGCAACTGATCCCGCACCACGTACGAGGCGATCTCATGCCGTTCAGCCAGCCAGTACGGCGTTGAATAGGATATTGAGGCAGGTAGCTTTTCAGTATGCGTGAACGAGTAAAGGGAGTCCGCACGGAGCGGAAGGGATGTTGCCGTATCGGTCTGGCCAAAGAAGGAAATACTGTTTAGGCGAATGTTTGCACCATTCTTATTGATCACCTGTACCGTAAGCGCAACCTCGTTCCCGGGAATGCCGGAATAACTGGCTGCAGCAGCTTCCATCCATAGTCCGGAACAGGCGAGTATCAGGTTTTGGGCTTCGTCCAGCTTTTGCGTCTTCCAGTATTTCAGGTCGGCATCTTTTGCGTCCAGTGTCTTCAGCGACTTGTAGCATTCAACCAGCCCGGGAACCGATTTCTGCGGTTGTCTCGGATCATATTTTGAAATAATACCGGCAAGAACAGCGTCCAGCTTCCGGGTGGACGGAAAGCGCGACCAGGTCTGGTTGATGCCTTCAAAAAGGTCAGCTGTGACGCTATCGCCCTTCAACTGCCGGAAGTACTCCAATGATTCACCCCGGGTGCGTGCCGAGCCAAATCCCTGGCTTTTATGAAACGAGCGACTGTCAGCGGCGATCTCGCCGTAGGATTTGCCAAGCAGCGGATTGAAGCCCCCAACATTGATCTTTTTCTGATCGGGAGAGGTCATGTTGAGACCGCCGAAATTGAACGTATTCCAGAAAAGTCGCCTTGCCTGCCAGGTGCTTACATACTGAAGCTGGCCGGGAAATCTCCGTGGATCGGCAGCCGCCTCAAAAGCTTCGGAAGCGAGGATCGCGGATGCCGTATGATGTCCGTGGCCACCCTCGCCGGTAGTTGGGAAGCGGCATATGATAATATCCGGCCGGAACCTTCGTATCGTCCATACAACGTCGGCCAGTACACTATCCTTGTTCCAGATGGTAAAGGTCTCTTCAGGGTTCTTTGAAAATCCGAAGTCATTGGCTCTCGTAAAGAACTGCTCGGCGCCGTCGGTACGGCGGGCTGCCAGCAGTTCCTGGGTGCGGATAAGTCCCAGCAATTCACCCTGCTCCTTGCCGATCAGGTTCTGGCCCCCATCGCCGCGGGTCAGAGAAAGATAGCCCGTGCGCAGCCGGCGTTCATTGGCGAGGTAGGCAAGTAGGCGGGTATTTTCATCATCCGGGTGGGCCGCTATGTACAGCACCGAACCGACAGTATTCAGTTTTTCCAGTCCCTGAAGGATCTCGGCGGAATGAAGCTGCGGCAGGGGTTGTGCCGAAACCTTGCCCAACAGAAAGACTGAAAGGGCAAGCAGACATGCCTTATATGTTCTCATAGATTGTGCGCAAAAGTAGCCGCATGCGCGCATGCGGGCGGATAGAAGATCGATATCCCTTTATACGCTGATTGATGCCGCCTGCTCCCTAGAGGGAATCCAGGAATTGCTCCAGCTCATGCTCGGTCTTGAAATAGACCTCCCGCGGCTTTGAACCTACCGCCGGCCCTACGATGCTGGCGGCCTCCAACTGGTCCATGATGCGACCGGCACGGTTATATCCCAGGTTAAACTTCCGCTGCAGATTGGAGGTTGAACCGCTCTGAGTGGCAACAACGGTACGGGCACAGTCTTCAAACAGCTTATCCCGGTTGCTGAGATCAACCGACTTGCTGTCGCCATCTCCATCTGCGCCTTCATACTCCGGCAATTCGAAGGCCTGGGGATAACCCCGTTGCTTCCCGATGAAGCTCACCACTGCTTCCACTTCAGGAGTGTCCACGAAGGCACACTGCACTCGAAGCAATTCCGAACCATGGCTGATCAGCATGTCTCCGCGGCCAATGAGCTGTTCGGCGCCGCCGGCATCAAGGATGGTCCGGGAGTCCACTTTGGCGGACACTTTAAATGCAATTCGCGCCGGGAAGTTGGCTTTGATGGTGCCGGTGATCACATTCACGCTTGGGCGCTGTGTAGCTACGATCAGGTGAATGCCCACGGCCCGGGCAAGCTGGGCAAGGCGGGCGATCGGCATCTCAATCTCCTTACCGGCGGTCATGATCAGGTCGGCAAACTCGTCGACCACGAGCACAATGAAGGGTAGGAATTTGTGCCCTTTCTCCGGGTTCAGGCGGCGGGCAATGAACTTTTCATTGTACTCTTTGATATTTCTGGCGCCCGCTTCCTTCAGCAGATCGTAGCGGTCATCCATCTCGATGCAGAGCGCATTAAGCGTGTTGATCACCTTCTTTGTATCCGTAATGATGGACTCCTCCTCGTTCGGAAGCTTGGCAAGAAAGTGCTTTTCAATCGTGCGATATACAGAGAGCTCCACCTTCTTCGGATCAACGAGTACAAACTTCAGCTGGGACGGGTGCTTCTTGTAAAGGAGTGAAACGAGGATCGCGTTTATACCGACTGACTTACCCTGACCCGTTGCACCGGCTAGCAGCAAGTGCGGCATTGTAGCCAGGTCAACGATGTAGTTCTCATTATTGATCTGCTTGCCAAGCGCGATGGGCAGGCTCATCTTGTTATTGACAAACTTGTCAGAAGAAAGTAGGGTCCGCATCGAAACGATTTGCTTGGATGCATTTGGCACCTCGATCCCTATCGTACCCTTCCCGGGGATGGGAGCGATGATACGAATGCCTAGGGCTGCAAGGTTCAGCGCGATATCGTCTTCCAGGTTGCGGATCTTGGAAATACGTACGCCTTCCGCAGGAACGATCTCATAAAGCGTGACTGTAGGTCCTACCGTTGCCGTGATTCGCTGGATAGATATACCAAAAGAGTTCAGTGTCTTTTCGATCTGAACCTTGTTCTGCTCCAGTTCTTCCTTATTCAGCGCAATGGCCTCCTGTGCCCGCTCCTGCAGCAGGTCAAGCGTTGGAAACTTGTAGTGCGGAAGATCCAGCTCGGGTGCATAAGGCTCGCCGCTTTCGATGGAAATGTGGGCGCCATGCGCGATGGTCGCAGCCGCCGGTTGCTCCGCCTGCTGCACGACCTCAAAAGAGAATTCTGTGGCGTCGAAGGAGCTTTCCTGTGGAATAGCGGCTACTTCCGCGGCCGCATTCTTCCGCATCGCCTCCTGGGCCAAAAACTCCTGGAAGGCGATCTCTTCCTCAGTAGCTTCATAATTATCCTCCTCCGCTGCAGTATCGTCGCCGGCTGCTACGGCCTGAGCAGAGGGCTGCAGCATACCTTCCTTTTGCATGACATTCATCGTGTAGGTCTTTCCCGTTGCGGGGACCTCTTCGATGACATCGAGGGGTTGCGGGTCGGTCCCGCCAGGTGTCCTTTCGGGCTGCTCAATAAACAGCTTGCTGCCTGACTCTTCTTCCGCTTCAGCCGCCTCCGTCTCTGTTGCCTCCTCAGCACGTAGATTCTGCAGGCCTTCCTTCATTTTCCGGGCAGCCATTCGGGCGCGGCGGATCATAGGAGATATGTCGAGGGCAAATATTACGAACAGCACGAAGATGGCCAGCGTCAGCAGCAGCAATCCAGTTCCGGCTGACCCGATCAGGCCATTGCTGTAAGCCACGGCTTCCGAACCGAGGGCTCCACCCCATGGAAACGAAGCATGCGGAAAAACATAAGCCAATATGGGAGCAAGCGTCAGCACGATCAGGCACATCCAGCGCAGGTAACGAAGCGCGGGGGCCATTCTTCTCCCATAAATGATATGCAGCCCCATACTGAGCGCCCAAAGTCCGAGAGCCAGAGACGCCAGTCCGGCGCCCCGGTATACCAGCAGATGAGACAGGGCCGCTCCTACCCTGCCTCCCCAGTTAGCGACGGCTTCCTGACCATGCAGCACAAATGCCTTCAGACTGCCGGATCGGACCAGCAGGTCCTGATCGACCTGCCAGGTGAAGAAATACGATACTACAGACAAACAAATGAAGGCGCCGCTACAGAGGAACAGCAGTCCTATCAGCATGCGAATCTGGCGACGGCGATTCAGACCGGGCTCGGGACTCGAAACAGTATCAGCGGTCTTCTTCTTGGAAACAGTCTTTTTTGCAGCGGCCATCGTTGGCTGGGGTTATATACAGGGATGAGCGAAGTTAATAAGGTTGAAGCTTGTTGAGAGGCCGCTTTTAGAGCATTGGGACGCATATTTCAATGCTCACTGTGAAGCGCAGGGAGCCGCGTGGCCATGACCGATATGAATAAAAAATCAAGCGGCAGAAAGCGCCTGCTATTTGGGTAAATTGCCGCTCAAATGGCTCCTCGCCTGCTTCGATTCCTACTGATTGTCCTGATGACCGCCGGGTTGACGGTTACAGCATTCTACTGTCGTAATCCGAAGCCTGAAGCTGCATCCGACGGACCGCAATCGCAATGGCTCAACGTCTATGATACCAGTGTGCATTACGTAGGCATGAACACCTGTCGCAGCTGCCATCAAAGCGTCTACGACAGCTTTATGCAAACCGGCATGGGCCAGAGCTTCGCACCGGCTACCCGGGCCAAGTCTGCCGCGGATTTTAATCCGGCTCACGCACTTGTCTACGACAAAGACAAGGATTTCTATTATAAGCCCTGGTTCAGCGCAGATTCGCTGTACATCATGGAGTACCGGCTTGAAGGGAAAGACACCGTTCACAAGCGGATAGAGCATGTGAATTATGTAATAGGATCGGGACAACACACCAACTCACACATCTATAATATCAATGGCTATTTGTATCAGGCCCCGATCACCTTCTACACGCAGCAGCATCGCTGGGACCTGGCACCCGGATTTGAGAAAGGCTCCAGCCTGCGGTTTGAGCGCTTGATCGAACTGGAGTGTATGAGCTGCCACAATGGCTATCCCGAATTTGTCAAAAACAGTGAGAACAAATACACTGCGCTGAAGAACGGCATCGACTGTGAACGTTGTCACGGCCCCGGTTCCCTTCATGTGGCCGACAAGAGCGCCGGCAGGATCGTTGACACTTCAAAAGGACCGGACTACACAATAGTTAACCCGCGGAGACTCCCGATCGAGCTTCAGAATAATGTCTGTCAGCGCTGTCACCTGCAGGGAATTGCCGTGCTCAATGATGGTGCGGGCTTTTATGATTTCAGGCCAGGCATGCATTTGTCGGAGGTGATGAACGTCTTTATGCCTCAATATGAGGGCGCGCAGGACAAGATGATCATGGCCTCACATGTGGAAAGGATGAAGAAGAGCCAGTGCTATCTTCAAAGCAACCGGATGAGCTGCATCACCTGCCACAACCCGCATCGTAGCGTGAAGTTCACACCACGCTCACAATACCTTAATGCCTGCCAGAGCTGCCACGGCGACGCTACAAAATCCGGTAACGGCATAGCGGGAACCGGCTGTACCGAAAAGCCGGAGATCCGTGCAGCAAAGAACAATGACTGTGTCACTTGTCATATGCCGCACAATGGCAGCATCGATATTCCTCACGTTGCGGTGACGGATCATTTCATTCGTAAGCGTCCCCTCGCAGATGCCGAAAAAAAGAAGATCACGGCCTTTCTGGGGCTGAAATGCTTCAACAACGACAAGGTAGATGCGATCACAACCGCCCGTTCCTACCTGGAATTCTATGAGCGTTTCAATCAAAGCAAAGGATTGCTCGACTCGGCTCTTTCCTATCTGAACAAGCAGCAGCAGGAGGAAGCGAAGGGAAAGCAGAACCGCGACTTCATCAGGACTTATTTCCTGCTGGAAGATTTTTCAAAAGTCCTTTCCTACGCTGCATCGCTGAAGCCAGAGTCCGTGTCAGACGCCTGGACCTGCTACCGCATCGGTGAGTCATTCGTGAAAACCAATAACTACCAGGGAGCGCTACCCTGGTACGAGCGGGCTGTTTCCATCTGGCCCTATTCCCTCGACTTTCAGAACAAGTACGGGACCTGCCTGCTGGCCCTCAACAGGCTGGATGCCGCAGAAAAGACCTTCTCCTTTATCCTGAAGGAGAATCCGGACTATAGCCTGGCGAACGCCAATCTCGGATTTGTATACATGCAGCGCAGCCAGCCCAGCCTGGCTTACGAGTACCTGAGCCGTGCAGTAGCCCTGGACCCTGACCGCGAACAGACGCTGATCAACCTGGCGGTGGTCCTGCACAACAACAATGATCTGGCGCGATGCCGGATCGTACTCCAGCGCCTGCTGAAGCGGCATCCGGACAATGCCCAGGCCCGGGCGATGCTGGCAGATCTCAATAAATCTGCAGGGCACTGAGCCAGTGCTATTGTATCTTGGCGCCCGTACGTGTTTCGATATATACTCCGCTCTGAAAACCGGCTGATCTTCTGCCTTTGCCTGATTCTTATTGCGGGCATGGGCATGAGCGTATTGTTTGACTACGACCTCTCAAAAGCTGTCGACCAGAAGAGCTATTGGGGTATGGCGCAGCTGGACTTCAATACCAGCCAGCACAGGAAATACCGCTTCGTGATCCCGATGCTGGCAGGGGGCATCAACTGGATCATTCGGAACATCGCCCAGCTGTTCAACCCCGGAGCCCTTTCGGGAGATTTTTCCCTGAAATTTTCGTTCTATCTCGTAAACGGTACTATAGCGGCACTATGGTGCAGCCTTATCTACAGGTACTGCCGGGCTTATCATATTTCCCGGCTGGCTGCCCTATTCGGATTACTTGCCGTCGTCACAAACCGTTGGACCGCTCAATATGTTGGCACACCGCATACCGATCTGCTGTTTTGCCTGGCCATAATCTGCATGCTGTATGGCATCAAGACCCGGAATGACCTCTTTCTTATCCTCGCTGCCCTACTTGGTCCGGTGTCAAAGGAGTCGTTCATCTTCGTTGCACCTGTGATGTTCTTTTCTCACTGGCCCAAATGGAAGACGTTCGTCTGGCTCCTGGCCGGCGGGGTCATTGCGTTTGCAAGTCGCTACATTATTGATAGCGTCACGCAGCAGCCAATGTCACAGAGCCTTGCCGCCGACCTGGATGTCCTGCGCTATATGCCCTCGCAGATAGCCCGTCTGAAGATCATGGGTTACTGGATCGAATTGTTTGCCTCGCTGGGCCTGTGGTGGTTGCTACCTCTGGCAGAGAAGGTCCTGCTGAAAAATATGCCATTTACCAGGGCGTTCCTGAAGGAACCGTACATGATCGCCTTCCTTATTAGCTCGGCATTCTGGATCGTGCTTAATGGAGAATACGCCCGTATGATCTACGCCCTGATGCCCGTCTATGCCGTGGTGGTGGCCTTTGCTGCCGGGCGTCTCATTGCCTGGTGGAGGCTTCAGCGTACCGAACAAACCCTATGACTGCGTCGCCGGCCGGGCAGCTTGACCTAAATCCAATAAAGCCAAACCGGAACCGGCTTATTAAATTCGCTTCCTACGCAGGCATCAATGTGCCTCGCGAAAACCGAACCTTTATTTTAAATCCTCAATTCCTAATACTCAATTCTAAATGGATCTTCGTCAGCTAGCGCCTACTGCCTTATGGAATCATTTTGCCGATCTGAATGCGGTCCCCCGGCCTTCGAAACATGAAGAAAGGATCGTCCGGTTCATGATGGATTTCGGCACTAAGCTGGGTTTGGAGACGATTAAGGATGAGACCGGAAATGTGATCATCAGGAAGCCGGCGACTCCGGGAATGGAGGACCGGCAAACGATTCTGCTGCAGAGCCATGTGGATATGGTCCACCAAAAGAACTCGGACGTCGCATTTGACTTCAGCACACAGGGCATCGAGATGTACGTCGACGGTGATTGGGTGAAAGCGCGTGGCACAACGCTCGGCGCGGACAATGGAATCGGCGTAGCCACGATAATGGCCATTCTCGAGTCAAAAGATATTCCTCATCCTCCGCTGGAAGCGCTTTTTACGGTAGATGAAGAGACTGGCATGACGGGGGCCCTGGGTCTGAAGGCTGGCGTCTTAAAGGCGGCCATCATGCTCAACCTGGACACAGAAGACGATCGTGAGCTGACGATCGGCTGCGCTGGCGGTGTGGATGTCACCGGCACAGGAACATACACCGCTGAATCCGCAGGCGCAGGGCTGAGCGGATTTGCACTTAGCGTGACAGGCCTGAAAGGCGGGCATTCCGGAACCGACATTCACCTGGGCCGGGGCAATGCCAACAAGCTGATGAACCGCCTGCTCTCCCAGTCTGCCGAACGATTCGGGCTACGAATCGCTTCCATAGATGGCGGCAGCCTGCGGAACGCTATACCCAGGGAATCAAAGGCAGTTGTTGCTGTAGCGACAGGTCAGGAGGAGGAGTTCAAAGCCTTTATTGAACAGGAATCCAGGGTCCTGAAAACAGAATATAATACTACAGATCCTAACCTCCTGGTTTCGCTGAGCAGCGTGGAATTACCTCAACACTTGCTCGACAAGGAATTTCAGAAGAAGCTGCTTGCCGTGATCTATGCATGCCCTAACGGAATTCACCGGATGAGCCCGGACGTGGACGATCTGGTTCAGACCTCCAATAATCTGTCAAGAGTGCTCGTAAGAGATGGAAACTTTACGGTACAATGTCTGACGCGGTCTGCCGTCGACTCCGAAAAGATGGACCTGGCGCGCGCAATCAGCTCAGCGCTGCAGCTGGCGGGGGCGCAGGTGGAGTATGGGGGGGCTTACCCCGGATGGATGCCCAGGCCCGGATCCGGTATTGTGAAACTAATGACCGATCTCTACCGGGCGGAATTCAAATCAGAACCACATGTCTATGCCTGCCATGCGGGCCTGGAATGTGGGATCGTTGGCGCCAATTATCCCGGAATGGAAATGATCTCCTTTGGACCCAATATTACAGGGGCGCATTCACCGGACGAAAAAGTACAGGTCTCTTCCGTGCAGAAATTCTGGGGCTTCCTGCTGGAAACCCTGAAACAGGTTGGAAAGTCCTGAGAACGAGAGTAGGCGCTACTTTTGCTTCCCAAAGAAGAATTGCAGACCCAGGCTCAGCATCACGTTGTGATAATCCTGCGAAGGCATAATCTTGTTGTCAAGCAAGTGCTGATAAGTGTAGCTGATTCCCAGCTCAAATGCCACGTTCCTGTTCACAAAATAGTTGATACCCGGCACCAGGTGTGCTTTCAACATGTCGAAATCAGCACTCTGCCCTTCATCCCTGTTGAACACATAGCCGTAACCGGCACCGCCCTCCACAAAGAAACGAAGCCTGTTCACCTCGCCTTTACTGTTTGAAGCTTTGCCGGTGTAGCAGCGTGCAAAAACGCCCACGCCTGTATTCACGGTATACACGGACACCTTTGTGTCGCCTTCAATGCCCGCGTTCAGATCTATGCCGATAGCGAAATTATTGGCCACAAAATGTCCATAACGCGGATTAAATCCCACATTATAGTGCATGCTGTTGTCAGTATTGAAATCGGTGCTTCCGATGCCGGCAAACAGGATGCTGGAACCCAGGAAAGACGTTCCTTTTTGCGTAGGAAGCCTAATACCCATGGTTACGGTAGAGTCGTCCGCGTCTTCCGGGGAGATGACCAAATGTTCAGGAGCTCCTAAAGTGACGGATTGAGCATTTGCAAAAACGCAGATTGAGCAAGAGCTGAGGACAGTTAAGAGGAGTTTCCTCATGGGGGAATAGAATATTTGGAGGCGAATGTACACGCGGGCAATCAAATCTTTTGCTTTTCCTCAAGGAACACATTCTACCTGACACTATGCATATACTGCGCAGGTATAAAAAAAGCCCGCGTTTAGCACGGGCCCTGATTGTTCTTATAATAAAGTGCTACTTGCCTGCTTCCGTATATTTTCTGAAATTATCGAGAATGGCCTGCCAGCCGCCCCGTTGCATTTCCTCAGGGTTTTGGTCCTCGGCTTCGAACGTCTGCCGGATATGGGTACTGTCTCCCTTGTCCGTAAAATCAATGTCCACCTTCCGCCCATCTCCCATCGTATATGCGATGCGTTGATTAGGCGTAACCTCATCATACACGCCGCCAAAATCAAAACCCATGCTGCCATCTTTTGCTTCCATGCGGGAAGAGAATTTACCTCCTGTTCTCAGGTCGTTCTCGGCTCGGGGTGTATGCCATTCGTCGGATGCCGTCGCCCACTTAGTGATGTGCTCGGGGCCCGACCAGAGCTCCCATACTTTTGATACGGGCGCCTGCACTGTAGTTTCTACGGTAATCTTTTTCTTCGAAGATGCTTCCATGAGTTGAGTGTTTTATTTGGTTTGGCTGTCAAATTTCAGGAAATCAGCCAATCTCAGCCCACTGCCTTTTCCATTTTTTTGCCTGTAAGGGAAGGATATCCGATTTCTACCAGGAGCTCGTAAAAGCGGGGGTCCTGTCTGAGCGTTATTGGCAGCCAGTTCTCATTCTTTAATGCAAGCAGCAGCGGCTCACGCTCCTCGGCAGCCTTTCTCAGGTACTCCAGAGTCACTTCTATCGTCCGCACATGCGAAGCTGCCAGCCCCAGGAAAGACCAGGCGACATATTCGGTCGCTGAGCGCGTGATCAATTCCTCCATCAGCAAATTGGCCTTTTCTGCTTCTCCGGCTCTGCTGTAGTTACATGCCATGCAACAGACCGGGAAGGGATGCCTGCCCGATATATCAATTGCCGCTTCATAGCATCGGGTGGCCTCCTCGAAGTTCTCGAGATACATATTTACGGTCCCTTCGTTCATCTGGCACAAAAAGGACTGGGAATCCAGCTCCAGGCCGGCCCTGGCCACTTGAAGGGCTTCCTCGAGCTTGCCGGCCGTTGTCAGTATGAGCGACATATGACCGTAGCAGATCGAATTAAGCGGCTCCAGCTTCAGTGCCATTTTGCCGTGCTTCTCCGCCTCATCAAATGCGGCATCGATCCATGAAAGGAAATTCCAGCCGTACCAGTAATGCGCCTGGGTATACCGGGGGTTTATTTCAAGCGCCTGGAGAAAATTTGTTTTGGCCGACTTCCAGTTGCGCTCAAAGCACACATAATAGTACCCGAGGGTGCAATAGGGTTCGCAAAGAGTAGGGTCGATGCTGATAGCCATATCTGCAGCCTCCTTGGCCTTCTGAAGTATTTCCGTGGGTCTCGCCAGTCCATAAGTGGCAATGAGCAGATTTGCGTCCGCAACTCCGGTATAGGCCAAAGAAAACTCGGGGTCGATCCCTATGGCCCTTTGGAAGCACTGCAAGCCTGTAATGATCGAGGCCCCGCGCCGGTTGATATAGAAGCGACCTTTCAGATACAGCTCATACGCCTCGGTGTTTTGCGTATAAGCCCGGTTAATGCGCTCCCGCTCAGCCCCGACAAGTGTGACCTTTAGCTTCTCGGTAATGGCCAGGGCAATTTCCTCCTGTATCGCAAAGATGTCGTCGAGGGTGCGGTCAAATGTCTCGGACCACAAATGGAATCCATTGTCCACATTAATCAGCTGAACGGAGATCCGGACCCGGTCGTTTTGCTTGCGAATACTGCCTTCGAGCACCGTACTGACACCAAGCTTCTCCCCCACCTCGCGGATGTCAGCCTTCGCTCCTTTATATTGGAACGACGACATTCTTCCGGCAACCTTTAGCTCTTTGATGTGGACCAGTGAATTGATGATCTCTTCCGCAACTCCGTCCCCGAAATACTCCTGCTCAGGGTCGTTGCTCATATTTACAAATGGCAGTACCGCCACACTTTTCTCGCGGTTCGCCTTGTTCAGCTCGCTGTGGAGGGCATGAGTCATGCTATGATCGGCATCGGGAATCTCGCTGATCTCCACTTCATAGACTCTTACCTGCTCCTTTACGTTCTTAAGGCTTTCCTCACCCACAAAGGTTGCGCGGATGTCCTTCTTATTGGAGATGTTCTTGTACACCGGCTCGGTGATCCAGATCCCGCATATGGGCGCCAATGCCTGTATCCTTGACGCAATATTGACGCCGTCGCTAAAGACGTCGCCATCCTCAAACAATACATCTCCGATATGTATCCCGATACGCAGCCTGAGATCCGTTCCTTTGCAGGCCTGCTGTATGGCAATCCCGCATTGCACTGCGTCAGTTGCCGTGTGGAAGGTCGCCAATACTCCATCTCCCAGTTCCTTGATCAGGGAACCATTGAACTGCCGGATGAGTGGTTGTTGTATCTGGCGGTTTTTGCGAAGAAGATTGAAGGCGCCCATTTCATCCTCACCCATTAACTGCGTGTAGCCGACTATATCGGTAAACATGATCGCCGCAAGCTGCCTGAACGACATAGGCCTGATTATTAGTCTTATGAAGATAGTATCTGATATTCTATTTTAATAACCGTCCACAGATTGGTCCACGGATTGGTCCACGGATTGGTCCACGGATTACACGGATTACACGGATTACGTCCACGGATTAGTCCACGGATTACACGGATTACACGGATTGGTCCGCGGATTACGTCCACAGATTACACAGATTACACGGATTGGGGCCGGATACCTGATGCTTGCTACCTGATACCCGACCTTGCTACCTGATACTTGGTACTTGATACTTGGTACTTGATACCTGATACTTGATACTTGGTACTTGATACCTGATACTTGATACTTGGTACCTGATACTTGCTACTTGATACTTGACTAAGAGCAAATTGTAAATAAAAACCTGGTTCCTGACCCTAACGTTTTGTTTAAAACGGGCGTCTAACCAGAGACATTAAGCACAGCCTTCGATCCCAAACACCAACCACACATGAAAAAACATAGACTTGTCTCCGGAAGCTTCATGTTGACACTTGCTTTGTGCATCGCATTTCTTAGGAATGCAGACGCGCAGCCAATAGCTCCCAACATTGATTTCTCCATGGGGAACTTCACCAACTGGAAATGCTACACGGGTACATCTATTTCCGGAACACCTGCTACCGGCCCATACTTTACATCACCAGTGCTGTCAGGTCCTATCGGAGGCACCGCACCCGGCGGCGCCAGTCCCGCTACTTCCCGGCATGCCATCACGACAGGATCCGACACCGATTATTATGGAGGCTTCCCCATCGTTGCGGTAGGAGGCGGCACCTATTCCATGCGTATCGGGAATGATGATATCGGAGCACAAGCGGAGCGCATCGTGTATCACATCCATGTGCCGGCCGGAACAACGAAATTCAGCATGCAGTACCAGTTCGCGGTAGTCTTCGAAGATCCCGGACACTTGCCTGAGGAGCAACCCTCATTCCGCGTCATCGCGTACGACTCCGCTACAGGGGCAATCCTTCCATCCGCCAATAACCTTTATATCTCCGGTCCGGGTCTGCCTGGCTTCAAGTCTTCGGCTCGTGGTTTTGGTGACGTCATTTATCATACCTGGATGAGCAATACGCTAAACCTGTCGGGGATGGGTGGAAAGACCGTAAGCTTTGAGGTGACCTCAGTTGACTGCTCTCCGGCGGGACACTTTAGCTACGGGTATTTTGACGCGGGCAACTTTATCTCCTATCTGGCGCCTGTTGCTGTCGCCTGCAACCTGAATACCAATACCATTCAATTCCAGGCGCCGCGCGGATACAAATACTATCATTGGTTCAATCAGAATTATTCTACGCCTTTCAACAGCGCAACAGACACCAATAGCACGATCACACTCCCCTTCCCTTCCACGGCGCAATACTACAACCTGGTACTGACCCCCTATTTCTCCGGCGGCACACCGGACACCATACGCACCAATGTAATGAGTGGCTTCAGTATTAGTACATCCCCATCCGTAGCCTGCGCCGCTCCGGGTGGCCACACTCAACTGTTTACTACTGTTACCGGAGGCTCCGGATCCTATACCTACAATTGGACCGGCGACACGGCCAGCATGAACGCATTGAATGTTTCAAACCCTGTTGTCAGCCCGATAGTTCCCGGCGTCTATATCGTCAAGGTGACGGATACGAATGGCTGCTTCCGTCGTGATACGGTGCGCGTGAATATCGGCAGCTTCCATGTCAACGCCGGTCCGGACGCGACTACCTGCCTTGGATCCACACTGAACCTGAGCGGCAGCGCATCACCCGCTTTTTCTGGCTATTCCTATAACTGGACTCCAGCGGCGAATCTTTCCAGCGCTACCGTCAACAATCCCGTTTTCACTCCTTCTGCTGCCGGCATGCAGCAATTGGTACTCCGCGTGGACTCAGCAAGCTGCTCCCTTTACGACACGGTCAATGTCCGCGTCCTTTCTAACAGCTTTACGGTCAATGACGACACCACCTGTTCCGGAACGACTGTACTTCCATTCATTCAGGGCGATACGGCATTCAGCTACTCCTGGTCTCCATCCTCAAGGCTGAGCTTTCCCACTCCCGTCTATCCGGGCAGCGACCAGCATCCAAGCTTCGCGGCCGATACCACCACTACATTCACCATTACGGCCCAACATTCCGGATGCTCCAATATCGTCAAGCAGCTCACGGTGCATGTAGACCCTTCCCCCCTGGTTAGTCTCGGCAGCGATACTGTTTTCAAAACCTCCCTATCAACCGTTAGCATTTCCGCAAGTGTCACTCCCGCCTGGTTCAGCCCCTATACCTACTCGTGGAATGCAAACGGCTTCATTGATTCACCCACCCGGGCCAATATCGTCTTCAGCGGCCTGACCGACACGATGCTGTATGTTACCGTATCCACCCCCGCAGGATGCACAGGCAGCGATTCCGTTCAGGTCATCGTGAATCTTCCGAGCATTGCCGCAAACGTGATGAGCATTCCCAACGCTTTCACTCCCGGCACCTCTATCAATCCGATGTTCCGTGTGGTTCATATCAATCCGGGCTACACATTCAGGAGCATGCGGGTCTACAATCGCTGGGGCAGGAAGCTCTATGAGACAAACAATATGAATGACGGTTGGGACGGTACTTTCAAGGGAACCATGCAGCAGATCGGCGTCTACGCATATGTTCTCGAAGCGGTATCATCAACCGGCAAGACGGTGTTTCAGCAAGGCAGTGTCACGCTGATTCGATAGTCTGACTTCAAAGAATGAAAGTCCCGGAGCTAATTCTCCGGGACTTTTTTGTATGTGACCAGTCAGTCGCACAACAGGCACCCCGCATACGGACATTATCTGTACTATTGTCGTCTACAAAATGGTCTTTATCATGAAAGCGTCTTCGCTCATCCTAATCGCTGCAGCTTTTCCGCTATCCCTTAATGCCCAGCAGGCACAGCCGCAGCACCCTTCAGCATCTCCCCAAGCCACGGAAACAAGGAAGTCGGTAACGGTAGAGACGACGCACGAGCATCACGGGGCCAGCCATACGCATACCCACACGACCGTTGCACCCGTAGAGCGGCATACCATTACCAAATGGCACTATCACAGCGGGGCAAAGCGCCAGCCTGCCGCCAACCCCTCGCCCAAAGCTGACGATAATACAACACCCAAAAAGTGATGACAACTGAACGCGAGCGGATAGCTGAACTGTTCATAAAGCTATATGAAGGCTCCCCCTGGATTGACGTCAATATCCGGGAGACTCTTGAGCCACTATCTGCTGACCAGGCTTCACGCCGGGTCCTTCCGGGAACAAATACGATCTGGGAGATCGTTAACCATCTCATAAGCTGGCGGCAAACAGTCTTGCAGCGCATCGGTGGAGAAATGGCGCCCTCTCCCGACAACAACTACTTTGAACCGGTAAAAGAAACATCAGACTCGGCGTGGCAACAAACACTAAGGGCGCTGGAGGAATCGCAGGTAGACTGGCTGCGTACACTTGAGACCTTCAACGAGAGCGATTTTGATAAAGTCCATGCCGGAAACCTGATGAACTACTACGAGCATATTCATGGTATCCTCCAGCATGACGCCTACCACCTTGGGCAAATACGAATGCTCCTGTCCTCAATAAGGATCCAGGATCGGAATATCCGCTAGTTCTGCAGGCAGCAATCCACCTCTTCCGGAAAGTACGGCACCCTTACTGTTGTGACAGTGCCGCCTTCCGGCCGGCGCTCTATCGAGTACCGCCCATGCACCATGGTTACCCGCTCCTTCATGCCGGTAATACCAAAAGTGCGCTTACAGTTCATCTTCTCCGAACTGATTCCGCAGCCATTGTCCGAGATGGTCAATACGATCTCATCTCCGATTAGCTTCATACTAACCTCGACAGCACTGGCCTTAGCATGGCGGACTATATTGGTGAACGTCTCCTGAAATATCCGGAAAAGCGTGATGGACAGCCTTCGATTCTCGATATCGACAGGCAGATCAACATCCAGGTGGCAGGAGATGCCATGCAGCTTTTCAAAGTCCGACGCATACCATTTCAAGGCTGCTTCAAGCCCTTCATAGTCCAGAATGATGGGCCGAAGATTCGATGCTATTCGCCGGACCGACTTAATGGCTTCATCAATTTCTCCCAACAAGCCGGATATATGATCATCGCCGAGCCCGGCCGTATTGAGCTTCTGGTTGACGATATTGACGCCCATCTTTAAGGTGGTCAGTTGTTGCCCCAGCTCATCATGGATCTCACGTGCAATGGCCGCACGTTCATCTTCCCGGATATTGCTCAGATTCTCCATGAGCGCGTGAAGCTCTTCATTCTTGGCCTGCATGTCCGCCTCAGCTCTCTTTTGCTCTGTGATGTCATGGATGATCATGCTGGTGCGTTCCGCTCCATCCGCATCCACATATGCTGTAGATGTAAGTATTCCCGGGAACGAGCTGCCGTCCTTGCGAACAAACTGGAGCTCTCCTCTGGTTTTGCCCCTGCGCTGCCGCTCCTCCAGCATAATATGAAGATTGGGATGGTCCATTTCCACCAGTCCGAATCGTCCTGCTTCAATCAGCTCCTTCTCGGTCATCCGGAACAATGCGCAGGCCCCGGGATTGACTTCCAGGATGTCTCCATCACGTTCGGTAATGAACAAGGCGTTCATGCTGTTCATGAAGAAGGACCGGTATTTTTCCTGGCTGGCACGAAGCAGATCGTCCGAGATCTTACGGGCCGTGATGTCTTCAAAAGACATCGCCACTCCCGATACATCGGTCTTGTCAAGCTGAACCGGGAACAAATGGATCTGGCACCATAGCGGACTACCGTCTTTGCGGGTGAAGCGATGTTCGTAGTTATGAACGCCACCCTGGAGGACCGACTGGCACAATAATTCAAGATCCGCCCTGCTATCCGGTGCTGCATAACCGAGGATGCTTTCCCCGACCGCCAGTTGATGCCCTCGCAACAGGGCTGCGTTTACGAAAGCCGTTTCATTGTAGATCACGATACGAAACGCGGCATCCAGCAGGATATAGCCCATCGTCGTGTTGGCGAAGATGCTTTTCAGTATCGCCTCGTACCGCTGGGATTCACGCTGGGCCGTAATGTTCCGGACCGTCCCGATGATCTTTACCCAATCTTCCGTTCCCTCGTACCGCGTGCACTCTCCGCGCTCGTGCACAACAACAACGCTACCATCTTTACGGACTAGCCGATGCTCTATATCGTATGCTGAAACTGTATTAATTGAACGCTGGAGCGTCTCTTCCACTATTGGAAGATCTTCGGGATGGACATGACTGTAAAAGAGATTGAGCGATACGGGAACTTCGCCGGGCTCATATCCGAGTAGTCTGAAGGTCTCATCCGACCATAAATGCGAGCCAGGCACTACCTCATCCGCATTCCGCAATACGATCTGCCAGCTTCCTACATGTGTGATCCGTTGCGTCTCAAGCAAGTGCCACTGAATATCATGAGCCGAGTGTCCGCATTGGAATGGGGGTGCTGCCTCCCCTTTCTTATCTTGCTTGCTTACCATTTATACAATGCAGAATGCCGCTCAAATCCGCTCTACAGGCCCTTTTTCCAAACATTCTACGATGTCTGTGCATGAGCGGCAAAACTAAACCCGGAAGCCCCGACTTCCAGCATAAGCATGTTAATCAATATTTAAGCCTGATATTTTTCAAGGCGGCAGATACGGACACAAGCTTGCTTGCTTCCTTCATTCTTTCATTTGTTCATTCCTTCTTTTCTTCATTCCTTCATCCCTTCATTTTTCATTCCTCCTTTTCTTGATGGATTTTCCTGCCTGGCTGCAACTATTTCTTGAGGAAGTCAGGACAACGCCGATCCTGGAGTGGATGGGGGTGGCGTTTGGAATTGCAGAAGTATTGCTGGCACGTGTCAATCATATTGCGCTATACCCGGCCGGCATCATCAGCGTTCTCCTTTCCACCTGGATATTCTACCATTCGGGGCTGTATGCGGAGAGCCTACTGAATGTGTACTATCTGGTGATGAGCATTTGGGGATGGTGGAAATGGGTCCGTCATAGAAATGAACCCGCGCTGGATATCTCGGCCTGCAACAAAAGAGACTGGACGATAACCGCCGTGATTGTCGGAGGGGGATTCCTCTTGCTGTATTACTGCCTGTCGCATTGGACGAATTCAACAGTTCCTGCATGGGACGCCTGGGTCAGCGCAACTGCCTGGGCCGGTATGTGGCTGCTGGCAAAGCGAAAATTAGAAAATTGGATACTCCTTAATGTCAGCAATGCCTTTGCAATCCCATTGCTGATCTACAAACATCTTCCCCTGTATACCCTGCTAACCGTATTCCTGTTTGCAGTAGCAATACAAGGGTATTTCAAGTGGCGAACAATAATGAAGTCCCACACCGCTGCACTGGCATGACCATGAAATATCCGCCAAACGCTACGCTTGCTTTGGAACTTGTCGCGGTGCTGCGCAACGAAGCCCCGACTGCGGAATCAACCGGCACCCTGACCCCGCATCAGCTGGCCCATGTCTACCGCGAGGGGTGGTTCCGGATGTTTGTTCCGGCTGAACTTAACGGAATGCAGCTCGATCTTCCGGAAGGTTTACGTCTGGAAGAAGATCTGGCCTGGGTAGATGGCAGCCTCGGGTGGACAGTTACCCTGTGCAGTGGCGCCACCATGTTTGCCGGATTTCTGGATCCGGAATTAATGAAGACCTTATTCCAGGATCCTGCCGTTTGTTTTGGTGGGAGCGGACAAGCATCGGGTACAGCCATAGCCAGGGATGGCGGCTACCTCGTAAACGGAAGCTGGCGATACGCAACCGGCGCTCCTCATCTCAGTGTTTTCACCGCCAACTGCTTCATAGAGCAGGATGGCAAAAGACTGATCCAGGAAAATGGGGAACCCCTCATCCGTTCCTTCTACTTTGAGCGGCCTGAAGTGAGCATCCATGATGATTGGCATACCATGGGATTGAAAGCCACGGCGGGTCATCAATTTGAAGTGAAAGATTTGTGGGTGCCTGCTGGCCGCAGTTTCGACATTCAGCCGGCCTCGGCTACATTTCCGGGATTATTGTTTCAATACCCCTTTCTTCCTTTTGCCGAAGCCACCCTCGCCGTGAACACTTCCGGCATGAGCCTTCACTTCCTGGATCTGTGCACAGACATTTTTGAAAAGAGGACCAGTAGCAAACGCTATAGCGACGAAACAATCCGCTTGCTGAAAACAAGTCTGGAGCACGCCAAGAATGAGATGAGTGCTTTACGCAAGAGCTTTTACGCCGCCGTCGGTCGTTCCTGGCATTCCCTGACAAAAACAGGATCTGTCCCCAAGGACGAATTAGACGAAGTAAGCCGCAGCAGCCGGCTAATGGCGCGTCGGAGCAGGGAGCTCGTTCAAGAACTGTTTCCATACTGCGGCATGGCCGCTGTGGATCCGGATTCGGAGATCAACCGCGTATGGCGAGACCTTTTCACTGCCAGCCAGCACAGCCTGCTGGCGGGTATCAGGTAGCGGGTATCAAGTAGCAAGTATCAAGTAGCAAGTATCAGGTACCAAGTATCAAGTATCAAGTATCAAGTATCAAGTACCAAGTATCAAGTATCAGGTATCAGGTATCAAGTAGCAAGTATCGAGTGTCAGGTAGCGAGTATCAGGTAGCGGGTGTCAGGTAGCAAGGTCGGGTATCAGTAGGCAAGCATCAGGTATCCGGCCCCAATCCGTGTAATCCGTGTAATCCGTGGACCCAATCCGTGTAATCCGTGTAATCCGTGTAATCCGTGTAATCCGTGTAATCCGTGGACCAATCCGTGGCCCCAATCAGTGGTCGTTTGGCCATAAGCCCGGCGTAGCCAATTCGATCAAATGCCCGTCAGGGTCCCTGAAATAAAGGCTGGTTCCACCCGCTGGCCAATGCACCGTACTCTCCACAGGAATCTCACAAACCGACAACCAGTCGCACCAATCTCCGAGCGACTCAGGCGCAATTGCAAGAGCAAGATGCAGCCGGCCATTACCATCATGCCCCGGCACAACGCCACCAGCACCCGGCATATCCTCTATAGAGGCGCCCTTCAAAAACAGCAATAATATCTGCCGATCGCCCGCATTCAAGGCACACATTCTGTCCACCGAGTACATCTTCGGGAACTGAAACACCCGTTCATAAAATTCAATCGAGCGCTGCAAGTCCCCGACATACAGAGCAGTTTCTAGAATTCCGCGTATGCCCGGGCTGAACTTCATGGGTTTGTTTTACTGGTCTCCATAGATGGCCGTCCTGATAAAGGTAACGGGCCATCTCAGGTAGATAGTGGAAAGCACCCAAACCCGGCTGCTTATTGCTTCTTATTCTTCAGCACGGCATTGGCATTAGCCAGGAACGTCACTTCCTCCTGACCCGGCTGCGACTGGGGATAGCTGAGTGAACCAAGAGCAGAGATATTCCCCTTCTTGGTAGCCTGGTCCATGGTCAGGAAAAACATCCAGATCGTCGGGTAACCCTGTACATTAAAGAATTGCTGTAAGCCTGCATTCTGGCTCATCAGCTCATCGGGTAACTTTTTATTTCTTGGAAAGTCCAGCTCCACAAGTATGACATTCTTTGTCGCCCACTCCTTAAAGCCCGGCTTCTCAAACACATTTCTTTCCAGCCTGTGGCACCAGCCGCACCAGTCACTGCCCGTAAAAAAGGCGAATATGGGCTTCTTGGACTTATTCGAGATTTCAGAGGCCTTCTGGACATCGGTATACCACGTAAGCCCGTCTTTTACCTCCTGGGCATGCAGGGAAAGACTAAAGAAGGAAAGTACTGCTACAAAAAGGATCGTGTAAATCCGCGACATGAATACTGCGATTTTATGAATAGTCAATTGATAAAGGTCGTGAAAGTACCAAAGCGAAATAACAGAAAAAGTCAAAATTTATTGTCGCGCATGCGTCAGCTCTTCCACGAATCACCGATGGTAAAGTCGCCACTTTCATTTTTGGGCTAACTTGATCGTACAAACCACATTGACCATGCGAATAGCCACCTATAATATCAATGGCATCAGGGCCCGCCTTCCGGTGCTGCTTCGTTGGCTGGAAGAGACGGCACCAGATGTAGCCTGCCTGCAGGAACTCAAAGCCCCAACCGAAAACTTCCCGGAACAGGATCTGCTGGATGCAGGCTACCACGCCATCTGGCATGGACAGAAAAGCTGGAATGGTGTGGCGATCCTTTCAAGGCACGGAAAACCTGAAGAGATTTGCCGGGCCTTACCCGGCGACCCGGAGGATCTCCACAGCCGCTATATAGAAGCCATGATAGGAGACATTCACCTCTCCTGCCTCTACCTTCCCAACGGGAACCCCAGCCCGGGTCCCAAGTACGATTATAAGCTGCGCTGGATGGAACGTCTGACAGCACATGCGGCAGAACTGATGGCCTCAGGCAAACCGGTCATCCTCACAGGTGATTATAATGTGATCCCAACGGGCAAGGACGTTTATAAGCCGGAACGATGGGTGAATGATGCGTTGTTCCGGGAAGAAACAAGGGAAGCCTATAATAAAATCATCGCCCAGGGCTGGACGGACGCTATCCGTAAGCTGCATCCGGATGAGACCATCTATACGTTCTGGGATTTCTTCCGGGATGCCTATGGTCGCAATGCGGGTTTACGGATCGATCATTTTTTGCTCAGCCCTCAAATAGAACCCCGGCTCATGGCGGCCGGTGTCGACCGCCATGTCCGGGGCTGGGAGAAGACCAGCGACCATGCGCCGGTCTGGATAGAACTGGATTCCACGGATTAGTCCACGGATTAGTCCACGGATTACTGTCCACGGATTACACGGATTACACGGATTAAGTCCCCGGATTAAGTCCACGGATTACTGTCCACGGATTACACGGATTACACGGATTGGTCCACGGATTACACGGATTTTGATTCTGCCAGCCCCGTAGGGGCGATACTTTGGTAGAAAATCGCTCTCGTACAATTCAAAGGTTGCCCTGCGGGCAACCAAAGGAGAATCATCCACGGATTACACGGATTACGTCCACGGATTACACAGATTACGCGGATTGGGGCCACGGATCGGTCCACGGATTACACGGATTGGAGCCGGATACCTGCTACCTGATACTTCATACTTGATACCTGATACCTGCTACCTCCTGATACCCAATACCTAGAACTTATCCCAGAAGAGCTTCGTTGAGGCCAGATCACCACCGATGGCTGCTGCGGCCTGATTGTAATTGGTCACGTTCAGGTTCTGCTCTGTAACCGGATAAGTGTAACGCTTCGGGATATCTGCCTGTGTCTTTCCGGAAGGAGGATTCAGGACCGGGAAGTCAAACCGGCGCCACTCTGTCCAGGCATCAAAGCCACGATTGTAGAGTGCCAGCCACTTCTGAGTTCCGATCTTCTGCTTGTAGTTACCTGTTGCGGTCGCATAAGCCACAGCAGGCTTCGCCAGATAAGCAGCCGCTCCGATCGTATCCCCCTGCCAGTATTGAATGGAAGCGATGATCGCATTATTATAATGGGAAGCCGCTGTTCCGGGAACGGTCATGCCTCTTTCCACAGCCTCCGCCAGAAGGAACTCTGTCTCGGCATAATCCAGGAAGTCGTTCGGCAGGGTTGGATCCCTGAGGATATTCCCGGGACGTGAGAACTTGGAATAGCTGCTGTTGGCGCCATAAGTAGCACCCACATAGTTGCCCTTGCCTGCGTTCGCAGAGTCCGTGTAGTAAATGGACAACCTTGGATCTCCCAGCGTCTTCATCATGTTCACCATTGTGTTCGCACCTACATAATCCTTACGGCTGGAGGCGACCAGCTCTACATACAGCTGGTTGGTATTCGGCGTGGAGGATTGATAGTTAAGCAGCGCATTATCGCCATTGGACGTGAAGACCTTTCCGGCGGTGGCATTCACCAGCGCTGTTGCCTTGGTTGGATTCTGGTCGGCCAGCATCATAGCCAGCTTCAGCTTCAGGGTATTTCCAAACCTTCTCCAGGAAGGAACGTCCCCGTTATAGATCAGGTCGGCGCCGCCAAAGCTCTCGGAACCGTCAGATAGATCGGTCAGATCCTTATCCAGGCGGGCAAACAGATCATCATAGATAGTGGCCGCATCATCATACTTTGGCTGTGTCTTCTTGTAATCCAGCGCTTCACTGTACGGGATGTTCCCAAACGTGTTTACCAGCATCGCCCAGGAATAAACCATCAGCATATCTGTAATCGCTGATTGGTTCTTCCGGATAGACTCGTCAGTGATCAGTACATCGGAAGCAATCGCCTTCTTGGCAGCACTCAGGTTGCTAAGGACACCGGTATAGACATCCGGATTGGGAGCCGAATTGAGATGTACGCGCGCATATACCGCATCCCAAAAATTATCCGGGATGGTCCGGGTTTTCAGATCGTAATTGCTCTCATCGATGTAAGTCGTCTGGGTCCACTGCTGCGCCAAAAGCCGGAATATGTTATAATTCACATTGGGAGACGAAAGGATATCTCCCAAACTTTTCTCAGCACCAGTGAATAAGGTGGATGACGGCACCTCTGAAGGATGCTTCGGATCCGAATTCAAACTGGTCAGACTGCGCTTACATGCTACTAATACAATGCACATGCATATGGGAATAATTACTTTTTTCATTTTGCGTGATTTAGTAGGCATTAAAAAACAAACCGGACATTGAAACCATAAGTACGGGCAGTCGGATAGCTGCCTGTCTGATAACCCTGCAGGTTGCCGGAACCGAGACCATCTTCAGGATCGGCGCCAGGCATATTCTTATGAATGATCCACAGATTCCGGCCAATGGCGGAAACATCAATTCCCTTGACGTATTTGAGCGACTTCAGCCATTTCGAAGGCAATGAGTAGGTCAGGCTGACTTCGCGAAGCTTGGTATAGCTGGCATCATAAACAAATCCCTTATTCGGAGTATTGGTATAACCGAGCGCGTAGTAGTCACATTCAATGCGTGTAGTGTTGGGCTGGCCGTTAGCCATCACGCCTGGCAGGATAATACCGCCACCCTGTGCTATCGGAGAGCGCTTCGGATTTCCGAGATCATTGTTACCCACTGTTTCTTCCGGCAGACCAGTAGCCATGCCATAAGAACGGTCGAGAGAGAACAGGTCGCCGCCCTTCTTCATGTCTATGAGGAAGCTAAAAGCGATGCCCTTGTAGTTCAATGTATTGGAAATACCGCCAGTCCAGTCAGGATTTACATTTCCGATGATATTGTTGGAAGTAGCCGAGATCTCATAATAGCCGTCAGCCCCTACCACTTTTTGACCGTTCAGATATACATAGTCCGTACCCCGGATAGTTCCGTAAGGCTGTCCCAGCGCAGCATTCAGCGTTACACCTCCCTGGAAATTACCCAGTTCCAGATTGTCTGTTCCTTCTGCAAGAGAAACAACCTTATTGCGGTTGCGTGCAAAATTCACATTGATAGTCCAGGAGAAATCACGGGTCTTTACGGGAATGCCAAAAGCACTGATCTCGATACCCTTATTCTCTACTTCACCGGCATTAAAGTAACGATAGCGATATCCTGAGGCACTTGAAACGGCAACCGGCAGGATCTGGTCAACGGAATTGGTCTTGTAGTAAGTAAAGTCCAGACCTGCCCTGTTCTTCAGGAAGTTTAATTCCAGGCCACCTTCAAAGCTCTTGGTCTTTTCGGGTTTCAGATTCTCATTGAACTTAGTGTCACTCTGGAGATAAATAGCATTGCCGCTAAATGGTGTCGCTTGACGAAATACATCCACAATGCGCTGAGGAGGTGCTGAGTTACCTACTTCTGCGTAATTAACTCTTGCTTTTCCGAATGACAGCCAGGGAAGGCCATCGGTCACCGCCTTGATCTTGGTAAATACGAAGCCGAGAGAAGCTGAAGGATAGAAATAGGAATTGTTGGATTCCGGCAATGTAGAAGATTGATCCCTTCTGCCGGTCAGATCAAGGATCAGCATGCTCTTATAGTTAAGAGTCGCACTTGCAAAAATGCCTACTACCCCAATTTGGACCTCAGTTTCTTCGGGAGCTGCGATTGGGCTCACAGAATTGGAAATTGCGTACAGACGAGGAATTACCAGGCCTCCATTTGTCCGTACATCAATACTCTCTGTTTTACTGCGGCGGATATTCGTACCAATGAGACCCGAAAGATTAAAGTCTTTGTTGAGATCTTTGTGGAAGTTGCCCATCAGGTCATAGTTCAACTCGTTGAAAGTCCGGTTGAACCTCGTATATATCGGTGTTGACACACTACCGATAGCGCTCCGCTCCTCCTGCTGTTCATTATAGGCATCCACACCGACGCGACCGAGAACATCAAACCAGTTACATACTTTATAGTTGACGGCGACGTTTCCGAAGAACCTCAGGCGGTGATCCTGCTCGTAATTCTCATAGATCGCCCAATAGGGATTATTCCAGAAGATAGGGCTCCGGTCATCAGGATCTGAATAGTTCCAGGTAGCATTGTAGCGGACCCCCTTGTAAGCCCGGAAGTAGGCGTCTCTTAATTCCTTAACGTCCACATTCATTTGCCACCACTGGCGGAGATTGCCCGCTACGCTCGCATTGTAACCATCGTAACCGGTTCCGTAGCGTCCTTTACCATTAATATTGGATACATTGGCGGTTCCTGTGATACTTAGCTTCTTGCTGAGATTATAAGATCCGCTGACATTCACCAGATCCTTTATCACACTGCTATTCTCTACGATACCACGGTCTGAGTTGTGAGTATAACCTACGCTGAATCCACCATGCTCATTGCCACCGGAAAAAGTAATATTGTTACTGGTGCTGAAAGGATGCACGAAAAACTCAACAGGATCAGTCGCAGCGGCTACCCATGGAGTCTTCTGATGATAGCTCGGGGAAAGCGGATCCAGAGACTTCCAGTCGTAGACCATTAGTTTGGGATCGAAGCGGGCGCCTTGTGAAGCGTCTTCGCTAACGGGCACTACCAGTTCCTGGGTTCCATTACCAAGCACATCCCGGTAGTAGAAATAGCCGTCGGGAGACTCATAAAATGCGCCATAGCCGGCACCGTATTCTTTTTGATATTTTATCCAGGTACTCCGGTCAATAGAACCCGTGGTTAAACCTGTATTTACAACTATATTAAACCCTGCCTTGCTGCTCTTCTTTGTAGTCACAAGGATAACCCCATTCGCCGCACGTGAACCATAAAGTGCTGTAGCGGCCGCTCCCTTTAGAACGGTGATAGACTCGACATTGTCCGGATTGATATCCGCCGCGGCATTACCGTAATCGTAGCCATTACGGCCAATTGCCTGATCGGCGGTGTTGGTATTGGAGTTATCAACCGGCACTCCATCCACCACAAACAGGGCCTGGTTGTTTCCTGTTAAAGACTTGGTACCGCGCATGATAACATTTGTGGAACCTCCAAGGTTGTTGTTCCGCCGGATTTCAAGACCGGCTACCTTACCCTCCAGGGAATTGACAAAGTTGGATTCCCGGGTCTTAGTCACTTCCGAACCATCCACCTTCTGCGCAGAATAAGGAAGGTCATTCTTATTACGGCGTATACCCAAAGCGGTAACGATCGTTTCATTCAATCCTCTGGCAGCCACCTGCATACGGATCTCCAGATTGGTCCCCGTGGCGGAGACTTCCTGGGTTGCATAGCCTAAAGCCTGAACCACTAGCGTCGTTGCTCCGTCCGGCACACTGATCGTGAAATTGCCATCAGGGTCCGTAGTCGCACCCTGGTTCGTCCCCTTTACTGTAATACCTGCTCCTGGAAGTCCAAGGCCCATTTCATCAATTACACGGCCAGTCACTTCATGGGCTTGTGCCATACATAAATTGGCACAGGAAATCAGGAACATGATGAATATTAAGCGAATTCTTTTCATGCGAGTGATTTTTGGGGTGAAATTTGTCACTGTGAATTTAGAATGCATGATTCCAAAAAGCAAATCTTTTTAACAAATAAATAGGAACATCGTGTGGATAACGTATTCAAATAGGCTGAAAACCAATAATTAGAACCGTCTCGCACATGTACCCGCAGCCATTAATGGAATCGACTATTGGTATTTTGCAAAGGATGCGATATGAGCTTTGTCAACTTTCCGCAGTAGATAACGACATCACGAGAATCAGCACAGGGAGCACCCCGATTAGTTGAGATGCCCCCCCAACCACGCCTCATAAAAGGCGGTTTCCGGCATGCTCGCCGCTAGTACGCCGCTAGAATGCCGCTAGGATGCCGCTAGGATGCCGCTAGTACGCCGCTTATAAACCGCATATAAGCCCTTTTTCGTTAACATCTGTTAACACGCCCGGCCCGACATAAAAAAGGCCGCCGGAATTAACCGGCAGCCCATTTCATTTTGCATAACTCATTTCTAAACAGACTCGTACCGCATGGCCACCTCTGCCCAGTTAATGACATTCCAGATTGCCGCCAGATAATCCGGGCGCTTGTTCTGGTATTTCAGGTAATACGCATGTTCCCAGACGTCTATGCCGAGAACGGGTTTGCCCTTAACCTCGGCTACATCCATCAGTGGATTGTCCTGGTTAGGAGTAGATGTCACCTCCAGGCTGCCATCGTCCTTGCGCACCAGCCAGGCCCATCCCGATCCAAACCGGGTGGTACCCGCTGCGTTCATCTTCTCTTTAAGTCCGTCCAGCGAACCAAACGCAGTGTTGATCGCCTCTGCAAGCTTGCCTGTCGGCTGCCCGCCGTTCGGACCGAGAATATTCCAGAAAAGGCTATGGTTATAGTGCCCGCCGCCATTGTTGCGAACGGCCGCAGGATACTTTGAAATATCTGCCATCAGCTCTTCCAGGGCCTTGCCTTCTCCATCGGTGCCGGCAAGGGCCTTGTTCAGATTGTCCACATAAGCCTGATGGTGCTTGTCATGGTGGATCTGCATGGTTTGAGCATCTATGTGCGGCTCAAGCGCGTCAAATGCATAAGATAGTGGTGGAAGTGAATGTGCCATAAGTGGTGTTGGATGTTGTTGGATGTTGTTGGATATTGTTGGAAGTCGTTGGAGATCGTTGGATGTTGTTGGATATTGTTGGAAGTCGCTGGAGATCGTTGGATGTTGTTGGAAGTCGTCGGAGATCGTTGGATGGGATTGGCTGGGATCGGAAGCCACGCCTCTGGCCCTGATCCGGGGATCCGGAAACTTAGCCACCGCGAATGTAGTGAAACTGAGTTCCGAACGGATTGATAGCGGCTTAAGCAGCATCAATATTATGCCGTGAATTGTGCCAAATCAGTAGTTGTGCGTAGCTTGTCCCCGCAAAATCCAAGCTACGCCTATGAGCATTTTTATTAAGAAACCACTTGGCCATCTTCTGGCCGAAGCAGAAGAAAGTGAGAAGGGACTCAGGAAGACCCTGGGTGCTCCCTCACTGGTGGCATTAGGCATAGGGGCCATCATCGGCGCCGGTCTGTTCTCCATCACGGGTGGCGCTGCGGCCAATAATGCCGGCCCCGCCATCACGATCTCTTTTGTGGTTGCCGCTCTTGGCTGTGCCTTTGCCGGCCTGTGCTATGCAGAGTTTTCATCCATGATCCCCGTTGCCGGAAGTGCTTACACCTATTCATATGCAACCATGGGAGAATTCATCGCATGGATCATTGGCTGGGATCTTGTGCTGGAATATGCTGTAGGCGCCGCAACGGTTTCGATAAGCTGGTCCCGGTATTTCGTGAAGTTCCTGGAGTACTTTGATGTACATCTGTCACCACAACTGACCCTGTCCCCTTTGGACGGCGGACTAATCAACCTGCCTGCCGTGGTGATCGTGATGATCATGTCCCTGGTCCTGATGCGGGGAACCCGGGAATCGGCGTTTATCAACAGCTTCATCGTATGCCTGAAGGTCGCCGTGGTGATCATATTCATTGCGCTCGGCTGGCACTATATCCACCCCGAGAATTACCATCCATACGTACCGACCAATACCGGTAAGTTCGGCGAGTTCGGCTTCAGCGGCATCATTCGTTCTGCGGCTATCGTGTTCTTCGCATACATCGGTTTTGATGCGGTATCCACGGCCGCACAGGAGGCGAAGAATCCAAAGCGGGACATGCCGATCGGCATCCTGCTGTCATTAGGCATCTGTACCATCCTTTATATTCTGTTTGCTCACGTTATGACCGGTGTGACCAGCTATACTTCCTTTGCTGGTAAGGATGGCATCGCACCTGTGGCTGTCGCTATTGACCACATGGGCACCGTGGGTGCCGATGGGGTGCTGCATCCTGACTATCCCTGGTTGAACAAAGCGATTATTGTTGCAATCCTGGGCGGCTATGCCTCTGTGATCCTGGTAATGCTCATGGGACAAAGCCGTGTCTTCTTCTCCATGAGCCGCGATGGCTTGCTCCCTCGCATTTTCTCCGATGTACATCCGAAATTCCGGACACCTGCCAAGAGCAACCTGCTCTTCATGGTGGTCGTCAGCATATTCGCTGCCTTCATCCCGGCTCGCGTGGTAGGTGAAATGACGTCCATCGGTACCTTGTTCGCCTTCATACTGGTGTGTATCGGTGTCATAGCCATGCGAAGGAACCTGCCCGACGCGCCCCGCGCGTTCCGGACTCCGCTGGTTCCGCTGGTTCCCATTCTGGGCGTGGCCACCTGTTTGTTCATGATGGTATTCCTTCCATTGGACACCTGGATCCGTCTCGTGGTGTGGATGATGATCGGATTTGATATCTACCTGTACTACGGAATGAAGCACGGTAAGCTCAATGGGAATCGCTTCAAAAAGGTGAGCTACAAGATCGTGTCCATGACCGGATTCGGACTCGTAGCAATTCTTGTGGCCGTCGCCGGACTGCATCACGCAGGCGCTGAAACGGACGATAGCGGCCTGTTCTATTTCTCCCTGGGTTTTGCCGCACTCCACCTGATCCTCTATATCATACAATTAATCAAGGCAAAGGACGACCACCTGGTCTCGGGAAGCTGATGAGTGGCGTAGTTTTTTTGACTAGCTGATAAAACGGACTTCCATGAACAAGAAAGCCAGAAACGCGACGCTGTTTGGTATTGCAGCCGGAATAGTTCTCGTACCATTGATCCGCGCCGTGATCAGCAAGTATAAGACCGGCGACGCACCAGCCGCCCGCAAAGCCGAAGCGCCGCCGAACCATTTGTTCTCAGCGTACCTGGGCCGCTTCAAACCGCACAGGCGCAAAGCGGCTCAAAACGGCCTGCATTGATCAAGCATGAAATCAAAACCGGTATACTCTACCGGTTTTTTTAATGCAGTATAGCTGCCGGCTAGCTAGAATATTCCTTTCATCCACACTACATTTGCCCACGCCGGCAACAGATCATATCAGGGTCTGGCACAGGCCAATCGACACTTCAACCAATCAAACTCAACTAACCAAATAGAATATGGCTTACGACGTAATCGTAATCGGCAGTGGCCCCGGTGGCTATGTAGCGGCAATTCGCGCAGCACAATTGGGCTACAAAACAGCAGTTGTTGAAAAGGAAAGCCTCGGCGGCATCTGCCTGAACTGGGGTTGTATTCCTACCAAGGCCCTGATCAAGAGCGCCAATATCCTCGAGTACCTGGCGCATGCACAGGATTACGGAGTTAAGGTGGACGGTTTCAGCGCCGATTTCAATGCCGTGATCAAGCGCAGCCGCGGCGTGGCCGACAAGATGAGCAAGGGGATTCAGTTCCTCATGAAGAAGAACAAGATTGAAGTGATCATGGGCATGGCCCGGGTGAAGGCCAAAGGCCAGATCGAAGTAACCGGCGCCGACGGAAAGAATGCCATTCATGAGGCGAAGCATATCATCATTGCCACTGGCGGACGCTCCCGTGAGCTGCCCAACCTACCGATGGACGGTAAGAAGGTGGTGGGCTACCGCGAAGCGATGGTCCTGCCTACCCTTCCCAAGAGCATGATTGTTGTCGGTTCGGGCGCTATCGGCGTTGAATTCGCCTATGTCTATAACAGCATGGGCACTAAGGTGACCATCGTTGAATTCATGCCGCGTATCGTGCCTGTAGAAGACGAGGACATCTCAAAGGAGCTCGAGAAGATCTATAAGAAGAAGGGAATCGCTGTAATGACGAATTCTTCCGTGGAGAAGGTGGATACATCCGGAGCGGGTGTAAAGGCCTCGGTCAAGATGCCGGACGGTTCGATGCAGACACTGGAAGCCGACGTATTACTCAGCGCAGTAGGCGTCGTTGCAAACATTGAGAATATCGGTCTCGAAGCGCTGGGAATTGCTACGGATAAGGGCAAGATCACTGTTGACAAGGCTTACAAAACCAATGTCGAAGGTTTTTACGCCATCGGCGACTGCACTCCTGGCCAGGCACTTGCCCACGTAGCTTCCAAGGAAGCGATCATTTGCGTGGAAGCACTTGCAAACAAGGACGGGAAATACCATCATAATCCCGAGCCGCTGGACTACAACAATGTTCCGGGCTGTACGTACTGCTCACCAGAAATTGCTTCTGTCGGCATGACTGAAAAACAGGCGAAGGATGCCGGTTATGAAGTGAAGGCCGGCAAGTTTCCATTCTCCGCTTCAGGCAAGGCAAGCGCCGCTGGTGCTACCGAAGGCTTCGTAAAAGTGATCTTCGACGCCAAGTATGGCGAATGGCTCGGCACACATATGATCGGTGCAAACGTCACCGAAATGATCGCCGAGACCGTTGTAGGCCGTAAGCTGGAAACCACCTACCAGGAGGTCCTCGATGCAATCCATCCTCACCCGACCATGAGCGAGAGCGTCAAGGACGCGATCGAAGTAGCATACGGCGAAGCGATCCACCTGTAGTACTCAGTTCAGAAAATACTAATTGTCAAAAAAGTAGCCGGCCTCCAGCCGGCTACTTTTATTTTTAAGGCAACTACGGGGATACGCCCCCCAATTGCCGGGTATTATTTCTTAAGCACTTAGTCTATCAGGAGAATTCTTGCCTCGGGTTCCCATTCCACGATCACCTTCTGGCTCATGATCGTATCAATGCTTCGGCCGGTATAGTCCGACTGGACCGGAAGCTCACGGGAAAACTTGCGATCGATAAGGGTAAGCAATTCTATCCTGGAAGGGCGGCCGTATGCCATGAGCGCATCCATGGCTGCGCGGATCGTGCGGCCCGTGTGCAGCACATCATCCACTAACACTACCGTACGGCCCTCTACTGAAAATGGAATGTTGTTTTCATTCGGGCGATGCATGGCGCCGCCGCTATGGAGGTCATCGCGGTGAAATGTGATGTCCAACTTACCATAAAGGATATTCTCATTGCCGGTGATCCCTTGCAGGATCTTCACCAGCCTGTCAGAAAGCCATACTCCCCGGGGTTGTATACCGATTACAGCGGTATCCTCTTTCCAGCACATTGGGATCCTAAGCTTAGAATTCCACGTGGACAAGTTGTCGCG
>JADMIO011101893.1_pt1 | contig 76983 bp, 75 predicted proteins | sample 8958161 | NCBI WGS metagenome assembly JADMIO01 (sample SAMN16585339, study PRJNA669376) | soil metagenome | isolation source: Crop rotation soil | place: USA: Cullars Rotation, Alabama | collected 2011
GACAACTTGTCCACGTGGAATTCTAAGCTTAGGATCCCAATGTGCTGGAAAGCAAAACCTCCAGCAGGAACTCCCGCTGAAGCAGTGAACAACAATGACGAGATCGCGGAAGGCGACGTCATACGCGTCGATTCACAACTGGTCACGCTCAACATCAGCGTGATCGATCGCAGCACCAATCGTGGGCTCCTCGGTCTGGGCCAGTCTGACTTCAAACTGCTCGAGGATGGACAGGAGCAACGGATTGTTCAGTTTGAATCTTCGTCAGCGCCTTTCGATCTCATGCTCTTGATCGATCTGTCGGGATCGACGCGAGAAGTGGTCAAGCTCATTCGTGCCGCGGCGCTTCGTTTTGTCGAGGCCGCTCGTCCCGCGGATCGCATCGGCGTCGTTACTTTTGCCGGAGAGCCCAGGGTGGTTTCCGAACTGACCGCCGATCGCGAATTGCTGCGACAAAGAATTGAAACGATTGATACCGCTCGCGGCGATACAAAGCTTTACGACGCGACGAGCTTCGCGATGGAAGAGGTGTTGAAGGAGTCGAAGAAGTCGAGAAGGACTGCTATCGTACTGATGAGCGACGGCCTTGATGGAACAATTCCCGGTGTCAGTGGCCAGCAGGGTTCGCGGCAAACTTACCCTGAGACATTGCGAAACATTCAGGAGTTTGACGGAGTCTTATACACGTTGTGGCTGAACACCGAGTATGAGGCGATGAGCCCGCTCGACACGCAGCCCGAAGCTTTCGACGCCGGTCACGATCGCATGAAGGAAATGGCGGATGCCGGCGGCGGTGTTTTTTATGAAGTGGAACGGTTAACCGATCTCGCCGGCGCGTACGAACAGGTGGTGGCGGATCTCGGAACGATGTACAGTCTTGCTTATCGACCATCAAACAGCACGCGCGATGGACGATGGCGAGCTATTCGCATCGGCGTAAATCGCGCTAACGCAGTCCCACGCGGCAAACGTGGTTACTATGCAAATTAGATTTGCTTTACTGTTTATTCTTCTTTTCAGCAGTATCGCGGTCTGCCAGGATCCGGTGGAGACGATTCGCATCGATTCGGATCTCGTAGATCTGAAAGTCAGCGTTTTAGGCGCTCCCGCAAACACGCCACCACCAATACTCGATCCCAAAGACTTCGTCGTTCTCGAGGACGGCGTGCCGCAGGAGATCACGTTCTTTCAAGCTGCGGACACGCCATTCGATCTCGTGTTGCTCCTCGATCTTTCAGGTTCAAACTCGAAGAACCTGAAGATGATTCGAAACTCCGCGAAACGCTTTGTCGACGCCGCTCGTGATGTCGATCGCATCGCCCTGGTAACTTTCACGGATCAGCCCGCGCTCTATTCTTCATTTACCCTGGATCGCAAAAAATTAAAAAAGACAATCGACGAAATGGACGAAGCGATTGGCGGCACAAACTTTTGGGACTCGATGGATTGGGTCCTGAAAGATCTAATCCCACAAGCCTCCGGGTCGCGACGCAGTGCGATAGTCGTGATGACCGATGGAATCGATAACGCATTGCCGGAAGTTCCTGGGCCGGGTTCCAGGCTGCCGTTTGAAGGACTAATCGAGAGGATTCGCAACTCGGAAAGTATCGTGTTTCCAATCTACCTCGACACCGAGGAAGACAACGTCAAGCGCCACCACGTCCCGCGTTCGGCGTACGCACTCGCGCGCGAACAACTCGCGCAGATGGCGGCTGTCTGCGGTACGCCGTTGTACCGCGCGGCGCGGTTGAGCGACCTGGATGCGGTGTATGCGCAGGTAGTGCGCGACCTGAGTACCGTTTACAGCATCGGCTACCAGCCGACGAATAAAACGCTTGACGGCAAATGGCGTTCGGTCGAAGTGCGTTTGGCGAATCGATCCGATCTCTTCGCCCGCACCAAGCGCGGTTACTACGCGAAGAGCCGTAGTTAAAGCCGCGGATCTAATCTGCGTTATCTGCGTGAACCGGCGGCTTAACTCTTGTAACTTTCCCTGAGCCGACTATAATGCTCGGGAGATTCGTCCCGCCAACAACTTCTTTGCGCGAATCGGAGGGTATTTCGATGAGAAAAGCGTTCAGCCTCCCGGCGTTACTATCAGTCGCCGCCATCCTGTGCTGTTCAGTTGTCAACTTTGCTCAAAATCAAAACAGGGAAAAATTCGTGATTTCGGCCAAGGCCGGCGGGATCAACGCTATTACGGGCCAGGCCAGCGTCTATTCCAGAGGCGAGACCGACTGGCAGCAACTGATGATCACGGACGATCTGGACGCCGGTGACCGTGTGCGCACTGCTAGTGACGGACGGGTCGAAATACTCCTCAATCCGGGCTCTTACCTGCGACTTGGCGGCAATTCCGAGGTCGAATTGTCCAACAATGCGCTTGATAACCTCGAAGTTCGTTTGATTCGCGGGACGGCCATCGTCGAAGCGACCGGAATGGACGGGCTCGATCTGAACATCAACATCAGTACGCCCCATACAAAGCTCGCGATTGTGCGGCAGGGGCTTTATCGTCTGAACGTTGTTCCGGGCGATGCCACCGAGCTGATCGTGCGAAAAGGCCGCGTAATCCTCAGCGACACACACACCAAGGTCAAAGGCGGAAACAAGGTGATTTTCAATGCCACCGCGGTTTCGGTTGCGAAACTCACGAAGGAAGAGAAGAAGGTTCAGGAAGACGTAGACGATTGGAGCAAGGCGCGAGCGGAAGTACTCGCCAAAGCCAACCGGCGCATTACCGACGCGATGTTCAGAACGGCATTTGCTTCGTATCGAGACTTCGATCCGTGGGGTCGTAGTAGCTTCGGAATGTGGTTTTATCACAGCGGAGCAAACTGTTACACGTTCCTGCCGTTCCGTTTCGGCTGGACTTCACCCTACGGCAACAGCTACTCAAACACCTTTTACGGCGGCCCCGGCTATACACCCACCTACTATCCGAATCGACCCTATGGCAACGGCTCGACAGCGGGTACGCCTTCCGGTAATGGAGCCCCTTCCGGTGGAGGGCCTTCCTACGGTGGCAGCGCGCCAGGTCCCGCAGCTCCTCCAACAGGCATAGATGGCGGAATGAACAGACCGCAGCCGGTCCCGAGGATGATCGATCCGGACACCGGCAATCGCATGCCTCGAAAGAACATTGAAATGCCGGCACGACCGGGTCAGTAAGAGGTCCGGCGCGGTTCTCTCAGGAGTTCGTCCAACTCTTCATTAATCAGGGCCTTGATCTCGGGCTGCTTCAGTCCGGCGAGGATTAACTGCGTCAGGGCAGTGCGTAATTGGGCGCGCAGGCGGTCGTCAGGCTTTTCTTTGAGCGTTTGGGATATCACCACCGCCCCCGACCCGTGCCGGACGCGAATAAGGCCCTCTTTTTGGAGGCGCCGGTAGGCAAAAGCCACAGTGTTCAGGTTCACGCCGAGGTCTGACGCGACTTGGCGTACAGGCGGCAACAGCGTTCCTTCCGCAAGCTCACCCCGCGCAATCAGGGTCTTAATCTCGTCCACCAACTGCTGGTAGAGCGGCCGCGCATCACGTTCATCAACTGTAACGAACATAATTGTCTATTGCACATATACACTAGACAATGTTTAGAGTTCAAGCTTTAGCTTGTGTCGCGAAGAAAGAACAACCTAAAGGTTGAACTCTGAACTAAGCTGAATTGCGGTTTCGATTATGGAGTCCAGCCTTGCAGAAGGGCTCACGGTGTCGCCGATGATGAAGAGATTTGGAAGAAAAGTGTTGCAAGACGCAGGTGAGGCGCCGTCAACGCCCAACACCATCCCGAGTTTGCGGCGCGTTTCGTCGTAGTAGGTGCGCGGATTCGCGGTTTCGATGATTTCGATGTCACTGCCGAGCTCCGGCAAGGCCGTGTGCAGTCGATTCCAGAAGTGCTCCAGTGCTTCCTGGTCCCACTGTTCGTAGTCTTCCTCGCTCGATTGATATGCGAACCATGATTCGACTTCAGTGCGACTGGTGAAGGTCACTGCGCGTTTACCCGGCGGCGCGGTTTGGGATGACGAAACGGCCATCGAGAACTCGCCCTCGCCGTCTTTTACCAGCATGCGTTCGCCCGGCAAGCGCGAGACTGCTGACTCTTCCATGCTTGCATAAACGACACAAGCACCAGTGCCTCGCAATGTGTTCATCTGCTTCTTGATTTCGGGAGGGGTGCGGTTGAGGCCGACCAGTTTGCCATAAGTGTCCCAAACGGTCAGGTTGCTGACGATCGCCTTCCTCGCAAAAACTCTCTCGCCACTCAGCAGGTCGACTCCGTTTGCGCGACCCGCTTCGTCATACGAAAGTCGCAGCACCGGACTGTTCAAGCGCAGGTTGCCGCCACTACGTTTGATCGATTCACCCAGGCGCTCCGCGAGACTCGCCGGACCGCCGGAGATTGAATAGATATCGTGTTCATTCATCGTAACGTCACTGCCGTCAGGCCCACGCATCACGTACGGTGAAGCGAGCAACGATACCACCGGCGCATCAACGGGTAGCTGTGCAAACAGCTTTTCATAAACGCCGCCCGGCCCAAATGACGTGTACAAACCCATACCCGGCTCGAAGTCATGACCGGAAAATTCCACGCGTGCAATACACCCGCCGACCTGCGATTGTCTCTCGAGCAAACAGACGTTCATGCCGCGCGCGGACAACAACGCCGCCACGGTAAGTCCACCGATACCGCCTCCGACAACGACTACGTCGTACATGAAGATTTACTTAATTACGTCTTTATCGAGGAAACCGCCGAGCACGATCAGCACCGATTGAATCCCGTTAAAAACCAGATGGATGATGAATGCAGGAATCAGCTTGCCTGTTAATGCGCGAGCCATGGTGAGAGTAAAGCTCAAAGCCGTGATGACGAGGATGACTGCGATATTATCTTTGTACTGCCAGACGTGAATGCCCGCGAATAGCAGCGACACGACAACAATCGCGAACGCCATCCCAGTCACTTTTTCTATTGCCGGATAGAGCACGCCCCTGTAAATCACCTCTTCAATCAGTGGCGCGGTAGCGACCGCCACCAGTGCAGTGGCGACGCGCGTGTAGATGGAACTCTCGATCAGGCGATCCAGATCGGTCTTGTTGCCTCCGTAGACACTCGTCACCCCAAACGCAATCCCGTAGAGACCCAACGCGACCGCGATGCTTATCAACGTCACACGTTTGGGAGGTCCCGGCCATCCCCATCCTATCGCTTTCCAAAAAGACTTCCGGCCGCCTTCGCTAATCATGAACCACGCAAAAGCGAGTGTAATCAGGTGTGTGGGAAGGATACCGACCACCGAATAGAAGATTACCCATTTGTCTGATGCCAGTGCTTCGGGAGTAAAGACTGCGGGACCGGCTGTCGACACCTTGTAGATTATGTAAGGCAGCAGTGCCACCAAAGGAATGAACACCAGCAGCAGAACACTGACAGTCCAAAGCCCGATTGCCTTAACGATGTCCAGCCACGCCGACCGGCGAGATTCCTTTGCGGAAGTGGGCTCCATGCCGCCACCGGGCGCGGTCGCCGGAGGTTCGCCATGCTGTTCAGGCAGTGGTGTTAGTTGTTGAGAAGATTCTTCGGTAATCACTCAGAGGAGTTTAGGTGGTTGCCATGCTGTGGTCAAACTTCGACGTTAAACGGCGGGATACTCGATCTCCGACAGCGGCGAGCCCACGCGCGGAGCAGCGAGTATGAGACCGATGATCGTCTTTGCATCCTCGATCTCGCCGCTCGTGATCATCTCGAGCGCATCGGCGATTGGCAGACGCACGACGTCGAGTATCTCATCGTCTTCCAACGCCTGCTCGCCTTCTGAAAGTTCGGTTGCGAGGTATACCCACATCTTCTCTTCGCAGAATCCCGGCGACACAAAGAACTCGGAGAGTTTTTCGAGCCGTGCCGCGACGAGGCCGAGTTCCTCTTTTAGTTCACGCGCTGCTCCGATCTCCGGTCGTTCACCTTTCGCGAGCGTTCCGGCAGGGGCTTCGAGGAGATAACGGACGGCCGGATGACGATACTGCCTGACGAGAGCTACGGTGCCGTCGTCGAAGACGGGCACGATCACGGCACTGCCGTTGTGATGGACCACTTCTCGTTGATAGGTCACTTCACCTTCACTCACTGTGTCGACGGTGACGTTGACTACACGTCCGTCGAAGACCTTTTGACTGTTCACTATTTTGGGTAACTCTCGTCGTGGCGTGCTCATATTCTTTTCCTAACTCACGATCAGCGGACGCAACTCTCCTGCGAGATAGAGCGAGCCGGCGATACAGATCAAACCTTCGGGCAGCGTGTTTGCGCGGCCGAGGCGCAGTGCTTCCGCGCTCGACTCGCTTTTCAGGACCGTTCCGCGCGCGAAGCGATCGGCAACTAATTGCAGCGTTTCGATCGTAGCGCTGCGAGGGTTGTCGACGGTTGTCAGGACTATCACATCAGCGCACGGAAATAAGATCTCGGCAATTCGATCGAGTTGCTTATCACGCATTGCTCCAAAAACCAACGTCAGAGGGCGCGGCGCGAACTCGTCGAGATAAGTTCGTAGTGACTGAGAGCCGGCGGGATTGTGCGCGCCGTCGATCAAAATCGGTGGTTTGTGCGAGAACAACTCCAGCCTACCGGGATGGATCGCAGTTTCAATTCCCTTGACGATCGCGGAATGGGGCAGGTGCAGTAACTCCGCGAGACGAATGGCTACTGCTGCATTATCGATCTGGTGTCGTCCACGCAGTCCCAGCAAAACGTTCTCATAATGATCGGCGCCGGTGTCAAAGGTGACACGAAACCTGCCATCGGATGTGTTTCCGTCGAGTGTGTGCGCGCCGTTTTCAAGAATCGGAGTGACGCCTGTTTCTTCACAACGTTTCAGCAGAACTTTCAACGCTTCGGGTTCCTGTCTGGCAATAACCGCGTTCACGCCCGGACGGATAATCGCAGCCTTTTCCACCGCGATGCTTTCAAGCGTGGAGCCCAGGTATTCTTCGTGGTCCATGGCTATTTGAGTGATGCCGACGATGCTTGCGTTTGCGGCGGTGGTCGAATCGAGTCGTCCGCCTAATCCTGTTTCGAGAATGGCAAGCTCGATGCCGGCGTTGCGAAAGGCGAGCAGGGCAATGGCAGTCAACTGCTCGAAGAAAGTCGGCCGTGCTTCGAGTTGTTCCGAGACGTGGCGGACTGTGGTTGCGCAGGCGGCGAACTCTTCGCGTGTTATCTCGACGCCGGAAACTCGGATACGTTCGGTGATCGAAACGAGATGCGGCGACGTGTAGAGCCCGCACTGAATACCAGCAGCGCGACAGATCGACTCGAGCATCGCGGCAGTCGATCCCTTACCATTGGTGCCGGCGATCTGAACTGAAGGAAACGCGCGTTCAGGGTTATCAAGGGCTTTGAGAAGCAGTTCGGTATTTCTCAGTCCAAGCTTGATGGCAAGAGTCTCATGCCCAAGACTCAACAAATACCGAACTGCCGCCTCAAAATTCATTAGCCACAAAAAAGCACAAAAGTCACAAAAAGAAAACCGCGTTTAGAGTACAAGCTTCAGCTTGTCCATTCGTAGCAGCAGCCTGAAGGCTGAACTCTAAACGCGGTTTTCTTTTTGTGACTTTTGTGCCTTTTTGTGGCTAGTCTTTCAGTTTTGCGGCGCGGCGGGCGCGTTCGATGTCTGATTCGCCGTGGATTTCGGGATTCATCATGAAGTTCAACAGCTTGGCGATGTAGTCGTGCAGTTCGCGGCGGTCCACGATTGCGTCGACCATGCCGTGGTCGACGAGGAATTCAGCGCGCTGGAAATCTTTCGGCAGCTTCTGACGGATGGTCTGTTCGATCACTCGCGGTCCGGCAAACCCGATCAGCGCTTTTGGTTCCGCGATGATGACGTCTCCAAGCATCGCGAAACTCGCGGTGACGCCGCCGGTCGTCGGATCGGTCAACACAGAGATGAACGGCAGGTGTGCCTCGTCGAGCGCTGCCAGCGCCGCGGAGATCTTCGCCATCTGCATCAGCGAGAGCGTGCCTTCCTGCATGCGCGCGCCGCCCGAGGCTGAAAAAATTACGACCGCGCTGTGCTCCTGCATCGCGCGCTCGATCAATCTCGTGACTTTCTCGCCGACTGCCGAGCCCATCGAGCCGCCGATGAAACTCATATCCATGGCGCCGGCGACAACCGGATGATCTCCGACAGTGCCACGCGCGTTGATGATCGCTTCTGGCAAGCCCGAGGCGTCCTTTGCCTGGGTCAGCCTTTCCGAGTAAGGCTTGGTATCGACGAATTTAAGCGGGTCGATCGAGATGACTTCCGCGTCGAGTTCTTCAAACTTGCCGTCATCGAAAAGCAGCGCCAGCCGTTCGCGCGCGCCGATGCGGAAGTGATAACCGCAATGCTTACAGACTTGCAGCCCATCTTCGAGCTCGCCTTTGAAAAGATGCGCCTCGCACCCGTCGCATTTGACGAAGACATTCTCGGTCTTCACCACGCGTTCTTCGGGAGGAACCGCCTCTATGCGCTTACTTTTCTTGTTGAACCAAGCCATAGGAATGCACGGAAGGGTAGCACAAAGGGAATCAGAATTCGATCCCTTGCTGTGCGCGAATGCCGGCGGTGAACGGATGTTTGATCTCGGTCATCTCGGTGACGAGGTCTGCGGCTTCGATTAACTCGGGCGGAGCATCGCGTCCGGTGACGACGATGTGCAGCGCAGGCTGTGCAGCGCGAATCGCGCGAAACTCTTCCAACACCTCGCCAACCGGCAACATTTTGTAACTCAACACGTAGACCAGCTCATCAAAAACAAGTAGGTCGTAATCACCCGATCTCAGCTTCTCGACGCAAAGCGCCCACGTCTCACGCGCGGTCTTGATGTCCTGCTCCGGATTCTTCGTGTCCCACGTAAAACCGTCGCCCATCGTGTGGACTTCGATGCCGAGCTTCTCTGCGGACTCGTGTTCTCCGTAACGATCGTTGCGCGATTTCATGAACTGAATCATGCAGCAATTCAAACCACGCCCGGCGGCCCGCATCATCAAGCCCAGCGCACACGTCGTCTTTCCTTTACCGTTGCCGGTATGGACCATCAACAGGCCGCGCGTCTTCTCCTGGTAATCCTCACGCCGCCATTTGTACTTTTTTTCTTTTTGCGCCATTGAAAGATTTTTAACCACAAAGACACTAAGACACAAACAAGAAAGAGATTTGTGCCCTGGTGTCTTTGTGGTTAAGGATCTTCAGATTACTGACTCGGTTTCTTTCAGCGCGTCTTCGGTGATGTCGCGTGCGCCGTTGGCACGTTTCACTGCGTCGAGCAGCAAACCGACGATCACGTTCTCGGCTTCTTCCCAACTGCCGCGGAGCGTGCAGCCGGCAGCGTTGCGATGACCGCCGCCACCGAACTTCTCCGCTACTTTGGCGACGTTGACGTCACCCTTTGATCTCAGACTCGTACGGTAAACTCCAGACTCACACTCTTTCAACAGTGCAACCGCTTCGACCTCGCCGACGGTCAACGGATAGTTAACAAACCCGTCCGCGTCTTCGTCAGAAGCCTGTGCTTGCTGCTGCATCTCGAGCGACTGGCGCATGCACGCCACGCGTCCGGTCTCGTCTCTTCGAGCGGTCGACAACACCGCGCCCATCAACTGAATCCTGCTCCAGGGATAACTCGCAAAAACGGCTTCAGCTGTTTTGGCGGGCTTAACACCAGTACGGACTAATTCTGACGCGACTTTGAACGTGCGCTCGGTCGTGTTGGAGTAGTGAAACGACCCGGTGTCAGTGATCAGCGCCGTGTAGACACACTCCGCGATCTCTTTCGTAACGCGCACGCCAGTGGCTTTGCAGAGGTTGTAGATCATTTCTCCAACCGCGGAGGCGGTCGAGTCGATCCAGTTGATGTTGCCGAAGAGCGCTGTAGTTGAATGATGATCGATATTGACGACGAACTGTTTCCCCAGGTCTGCAAGACCGGGCCGGGTAATATCAGAACACTCAATCACAAAGACGGCGTGGTAAGAAGGATCGACTGTCGGCGTGACGCGCACGTCGTTGGCGCCGGGGAGTTGCTGGTAAGCGTGTGGGACTGGATCGCGCATGATCACTTCGACGTCTTTATCGAGTGCGCGCAGTAACCAGTAGAGACCGAGTGACGATCCTAAACTGTCACCGTCGGGGCGAATGTGCGAGGTGATCGCGAAACGACGTTTCGCCTCGATCAGCTCGACGACTTGACTAAGCATGGTGCAACAAATACGACAAGGTGCTTTGTGCTTCGTACTTTGTTTTTAACCAAAAACCAGGTACAAAGATCCAACTACCTTATCCCTAACCATTATCTTCCTTTCCTTTACTTTCCCATCCCCGCTCGATCTCCTGCAGCAGTTGATCGACGCGTTCGCCTTCCTCTTCAACGCGGTCACGCACGAAGTGAATCTCCGGCGTGCGAGGAAGATTCAACGAGAGCCCGAGCTGTTTGCGCACGTAAGGCGCGGCGTGCTTCAGAGCTGCCAGCGCCGCCTTGTGCTCCTCTTCGTCACCAGCGACGGTAACGTAAACACGCGCTGCTCGCTTGTCAGCCGATAGACGAACGTCCGTAACCGTGACCATCGTCAATCGTGGGTCTTCCAACTCGAAACTGACAATCTGAGCAATCTCTTCCTTCAGAGTGTCAGCAGTTCTTTCCGTACGATGCATTACTCTGTACTTCGTGCTTAGTACTTTGTACTTTGTCCTGGCCTGCTACCAAGTACAAAGCACAAAGTACAAAACTCGACTAAAGTTCAGTCGCCGCAACACGCTCGACAATGTACGCTTCAATCTGATCTCCGACTTTCACGTCGTTGAAGTTTTCCAGACTGATACCGCATTCGAAGCCTTCGCGCACTTCGGAGACATCATCCTTAAACCGTCGCAGCGAGGCGATGTTGCCTTCCCACGACACCACACCGTCGCGAATCAATCGCGCGCGTGCATTGCGACGGACCGTACCATCGATCACCATGCAACCGGCTACCGTGCCCGCCTTCGGAACGCGGAACACTTCGCGCACGGCCGCCTTGCCGAGGATTCTCTCCTTCTCGATCGCCTCGAGCATGCCGATCATTGCGGCGCGTATCTCTTCCTCAACCTTGTAGATGATTGAGTGGAGACGAATATCGACCGACTCCTGCTTCGCGACATCCGCCGCGCGCGCTTCAGGCCGCACGTTGAAGCCGATGATCACGACCGCCGAAGACGACGATCCCGCCTGCGTTGCCGAGCCGAGCAAAACGTCGGACTCGGTGATCGCACCCACGCCCGATCGAATTACCTTGACCTTCACTCGATCCGTCGAAAGCTTCTGCAAGGTCGACTTCAAGACTTCCACAGAACCCTGCACGTCAGCCTTGATAATGACCAGCAGTTCCTTGACTTCACTCTCGCCCAACGCTTCGATACCGCGTTTGGTCGTCTGCAACAGCGTCGCCTGACGGCTCAACATCTGTCGATGTTGCGAGATCGACTGCGCCTTAGTGATGTCGGAAACAACCTGGAGACTCTCGCCCGCCTGCGGCACACCCTGCAATCCGAGGACTTCGACCGGTGTCGCCGGTCCCGCTTCCGTGATCGGCTCGCCACGATCGTTGAACATCGCTCGGACCTTGCCTGAGATCTGCCCCACGATGAACGGCTCGTGAACTCGGAGCGTTCCCTGCTGGACCAGTACGGTCGCTACCGCACCGCGGCCACGATCGAGTTTTGCTTCCAGCACGACGCCCGATGCGAGTCGGGTCGCACTGGCGCGCAGGTTCAAAATGTCAGAAGTCAACAGAATCGTTTCGAGCAACGTGTCGAGATTCTGGCGCTTCTTGGCTGAGACCTGGACCATTTCGGTCTCACCACCCCAATCGAGTGGCGACAGACCTTGTTGGGCCAGTTCCTGCCTGACGCGATCGGGATTAGCGTCAGGTTTGTCGACCTTGTTAATCGCGACGATGATCGGAACGCCCGCGGCTCGCGAGTGTTCGATCGCCTCGATCGTCTGCGGCATCACGCCGTCGTCAGCAGCAACCACCAGTACGACGATGTCAGTCGCCTTGGCGCCGCGTGCGCGCATCATGGTGAACGCTTCGTGACCCGGCGTATCGAGAAACACGACGCGACGAGTCTCGGTCGGATTGTCAGGATTCGGAACCTGCACGCTATAGGCGCCGATGTGCTGCGTGATACCACCTGCTTCACCGCCAGCGACGTCAGTCGTGCGAATCGCGTCAAGCAGCGACGTCTTACCGTGATCTACGTGGCCCATGACTGTGACTACGGGCGCGCGTGGTAATTCAACGTCGTCAGCGTCGGCCGCGATCAGTTCCTCAAACTCTTCTTCCGCGACCATCTCTTCAAACGGCACAAACGAAACGTCATAACCGAAACGCCTGCCGAGATCGGCGGCGACGTCGTCCATCAACGGTTGGTTGATGGTGGCGAACACGCCGCGCTGCAAGAGCAGACTCACGACGTCCTTCGGCTTGATTCCGAGTTTTTCGGCAAACTCTTTTACGGTGGAACCCTCGATCAGGCGCACTGATTTCAATGAGCCTCCTGACCCAGGCACCTCGAGCCGGCCGGCGATGCGGTCTTCGAGTGAGAGCGCCTTCGGCGGTGGAATGAACTCGTTCTTGTCGAATCTCCCGGCCTTGCCTTCGATCTTTCTGCCGCCGCGCGGACTGCTGCGTCGCGAACGGCGACGACCTGCGTCCGGTGGTGGAATGTATGTAGTTTGCGGAGTAGCAGTCTCGCCCGGCGTTCCCATACGTTCATTGCGTGGGAGCGAAGGACGCTCTCTGCCGCGGCTGGCTCTGCTGTCAACACGTTCCTTCGGGACAATCGCTGGCGGCGGTGTCGGAGCCGGCGCGCGCTCACCCGGCCGGATGCCGGCGTTCAATGCGGCCGCAGTGGGACGCAGAACCCTGACTTGCCGTGAAGGCGGCGGCGGCGGAGGAGGTGCTGGAGCAACTCTTGTTACTTCAGTGCCGTTCGTCGGCGCTACGACTTCGGGCGCCGTGACTGGCGCTTCAGCAACTACCACTGGCGGCTCTGCGGGCTCTGGAGGAGTAGTTTCCACCACTGGAGGTGGCGGCGGTGCGACTTCCTCGATCACCGGAGCTTCAGCACGGATGGCAGGAGCCGGAGCCATTTTCTTCACCAGCCTGGTAACCGGTTGCTTGGGCGCAGTGACAGGTGTCGGCGCGACTGCGGGAGTCTCTTCCGGCTCCGCAGTGACAACGGGCGGAGGTAGCTCGACTGGCTCAGGTTCTTGAATTTCAAGCTCAGCAGCAGCTTCGACGACAGGCGCTTCCGTAGCCGGAACCACTGCGCGCTTCACGACTTTCACCGCGCGCTTGATGGTCGTTTCCTTCTTCGGGAAGTACTTGTTCCGGATCTTCTCGGCCAGTTCCTTCGAGACCGAGTTGGATGGAACGCTGACGTCGACACCTTCGCGACGCACTTCTTCAATGAGTCGCTTCGTATCGAGCTTTAATTCTTTAGCGAGATCGTAAATACGAACTTTCGAGGAAACTGTCATGCACTCCTTCTCGACGCTGTAATTAGCGTCTTAACGCCTAAAGTGATTGGGACCGCGCGGCCCAAACCACTTTAAGCGCCGATCAGAAGTTCGGCGCGTGACAGTAGGGGCGTAGCGGGCAACACAAACGGCCCGAAGAGACCGCAATTGTGTTGTAACTAATTGGCTGCATCACTGGTTCTCATCATCATCGTCTGTTCTCCCGCCTGATGCAGCATCTTCCGAAACTGCGGGAGCCGATGTTTCTGCTTCGTCGGTGGTGGCCTCAGAAGCAAACTCTTCATCTTCCGCCAACACTTCCTGCGCCATCTGCTCGATAGCTTCATAACCTTCGACGCTCGAGGAGGTGATGTCAGGAGAGGGCGTAATCGTGTCGGGGCGTAGATCGCGTCCGGATTCCAGCAAGGGGAGTTCGTCGGCTGGAATTGGCTCGGCTTCGGTGACAGCTACCGGGTCAGCCGATTCCCACGCGTTGATTTCCGATTCGGCAGTGAAGGGAACGCCATTCTCGACTGCTTCGTCATAGCCTGCCGCAGTCGATTCCGGGGATGGTTCCACTTCTACGTCCATCGATTCGTCTAACTCTGCCGAAACCGCATTCTGCTCTTCCGTTTGTTGCGGCCGCATGGCGACGACGGCCTGCGCAGCCTGCAGGATAACTTCCGCTTCGTCCAAACTCAGATCGAGGAACTCGACGAGGTCGTCGACATTAGTTTGCGCCAGTGCGTCGATATCGTCGATGCCGTGTTCGGCAAGAGCTTCAGCCTGCTGAGCCGTGACACCTTCGATCGCGGAAAGCGGAACGGCTTCACCGGAAGCGATGAGCGCACCCATCTGCTCGCTGACTTCGCGCTTGATCTCTTCTTCACTGCGGATATCGATATTCCAACCCACGAGTTTGGTCGCGAGCCGTACGTTTTGACCGCGCTTGCCGATCGCCAGCGAGAGTTGATCTTCGTTGACGATGACTTCCATCTGGCGGTTTTCGATGTCGGTGATGTTGACCTTGTTAACTTTCGCGGGTGAAAGCGCGTTGGCGGCAAATACTGAAGGTTCGTCTGACCACTCGATGATGTCGATCTTCTCGCCGCGGAGCTCGCGGATGATCGCCTGGACGCGTGAGCCTTTCATGCCGACGCAGGCGCCGACGGGATCGACGTCGCGTTCGTTGGACATCACCGCGATCTTGGCGCGCTCACCTGGCTCGCGCACGGCTGACTTGATCACGACTGTGCCATCGTAAATCTCAGGCACTTCCATTTCAAACAACCGCAACAGGAGTTCGGGCGAAGTGCGTGAAACTTCGACCTGTGGGCCTTTTGATTCCTTTGAGACGTTATTAATGACAACACGGATTCGTTCACCCTGGTTCCACTGCTCGCCGCGTGATTGCTGTGAACGTGGCAGGATTGCTTCGAGATTGCCGAGGTCGACGATGATGTTGCCGCGCTCGAAACGCTTGACGTAACCGTTTACGAGGTCACCGATCTTATCGATGTATTGGTCGTAAACGTTACTGCGCACGGCATCACGAACTTTCTGAAACAAGATCTGCTTGGCTGTTTGCGCGGCGATGCGGCCGAGTTCTTCCATCGGTAACGGCAGTAGAAGTGCGTCGCCGAGTTCGACTTCGTCGCCGGCAAGTTCGCGTGCTTCGTTGATAGAGAGTTCGGTGGCAGGGTTCTCAACGTCATCGACGACGACCTTCGACGCAGACAGTTCGATCCCTGTCTCGGGATTCCAGTCGACCTGAATGTCTTCACCGGACCGAAACTGCTTTTTGGCAGCCGCTCTCACGGCCTCCTTCATAGCTTCTATGACGAGATCGCGTTCGATACCCTGCTCCTGGCAAAGTGCCTCGATGTTTTGTGCAATCGATGAACTCATCTGTGTTATCCGTGTCTAAAACTAATGCTCGGCGCGGCGGAGGTCCTCGCTTACATCCACCTCCAAATTCGCTTTTGTAATAAAGGCCAGAGGAACACGCACCTGCCCGCTGGTTCGATCCTCAAAAAGCACGTCGTCGCCGTCTACTCCCAGCAAACGGCCCCGGAAATTGCGCTGCCCCGCAATCGGCTGCCGCGTCTTCATCTTTGCCTGGCTGCCCGCGAAGCGCTCGAAGTCGGCGCGTTTGTACAGGCCCCTTTCGAGTCCCGGCGACGATACCTCCAGGGTGTAGGAAGCATGAATAAAGTCTTCCACATCCAGAATCGTCCCGAGATGAGTGCTCACTTCCGAGCAATCCTCGTGGGTCACACCCGTCGGCTTATCAATGAAGATACGAACAATAGGCTTGTTCTCGGGGCCGGCTACTTCGGCGTGAACCAGCTCGAGGCCATGGTCGATTGCGACTCGTTCAGCTAGCTCCTGAACCCTTTCTGCAATCGATTCGTTACCCATTGTCCCTTCCGAAGGTTCCCAGTCCAAAGAAAAAAGTGGGCGCGAAACCCACCGGACGAGACCCTGTGCCTTCGAGCAAGCTGTGAATTATACGGAAACACCCCTGTTCAAGCAACTTCAGCCACGGATATCTGCGCTAACTTAGCTTCGACTTTACGACCTCGCTGATCAACCGCCCGTCGGCGTTTTTGCCGGCCAGAGCGGTCTGGACCGCCTTCATTACTTTGCCCATGTCTTTCATGGAACTGGCGCCGGTTTCAGCTATCGCTGTCGCGACTGCTTGTTCGATCTCTTCCCGAGAGGCGGCCTTGGGTAAGTAGGTTTCGATGACGGCGATTTCGGCGGTTTCCTTGTCGACGAGTTCCTGACGACCGGCCTTCTCGTATTGCTCGATCGAATCGCGTCTTTGCTTCACGAGGGAGCGCAGCAGTTTCTGCATGTCCTCGTCATCCAGTTCGGAGCCCTTTTCAATCTGGCGGTTCATCATCGCCGCTTTCACCATTCGCAGCGTCGACATGCGTGCCGCATCCTGTGCCTTCATTGCCGCAGTCAGATCAGTGACAATCTGCTTACTGAGACTCATTCTTGAACTCCAATCCGTCTAATCTGTGACCGTTCGTTTTTGCGAGATAGTCGCGGAGAAAACGACCCGTGTACGACTCGGGAATGTCCATTATCTCTTCAGGCGTGCCGACGCCGACAACGTAGCCGCCCGCATCGCCGCCCTCTGCGCCGAGGTCGATAATATGATCGGCGGTCTTAATCACGTCGAGGTTGTGTTCGATCACCAGCAGCGAGCCGCCGGCGTCGATGAGTGCGCGAAACGCGGCGAGCAGTTTGTTGATGTCGTCGAAGTGTAAACCCGTAGTCGGTTCGTCGAAGATGTAAAGCGTCTTCGCGCCGGTTCGCTTGAGCAAGTGGGCCGCGAGTTTGATACGTTGCGCTTCGCCGCCTGACAGCGTTGTCGCCGACTGGCCCAACCGCAGGTATCCCAGGCCAACATCGTCGAGCACGCGCAGCCTGTTCGTGATCTTCGGCACTTCACGAAAGAACGTGATCGCCTCGCGCACAGTCATGTTGAGCACTTCGTGAACATTCTTGCCGCGATAACGAATGTCGAGAATCTGCTGTTTGAAGCGTGTCCCCTTGCACTCCTCGCAGACCAACTCCACGTCCGCTAGAAACTGCATCTCAACCGTCACCGTGCCGTCGCCCTGACAAACCTCACAACGCCCGCCGGGAAGATTGAAAGAGAAGTGTGACGGATCAAAGCCACGAGCCTGCCCTTCACGCGTCGTTGAGAAGACTTCGCGAATCGCGTCGTAGACCTTGATGTACGTCACCGGATTAGAACGTGGCGTGCGCCCGATCGGCGACTGATCGACGAGGATCACGTCGTCGATGAAGTGTCCGCCTTCGAGCTTCTGAAAAGCGCCGACGTGTCCCTGCCATTCGCCGCGTTGTTTCTTGAAACCGGCGTAGATGCAGTCGTGAATCAACGTTGACTTTCCGGAACCGCTCACTCCGGTGATGCAGACGAGCATGTCGAGCGGGATCTCGACGTCGATCGATTTGAGATTGTGCTCGGCGGCGCCCTGGACGGTGATGCGCCGTTTCTGCATCGTGCGACGTTGTCGCGGTTCTTTGATCTCGGCGTCGCCTCGCAGGTAACGCGCGGTAAGTGAAGTCTCGTCGGCGAGCAGGCCTTCGAAGTCGCCTTCGTACATGACGCGGCCGCCGAGTTCTCCCGCGGCCGGACCGATGTCGAGTATGTGATCCGCCGAGCGCATCATTTCCGCGTCGTGTTCGACGACGAGCACTGTATTGCCGATGTCGCGCAGGTTTTTGAGCAGGCGAATCAGGCGATCGTTGTCACGCGGGTGCAGGCCGATTGACGGTTCATCGAGGACGTAGAGCGCGCCGACGAGCGATGAACCGAGATTGGTTGCGAGCTGAATGCGCTGGGCTTCTCCGCCGGAGAGCGTCGAAGCGAGCCGATCCAAAGTCAGATAATCCAACCCGACTTCAACCAGAAATCGCAACCGCCGCCGTACTTCAAAAAGTATTCTATCCGCGATCGCTGTTTGCTCGGTTGAGAGTTCGAGCGTGTCGAAAAACTCAGCCGCATCTTTGATTGAGAATGAGCAGACTTCCGGCAAGGTGCGGCCACTGACTTTCACGTCGCGCGCTTCCTGGCGCAGCCGGCCACCGCCGCAATCGGGACACAGTGTGTAGCCACGATACTTCGAGAGAAACACCCGCACGTGGAGCTTGTATTTCTTCGTCTCCATCCAATCGAAGAAGCCGCGCACGCCGCTCCAGTCGCCACGACCTTCGATGATCGCCTGCTGGTCTGCGCGTGGAAGCTGGTTGAACGGCACTGTCAGCGGAATCTTTTCAGCGCGGCAAAACTGCTTCAACTCCTGCATGGCCCACTCGTGCTGCGGCTTGGTCCATGGCTCGATCGCGCCGTCTTTCAGTGACAAACCCGGATTGGGAATGACCAGATTGAGATCGAGCCCGATCGTGTTTCCGAATCCCTGGCAAGTGGGACACGCTCCGTACGGGTTGTTGAAACTGAAGAGTCGCGGTTCTGGCGTGGCGTACACCGTGTGGTCGTACTTGCACTCGAAACGTTCGGAGAAAAAGAGTCGTTTCGGCTCCGGCTCGACTGTTTCGATCAGCGCGGTTCCGTGTCCTTCCTGAAAACAGATCTCGAGTGAATCGACGAGACGTTGACGCACATCAGGTCGCGCTACCAGCCTGTCGACCAGCACATAGACGTCTTTGAAGTCGTCGCGCGGGTAATCGTCGGGTGATGCTAGTTCGATGGTTTGTCCGGCGGCGAAGAGACGCGTGAAGCCTCGTTGCATCAGGCTCATCAGGTGCGCCGTCAGCCACTGGCGCGACGTCGCGGCTTTCTTGCGCGAGGATTTTTTGGGCGCTTCACGTTCCGGATCGCTCAAACCAGCCGCGGCTGGAAAGAGCACGTAGAAGCGTGTTCCCTCGGACAGGTCGCGGAGGACTTCATCGGCGACTGATTCCGGCGAGTCGCGCGTGACCAACCGTCCGCAAACGCGGCAATACGTTTGCCCGACACGCGCGAAGAGAAGTCGGAGATAGTCGTAGATCTCGGTCTGTGTGCCGACGGTTGAACGTGGGTTGCGCGTCGAGTTCTTCTGGCGAATGGCGATTGCCGGTGCGATGCCCTGGATCTCGTCGACGTCGGGTTTGTCCATGCGCTCGAGGAATTGGCGAGCGTAAGCAGAGAGGGATTCGACGTAGCGGCGCTGTCCCTCGGCATAGATCGTGTCGAACGCGAGCGAGGATTTGCCCGACCCACTCACGCCGGTAACCACGGTCATCTGGTTGATGGGCACGGAAAAGGAGACGTTTTTGAGATTATTAACTCGGGCTCCCTTAACTTGAATGGCTTCTTCAGGCATACAGACGAAAATTTGCGTTAGGCGAAAACCAGCAATAATAACGCGAGATGTCCGCAGCGCCAAATAGGTCGCAGTTTAGGTAGTGTCCTAATCTGAGTTTCAGAATTTATTTTAGGGTTTGTGTCCGACTACGAGGTTTATAGGTTCGTCGATCACCATGAGGGACGTTCGCGGTTGGACTTCCAGCCCCGCCTCCAGCAAAGCCTTATACAAAGGCTCGGTATACAGTGGCGCAGCTTTGGGGTCTTTGATGTCCAAAAATAACCCTTTGTCGGAACCGCCAAATGTCATCACGTCTTGGATGCGGGAAGCCCAACCAGCACTTCTAAAAACCGCATCGAAATCAGCGGCGTATTGCTGTGATTCCGGGTTGTTCGACGCGCAAATAATCACTATCTTCCCTTTGGGCTCTACGTCCAAAAGACGCTTTAACGTTGCCGATTGCTCAGGCGTCAAACGTCGATCCCGCGTCTTTTGTTGGAGATCGGCTAGTGCCTTTTCAGTCTCAGCCGCTTTTGCTGCTTTTACAGTTTCTTCTATGCCTTTTAATTGGTCGAGTTTATTACTGACCAGCCAGATACCCACAGCAGCCACAGCCGTTATTAGACCGCTGGCAATTACTACCATTTCTAAGACTGTTTTGAACCTCGACAGGGACTCAATAGATGACCACATTTGATTTATTCCTCACGCTCTTTGCGTTCGCGGTCTGCCTCTTTGCCGCCTATACATTAGGCGCGACCCGCACACGCAAATAATCCTGTAGTACGAAAATAGTTCTGGACAAATCCCCGTTTCCGTAGTACATTATTTCCACTGGAGACGGAAACAATGTCTAACAACCACCTAAGCAAAGACAAACAGATTGCAGTTACAGCGGCCCTAGCAGAAGGTTCTTCGATTCGGTCTATAGAGAGAATGACCTGGATTCATCGTGACACGATCATGCGCTTAGGTGTCCGCATAGGTCAAGGCTGTGCCCGCCTACTCGATCAGAAGATGCGCGGGCTTACTTCGACAAGTATTCAGGTTGACGAAATTTGGGGATTCGTTGGTAAGAAGGATAAGAACGTTAAGTCAGCCGATGATCCGAATGCGGTCGGCAGCGTTTGGACCTTCTGCGCGATTGATTCAGATTCCAAGATCGTCCCGTCGTTCAAGGTGGGCCATCGTGACTCCGAAACCACGAACGCTTTTATGAACGATCTCGCTTCCCGTCTCAAGAATCGCATTCAATTAGCAAGTGACGGTTTCGCGCCGTACTTAGAAGCGGTCGAGGAAGCTTGGGGCGCAGACGTTGACTACGGCCAGATTGTAAAATCATTCCAAACGGACGAAGGCGAGTACTCTCCAGAACGTAAGTATAGCGCGCCACGTTTCTGCAATGTCAGCAAGTACACGATCACCGGAAACCCCGATCTGCTTCGCGCTCATACGGGCCACGTTGAACGACTAAATGCAACAACTCGCCTGCACGTCAAAAGACTCAACCGTTTGACGCTGGCATTCAGCAAGAAGCGAGAAAACTTTGAGGCAGCGGTCGGCCTTCACTTCGCAGCGTATAACCTCGTGCGCACTCACGCGACCTTGAAAATGACGCCAGCGATGGCAGCGGGCATTGAGCGTAACTGGTGGTCATGGGGCGATCTAGTCGATGCAGCGTTATGAGTGACTACATCGCAGAGATACAAGCGGCCTTTTTGAAGCTTCACGGATGCGAGGCAGACTACCTTGAGACTGTGCCCGTAGTTGAAGAATTTCAGGGTAAAACGATCTGGCAAGGTGACGTTGAAGTGTTCGACATTCGCGGCCATCCGAAAGCAACACGCGGCTATGGTTGGGGACACTTAACAGGCGAGCACGATCAAGGGCAACGTTTCTTTACGATCCTGGAATTGCCTCCAGTCGATTCACCACAAACGGCAGTCAGGGCGGCAATCACGGCGGAGATTCAAAATGCGAGAAAAAAGAAAAAAGGTAGGTAGACCACCGATGCCGAAAGGCGAGGCGAAGGGCATCGTATTGCAGTCTCGCGTACAACCTTCTGAAAAAGCCGCGTATCAAAAAGCGGCCAAGGCACAAGGGCTAGATCTAAGCGCTTGGGTTAGAGAAGTCTTGAACCGCGCCGTACAATAGTGTACGGTTAGGCGTTGACAGAGGGGAAAACGGAGAGCGCGAGAGTTGCACTCCACGGTGGTACTAGCACCGGCCCTTGGGATGTAAAGCCCCTCAATAGCACTGGCTAACAGGACGCTCTCCTATAAGGGTGCGCCTGCCACGTCCCGCTTTAATGCTTCCGTCCAAAGATTCGTTAAAGCGGGACTTGCTGTATCTGCCCTCTGCATCGGCAAGCGCGATTGAATGCAGGGGCTTTCGATCTTCTCATAGCATCACCACCTTTCAGCATTTCATTCGTCAGCCACATCCAGCGAGAGACGCAGCAGCGCGATCAATTTTTTTGCCTCTTTTGGCTCCCAGTCTTTCGGAAGTTCGACGTGGGCAATACGATCTGGTCCCAAAGCTATAGGCATCCTGAAGACACTCTGATTGACGGGCGGATCGGACGGTGGATCAGTTTGTTGCCGGGAACCGTTTTGAGCTTGCGCGCCGTTGTTGTTGTTCTGTCGGGGCGCTGACGTGCGGGTGCGCCTCGCACGTGGACCGCGCGGACCTTTTGCCTTCAACAACGTCGATATTGGCAGTCCAGCAAACTCCGCAGCTTTAATCAAAAAGGACCGCGCCTTTTGTTTGGTTTCTCCGCTAATGTTGTAAGTCTTGTCAGCTAGTTTACTGTCGAGTTGACCGGGAGACGCGCCCGCGAGATCGTTCTCGCTGATGTTTGGATAGTGCTTCTTGAGCAGTTCGCGTATCGCGGTTTTCCGGTGTTCCTTGTTTTTCGCCATCTCCTTCAGCGACGGGTCGGGGATGCCATCGTTATCGATCAGTCTGAAAAACTTGAGCGCCCCAATAACCTGACCCTTCGCAATCCCCCCCATGCTGGGGAAAACGGTGTGATCGATCCTTGGCGGCAGAGTTGCCAACGCGCCCAATTTATCAAGTGCTGTCTCAAACGTTGAGAACGGCACATACGGAGCCGGATACTTCCTCACAATCTCAGGGATTTTGTTATCTGAATCCATAATCGAATCCTTGCTGTGCGGCGGTTAGGACTCGCAGAGAATAACGGAATAATTCCGATTCTGTCAATCTCCGCACAAAGATTATTTTTGACTCTGCTTTTTAGTCCTCGGAGAATGGACGGGGAGGATAGCGGCTATGAGCAAAGGACAGAAGGTTAAAGCAGAGGGTTTCGATGGTGTAGTGTTCGAGTGTCGTTTGTACGAGGTGCAGGGTAAAACGGCGCTTGTCTGTAGCGAACAGGAATGGCAGCGCGCAACGGCAGAAGGGCGAGCGCCTGACTGCTTAGGCTGGCCGCTCGGTAGCCTGCGGGAATTAAAGAAAAGTGGTGCGAGCGAAGCATCCTAATCAGGAGAGGTTTACGCGGTCATCGATTAAATCGTCCGTGCTGATTCCCGCCAGCTTCGCATAAGCCAATAGCAGCATCAGCGGCGGTTCACGTCTGCCGCTCTCGAACTGTGAGATCTGCGCCGCTCGTAAGGGTGAAGCTTTGTAGTTGAGCGCCTTTACCACTTCTGTTTGACTCAATCCTAAGTTAGCCCTGATCTGCGCGAGCTTCTTTGCCAGCTTCTTTGGTACAGGACGCTTCGCCACTAGAAGTTACCTCCTAATGGCTTGCGCTTACTGCTAGCAATTGCTAGTATCGTGAGGCTTGTTTGATAGGTTGTGTTGTCTGCCCAGAATGTCTGAGCGATCTTCACCTAATCGATACCTCAGAGGCTATCAGCATGGCGATCCCGATCATCTCGTTTCGTAAACGCTCTTTCTTGAATCCTGCTTCAACGGATCAGACCTCATACATTTATGCCCGAGTAAAATCGACCCGCGACGGTGAGTATCCGTGGGGCACTAACATGCTCACGATAGCCGATTGTAGGCGCGCAGTTCAACTCGAATTCTTCTTAGGGACCAGACGCGCACGACAATTATCGCTCGCAAAGATCGATTTGCTGATCAAGATTCTGACCTCTTTCCGTAACGCACTCGCCAAAGAGATCGCGGCACTTGAGAAAGGGAAGTAGCTATGGGATCACCGCGCGAAAGACCAAGGCACCTTGCGGCCAAACTGCTCGCCATCCGGCAAGGGATGAGTCTGAGTCAATCGCAATTGATCGCGAGACTTGAGCGCGATCTTTCTACCTCCCGGATTTCTGAATACGAAAGCGGATCGCGCATACCTAGCCTGTTAACTCTGCTCGCTTACGCGAAGGTTGCGCATGTAAGAGTAGAGGTTTTGATTGACGACAGACTAGAACTGCCGGAAAGACTCAAACAGAGCAAAGTGTCTTGAACTTGCTCCGCGCCGTTGAGCAAGGAAACTGGAAGGCCGGGAATAAGCCCAGATCCCGGCCTTTTGGTTTGTCTGGTGCGTCACAACATGGCAAACTCTGAACCCGGATTAAGTTTAGTCACACTTCTACGAACTATCCGATCATTTATGTTTGGCAGCTTATTAGGACTCCTCAACCGTTTAGGCGGCTTTTTGCTCGAATTCGTTATTGGTGAAAATGCGCTGAAAGATACGCCTCGCGCTAAGGAGGTTCGAGTAAATACCGCCTCAATACTAATCGGGGCAATCGTCGGCCTGCTCGTCAGCCTTGGCGTCAGCGGGGACCTGTACGGTTTGGTAATTGGCTTGATAATGGGGGTGCTAATCGGTCTTGCTGTTGCATACAGCTTAAACTGGATTGACGATCAGTTCTCGTAGCTTGGACAACTTACGTGCCGTACTCTCACTTCCAGATCTCAGATTAGGACACTACCGCAGTTTAGAGTTCAAGCTTTAGCTTGCCCACTCAAAACAGCAGCCTGAAGGCTGAACTCTAAACCTCCAGATTCACGTTGACAGCTTGATGCTCCTGAGACCACAATCGCCCTCGACATGAAAACCTCTCAATTTCTTTTGCGTGGATTTCGCCGGCCTCGCGAAATCGCCTGTTTCGCTCTCGGCAAGCTCGAACGCCAGGTGATGGAAGAGACCTGGCGCCTCGGTGAAGTCACCGTGCGCGACATCTATCGCGCTTTCGACGAGCGGATCGCCTACACAACCCTAATGACCACGCTCGACCGTCTCTTCAAGAAGAAACTGCTCGAGCGCCGCAAGGACGGCCGCGCGTTCCTGTATGTCGCCCTCGTCTCTCGCGACGATCTCGATCGCGGCATCAAGGAAGACGTCGTCGACGGTCTCCTGGGCCACGGCGCGGACGGAGTCGAACCAGTGCTCGCCTGCATCGTCGACACCATCAGCGAAAGAGATCGCGAACTACTCGACGAGCTCGATCGCCTCGTCCAGGAAAAGAAACGCGAGTTACGCCGGAAGAACTAAATGTACACGTTCCTCGGTATCACCCTCGTCCTCGCCCTGCTGCTGGCCATCAACGCTACCGCGACGATGGTGTCCGCAGCCTTTGGACGTCTTTGCAAACCGTTCCTCCGAAAATGCTCCGCACGCACGCGCGCTGAAATACTTTTCGTCATGCGCATCGGACCACCGGTGGTCGCGATCGTCGCCATCGCCGCGTTCATGATTCCCTCGTATCTCACTTACGAGCCACATGCGACCGATGAGACTGTCAGTTGGAAACTCGGAACGCTCGCGGCGCTTTCAGCAATCGGCGTTGGTCTCGCGATCTCGCGCGGCATTCGCTCGTGGCTCGCTACGCGCTCACTACTCAAAAACTGGTTCGCCGCCTCGACTCGCATCGAGCTCGAAGCCATACACATTCCCACTTACGTGTTGGACCACTCTTTTCCGATCATCGCCGTAGTCGGCGCGTTTCGCCCGCGACTGTTCATCGCAAATGACGTGCTCGAATCGCTCAGCGAAGAAGAACTTGCTGCCGCGATCGCGCATGAGTATGGCCATCTTGTCGCAAGGGATAACTTCAAGCGCTCGGTGATGCGCGTTAGTCGCGCGGCGTTGTTGCTGATTCCGTGTGGCAGGTCGCTCGATCGGGCCTGGAGTGAGGCTTCGGAATCGGCTGCCGACGAATATGCGGCGCAGGAGAGTTCGTTAGTTGCTTTGAACCTCGCGTCGGCGCTAGTGCGAATTGCGAGAATGATACCGACGGGACAGCGCCAGGTGATTCCTCCTTCAGTGTCGGCATTTCTTGCGGGTGAAGATTCGCCGGGAGTCAAAGTCAGAGTCCGGCGTCTGGTTGAACTCGCCACTGCCGATCCGCGTTTGCTGGCCAGCAATGCCTCGATAGTTCGTTTTGTCCCCTGGTTGGTGTTGAGTCTGATTGTCGTAGTCTCCGTAACAATCGAGAGTCGTCCGCAAGTTCTCGCCACTGTTCACGAGTTCGTCGAACACGTCGTCGCCGTCCTTAGCTGAATCTCAACACAGTACGACGTCTGGTAGTAATTCCGGCCGGAAGCTACATTTCACGCTCGCCCTTTACCCCTTAAGTCTCAACTGGTGTCTATGCGAAAAGTTGTAATAACAATACTCAAGAGCCTGCTTACGTGCGTTGTGTCGTTCGCCGCGTACGGCCAGGAACCTGATATCAAGATCACCGGATCGGTGAAGGATCCCGATGGAGCGGTGGTGAGCGGCGCGGATGTTTCACTGCTGGCCGCCAATCGCGCCGTGCTGCGCGCCACAGTCACCGACGCCTCAGGAAACTTCACGCTCGACAAGATCGCGCCCGGCGACTATCAACTCAACGTCCAGGCCGAGGGCTTTGTGCGACATCGCGCCGCCGTTCACGTTTCACAGGGCAATCCGGTTGAAGTCGCAGTGGTGCTCGATCTCATTCCACTCAACGAACAAGTCACGATCACAGCCGAGGCAGGTCTCGTCACCGACACGCGCAAAGTCGACACGCAGGTAAACATCATCAACGAACGTAAAGTCCTCGAGCGTGCGCCGGAAGTGGTGGCGCAGGTGGTTGACGAAGAGCCGGGTGTGAACCTGCAACGTACGAGCCCGTCACTCAGCGCCGTCTTCGTGCGTGGACTGACTGGCAGAAACGTCGCGGTCTACGTCGATGGCGTTCGCTACACGACCAGCGCTCAGCGCGGCGGCGTGGGAACGTTCTTCAGTTTGATTGAACCGTCGAGCCTCGAAACAGTCGAAATCCTGCGTGGTCCAAACAGCTCGCAATACGGTTCGGACGTTCACGGCGGCGTAGTCAACTTCATCTCGCAGGCGCCCAGGTATGGTGGACCAGACAACGAGTTTCACGGTCACGTCAACACCTTCTACACCTCGCCAACAAACGGCTTTGGCGGCAACACCCTCGTGACCTACGGCACGGAGCGTTACGGCTTACTGCTCAACGTAAATGGACGTCGCATCAGTACGCTGCGACCGGGAACAGGTCGCGACTATCACGCCGCAGTCACGCGTTTCCTCGGTCTGCCGTCAGACGTATTCGGCACGAGACTTCCAGACACAGGATTCACGCAGTACGGCGGCTTGATCCGCAGCAACTTCAACGTCGACGACAACACACAGCTTCTCTTCAGCTACGCGCGCAACCAGCAGGACAACGGCAAGCGTTACGATCAGTTGCTCGGCGGCGACGGCAACAACATCGCCGATCTGCGTAATCTGATGACCGACACGTTCTACGCAAGATTGTTCCGGCAGAACCTTGGGTTCTTCAACAACGGCTCGTTCACGTTTTCTTACAACGGCCAGCGCGAAGAGCGGATCAACCAGGGCGGGCAGGGAAATCCAGTTGGCGCGATCACCAACCAGCGCGAGCGGACTAACGTCTTAGGCTTCAACTTCTATCTCGACAAACAGACGGGCGATCGCAACACGTTTCTCATCGGCGCCGATATTTATCGTGACAAGATCCACGCACCCGCGTTTACGTTCGATCCGGTTACGCGGACGACCGTCAACTCACGTCCACGCATTCCTGACGGCGCGCGCTATCTCTCTTACGGTTTCTTTGCACAGGACAACTTCACCGCGATTCCCGGTCGCTTGCAGATCAACGGCGCGATACGTTACAGCGTCGCGTCGTACAAATCGCGCGCAAGCAATTCGGCGCCGGGGCCAGGCGGTGCGCCGTTGTTTCCTGATGACAGCCAGCGCTTCGGTGCGTTTTCCGGACGCATCGGCGGAGTCGTTAACGTCACGGGTGGCTTCGATATCGCAGGGAAGTACACACGTGGTTTTCGTGCGCCAAACACTACCGATCTCGGAATTCTCGGATTGGTGGGCACCGGTTTTGAGGTCGACGCGGGCACGGCTGCCGCGCGTGGCGGTTCCATCGGCACGACCGGCATTCCTGTCGAACGTCTCGGACCGGAATACAGCGATAGTTTCGATCTCAGTTTCCGTTACACGAGCCGGCGTTTCAGCGCGGAGCTGACCGGCTTCACGACGAAGTTGAGCGAGGTCTATTTCGATCTGCCGCTTTCGCTTCCGTCAGGCGCGACCGGGACTTTTCTCGGCAGCGATCAAATCATCGCGCAGAACGCGAACGGTTTCGTGTTTGTAGCTGCAGCGCCGACAACTCCGGTACTCGTGCGCGTGAACTTCGACGATGCACGCTTCAATGGAGTTGAGTTTAATACTCGTGCACGTTTCACGGAGACGCTGAGCGGCGCCGGCAATTTCACTTACATCCGAGCGTACAGTTTGCTCAACGGTCTGCCACCGGATGTCGAGGGCGGCGTCCCGCCTGCGACTGCTTTTCTCAGTTTGCGTTATCAACCTAAGTCACGCTTTTACGTCGAAGGCTACTCGACGCTCGCAGGACGGCAGAATCGTCTCTCGTCGCTTGACCTGGCTGATCGCAGAACGGGCGCCGCGCGTTCGCGAACCAACATTCAAAACTTCTTCCGCCGCGGAGCTTGTGTACGTGGATTGACGACGCCTGGTCCAACGGGCTGCGGTTCAGCGGGAGGAGTTCTGATTCCGACTGGCGAAACACTGGCGCAGGTTCAGAATCGTCTACTTCCGATCGGCGCGACCATCAACGGCGTTCGCGTAGTGAACAACGACACCCTCGTGCCACTGTTCCCATACCTGCCGGGTTATGGTCTGGTCGGCGTGCGCGGCGCGTTCAAGTTTGGTGAAGGCTCGGAAATCTTCGTTGATTTCGAAAACATCTTCGACAAGTCATATCGCGGAATCAGCTGGGGAATCGACGGCGCCGGCCGCGGCGTAACCGTGCGCTACCGCTACGAGTTCTAAAATAATACCTAACCACAAAGGCACTAAGGCACAAACCCAATATAAAGTTTGTGCCTTAGTGCCTTTGTGGTTAAGTCTTTTCTTACACCGGAGGAACTGTTTCCTCGAAGGGGAGATCGGGTTGGTAGCTCTTGTCGCGTCCGGCGACGTAGAGTCTCATCGCGAACCAAAGTATTCCTAACGCGAAAGCGATCCAGATGACGGTCCAGAAGAGCGCGGGAATGCCGGTGGCGTTGGCCATGTTCACCGCGTCATTCGGAATCGCCGGCCCAAATGGCGAGGAGAGGAAGAAAACCGTCTTCAGATCAAAGAGCGCATTCAATACGCATTGCACTGCCAGGAAACTCACAAAGAAAGTCGCGACTCGCGCGCTCGCAAACTTTGCGATCAAGACCAGCCCGACCGAGATGAGCGTGCCGGCGAACAACGTGAATGGTATTCCGGACCAGGCTTGCGCCCAAAAGATCGGTTTGATTAGTCCAAAGATCATCGTCAGCGCGAAGATGAAAACCCCGCAAGCCAGCAACACGATGCGAGCCGCGACTGCTTTACGAATCAGAACCAGCAGCAACGCACCAAAGAACATCGAACCGAGATAACCGGCGCTCGAGACGAACATCTGTGAGATGAGTCCACCCTGAGTGGTGTAGGTTAGGCCGCTGGCATCCGTTGCTACGCTGAGGCTGGCCACCGAGTTGCCGGTCAGTAAGGCCGCGAGCGCGTGTCCGCCTTCATGTATGAACGTGACGAAAATTCGGAAGGGGTAGTAAAGAAACTCGGCGTAGGGGATGAACCAGAGCACCACCGAAATGGTGGCCGCGATAAGCAGTGTCAATGCCTGTGGTCGCGCATCTTGTGAAAGCCTGTATCTCATTTTTGAACTCTCCGGTCAGTCGGCGGAATGTGGGCTTATTTTAGTGCCGCCGTGATTAACGCACAATGCCCGGCGCAGGTTCCAAAGCCCCCGACGAAGGTTTAACCACAAAGGCACTAAGGCATAAATTTTTTACTTATTATCACTTTAGTGCCTTAGTGGTTAAGCCTTTCTATCGTAGTTTCCGGATTTGCCGCCGGTTTTACTCTCCAATTGCACGTCGGTGATCGTCATCCCTTTTTCCAGTGCCTTGCACATGTCGTAAACAGTCAGCGCGGCCACGGAGACTGCCGTGAGCGCTTCCATCTCGACACCGGTTTGGGCGTTAGTCGAGACTTCTGCTTCGAGCGTCACGCCCGACTCTTCCACGGTTGCTCGAACGTCGATGTGCGTCAAAGGCAGTGGATGGCAGAGCGGGATGAGTTCTGAAGTTCGCTTCGCTGCCATGATTCCGGCCAGCCGCGCGGCTTCGAGTGGATCTCCTTTGGGAGTACGATGTTCACGCAGTGCCGACACCGTCGCGCCAGTCATCAAAACCCGCGCCGACGCCACCGCACGCCGCGTCGTTATCTCCTTGTTCCCCGTATCGACCATGCGAACGCGGCCTTGATCGTCGACGTGCGAAAGTTGTGCCATCGGCGGAAGTAGATAACAAAAACACGATTACAGGCAAGTAGATCTCGACAGCCGACCGCATTTACGTCTAGACTGCCACCAACCGGGACGAGGGCCTCATTCGGGTTGGTTCTCATGCTTTCATCCCATCTCGAGCCTGGGTTAGTTCTGTAGCAGAAATCTAGTAGAAACAAAATCCGTTTGGCGCGCATATTCGTAGAGTGATCGATTATTGATTTTTCGGAGGTTCCCCGTGTTTGAGACTGACAAGGAAGTGCTTGACTGGTACGAGCGACAGCCCCGCGCTCTATCCAAAGAGTACGTGAATAGTATCAAGTGGAAAGACATTAAAAACTACGAACTCAATCCAGCATTTGTGCCCGTGCTGATTTACATGCGCGATATTGAGTACTTCACTGATATGTATTATCAGGAGTTGCGGCGCACGCCGACCGGGAAAGATCCCATCATTAGAAAGTTCATGGATCGCTGGAGTATTGAAGAACTCCATCACGGCAACCTGCTGAATCGCTTTTTGGAAGAGGCCGGCGTCCCGACCGGAAAGAATTGGCAGGTTGAGGCAGATCGCAAGATTCCACGTCTCTACAAGATCGGAAGTTACCTTGTTGACTACGCCTCGCGGCCGTTTGGAAAACATTTTCACGGCGCGCACATGACCTGGGGCGCGATCAACGAGATCACGGCCATGAACGCTTACCGCCGGCTTTCAGATCTGGCAGGTCATCCAGTGCTGAAACAACTGTTGATTGGAATCGTGCAGGAAGAGTCGATTCACGGCAGCTTCTATTGGAACGTTGCGCGCGTGAAGCTCAACGAGACTCAGTTTTCGAAAATCCTGGCGAAGTTTATCATCGGAAAATTCTGGTCACCTGTGGGTCAGGGAGCGAAGCCGAAGGGCGAGACAAACTACGTTATGGCCACGCTGTTCCCAGGCAAAGAAGGACTGCAATTGTTCGACGAGAAAATTGGCAGCCGGATCGAGCGCCTGCCTGGCTTCACGGGCTTCAAAGGATTGACGGAACGCATCGCGCCGGTAGTGCAGGGTGCGGCCGCGTTACAGGCTACGGTAAGCGCAGCACATTAACCAGCGAGCCCGCTTCGAGCGACTTCATGCCGGCGGGCACGATCGCAAGCGCAGTCGTTAACGCAAACGCGACGAAGTCAGACGAGCCACCCCACTTCAAAGGGAAGGCAATGAGTTCGCCGTCGTCGTTGGTTGTTAACTGCGCGGGCAAGTAAACTTCCCGATCTTTTGTTCCCTTAACACTTCGTGCCAGCGCCGCGGTTTCCCGCTTCAATGCGGGTTCCGCCGCGCCTTGCATCGCGAGCAACGCTGTCCGCGCAAATAAGTTGAAAGTGACGGCGACCGAAACCGGATTGCCCGGCAGGCCAAACACGAGTGTGCCGTTCGGCAATCTCGCGAACACGGTTGGCTTGCCCGGACGAAGCGCGAGCCGTTCGAAGAAGAGTTCGGCGTCGAGTTCCTTCAGCGCTGCTTTGGTGACGTCATACACGCCCATCGACACGCCACCCGAAGTGACGATCACATCGCAAGTCTCTGCGGCTGCACTGATCTGATTTTTGAGTAGCGACGTTTCATCGCCGGTCAGTGGCATGCGTTGAATGTCGGCGCCGGCGAGTTGGGCATACGACGCGATCGAGTAGTTGTTGGAATCGCGTATCTGGTCCTGTCCGGGTTTTTGATCGACGGAGACCAGTTCGGTGCCGGTGGCAAGTACGCCAACGCGCGGCTTGCGATAGACAGCTACAGTCGCATAACCGAATGCAGCGAGCACGGCCATCATTGCCGCGTTCACGATCGTTCCCGCGCTCAGGACAGTCTCACCAGCCTGAATTTCAGCGCCGCGTTTGACGATTGATTTTCCCAGTTCGACGCTTTCCTGCAGTTCGACCACAGTGCCGTCTTTGAGTTCTGTAGTTAACTCGACCTGCTGCACGCTATCGGCGCCTTCAGGCACCGGCGCCCCGGTCATGATCCGCACCGCTTGTCCTTCTTCCAACTGGTGATGCCAACCTCTGCCCGCCGCTGACTCACCAACAATCCGCAACTGCACCGGCGCTGACTTCGCATCCTCCGCGCGCACGGCGTAGCCATCCATCTGCGAACGATCGAAGGGAGGAAGATCGGAATCGGCAACAATGTCCTCCGCCAGCACACGCCCCAACGCCTCCGGCAGTTGCACACGCTCCACCGGGAGCGTGTGAGTCTGCTGTCTCACGATCTGAATAGCTTCAGCAACAGAAATCATCTACTTAGTTTACTGTTTTTGCGCCTTATGTGCCTTTTTGTGGCTAATGCTTTTTTATGCCTCTTTGCGTCTAAAAACCGAAAGGCCGGTTTTGGACCGGCCTCTCAAGGTTGGCGGAGGCATTCAGCCTCAATTGGTCACCGTCCTCACCCCGGCAACCACATTCACCGTTGGACAGGATTTTATTCAAAACCGCCGCGCCGTCAATAGGCTGAGCGGATATCATTTAATTTCTTAATGATTTTTCTGTATTTGGCTACGGAATACTGTCGATTGGCGGAACGCCAACCCACTTATCCGTGATCTGCCCCTCGAACCGATCGGTGCTCAGCAGCACGTGAGACGGTACCGGCATTGTCGCCAGTGTCGCTGAAGCTTTGGCGTTGGCATTGGACCAGACAAACACTTCAGCATCGATCTTCAACGAGTCGGCGTAAGAGAAAAACTTCTGAGTGTCGGTGCCGTCCGGGATTATCAGCACGTAATACGCCATGCCTGCCTTTTTCGCGCTCGCTCGTAAATTCTCGATCGAAGTTTTCGCCTTCGCGCACGTGTCGCAGTTCGGACTAACAAGGACAACTAGCGCCATCGAGTTTCCCTGGTTGACGTCCGCCAGCGTCTGACCTTTTTGATTGCGCCACGAGCGAAGATCGATAACCTCCGGCTCATCCTGAACGTTAGTCTGTGCTTGCAACGCGGCCACATAACCAACCGCAAGCAGACACAGGCCTACAAAACTGATCGCAATCTGTTTCGAGAGAGGGCGAGTTGACATTACAGCCTCCTGTCGGGAGACAAGTCTTGATCGGCGAGGTTGTTAAAATAAGTGGCGGAGCCGACGGGACTCGAACCCGCGACCTCCGACGTGACAGGCCGGCGTTCTAACCAACTGAACTACGACTCCGCAAAGAACTTGCTCTTGGTAGGCACGGAGGGACTCGAACCCCCAACCTCTTCCTTGTAAGGGAAGCCGTCTACCATTGACGTACGTGCCTTCATCAGGACTGACCCTGCCGTCTGTCCTGCGTAAGCGAGTCGCCATGCTACCACAAAGATGGATTAGCCACAAAAAGGCACAAAGGATCAAAAAACAAGACAGCAATTTTGTGCTTTTGGTGCATCTTTGTGGCTAATAGTCTTTTGTGGCAATATTCGCACGAGAGCCCATCCAGTTTGTCGTTATGTCAATACTTCTAAGGTCTTGTCTTATTCTGATTGTCGTCTCCGCCGTCGCGGCTCAGCAGATTACTCAACAACCTGCTCAACGGCCTCGTCGCGTTAGTGGCAATGAGCAAACAACTGAGGCGAAGAAAACTTCCGGGGGCCCGGATGAAGTCGACGAGGGTGACGTGATCAGGGTCGAGACACAACTCGTTTCCGTCCCCGCAGTCGTAACAGACGGCTCGGGTCGTCCGATATCCGGCCTTAAGCCCGAGAACTTCCGCCTCATCGAAGACGGCCAACCGCAAACGATCACCAACTTCGGCACTACCGAGACTCCCTTCGAGATCGCGTTGCTGCTCGACACGTCCGGATCGACGCGTGACGACGTCGCGTTGATACGTGCTGCAGCAAACAGTTTCATCGAAGCGTTGCGTCCAGGCGATCGCGTCGGAGTGGTCGCCTTCAACACGGCGCAAACAGTCGACAAGCCGATCGCATCGGTCGAAGTGTTGAGTCCATTGACTGACAATCGCGAAGCGTTGCGTGGGGCGATCGAGAATCTCGGCTCGAGTCAGGGAACGCCGTACTACGACGCGCTCGAACGAGTTGCAGAAAGCATTTTCCGCAATCCACCAGCCGACGACGTGCGTGGACGCCGCGCGATAGTGGCGCTAACTGATGGCGTCGATTCGTCGAGCAACTCGGATTTCGCGACCGCGCGAGTCAAACTATCGCGCGCCGGTGTTGCTTGTTACTTCATTCAAGTCAACACGGAAGACTTTGTTGAAGATCGCCTGATGAAGGATTGTCAGGACGACGGCCAGCTCGCGCTTTCACAGAAACAGATTCAGCGTTACCGCGAGCTCTTCTTCCCGAAAGCCAGGGCGGAAAATTTCAACGGCTTCTGCCAGATGGGACCATTTGAAAGAATGTCGATCAGTCGCGAGCTTTACAACCTCGCGCGTCGCGAGATGAATGAGCTCGCACGCACTTCGGGTGGCAGAAGTTTTGAGGCGGCGACGTTGGCGGATACGCGCGCTGCGTTTGCGCGAGTGGCGGCTGACATCGGCACGCTTTACAGCCTGGGTTATTATCCAACCAACAAAGCTCGTGACGGAAAGTTTCGCTCCATCAAGCTCGAGGTTAAAGGTCTGAGAGATAAGACACAGATCCGCGCCCGCGATGGATACTACGCGCCCAAACAATGACCAATCCCCAACCTTTTAATCGCGTCTTATTAATCGTTCTCGATGGCGCCGGTATCGGCGCAATGCCTGATGCTCCTGAATGGGGCGACGCCGGCGCCGACACCTTCGGTCACATTCTCGAGTCGCGTCCGGTGCGGTTGCCAAACCTGCAACGATACGGACTCGGTAACATCCGGCCGCTGCAAGCGCTGCCGCCGTTGGACCAACTGACCGGTTCGTATGGTCGTTGTGCCTTGCGGTCAAATGGCAAAGATACCACTACGGGTCACTGGGAAATGGCGGGCATCGTTTTAGACCGCGCCTTTCCGACTTATCCGGATGGATTCCCAGCGCCTGTGATCGATCGCTTCGTCAAAGAGACGTCGGTGCCGGGTATTCTCGGCAACATTCCTGCTTCGGGGACGGAGATCATCAAGGTGCTTGGCGATGAGCACGTCAAAACCGGCAAGCCAATCGTCTACACTTCGGCGGATTCAGTTTTTCAAATAGCCGCGCACGAAGAAGTGATCCCGCTCGAAAGGCTGTACGAGATCTGCGAGATAGCGCGTCGCATACTCGACGGCGAACACAAAGTGGGTCGCGTGATCGCGCGTCCGTTCCTGGGCCAAACCGGATCCTTTTATCGCACGGAGAACAGGCACGACTACGCAGTGCCGCCGCCGCGCGAAAACCTTTTGCCCGCCCTCGCCGATGAAGATCTCGACGTTGTTTGTATCGGAAAGATCGCGTCGATTTACGATTCGATGGGTGTTACTGAGGATCTGACGGCGAAGAACAACGAACAATCAATCGATCAGACGATCAAAGCACTGAAAGATTCCACGCGCGGATTAATCTTCTCGAACCTCGTAGATTTCGACATGCTCTACGGTCACCGCCGCGACACCGAAGGCTACGCCAAAGCGCTCGAACACTTCGACACCCGCCTGCCTGAGATCGAGTCAGCAATGCGTGACGACGACGTGCTGATGATCACCGCGGATCACGGCAACGATCCAACCTTCCGCGGCTCCGATCACACCCGTGAATACGCCCCTCTCCTCGTCTACGGAAAAAACGCGCGCCCCGGAGTTAACTTAGGCACGCGCGCTTCACTAGCCGACATCGGCCAGACAATCGCGCACAACTTCGGCGTTAGATTGAATGCCGGAGAGAGTTTCTTAGACAGAATTAGCCACGGATTACACGGATAACACGGATTAGAAATAAGTTATTGAATCCGTGCTCATCCGTGTTCATCTGTGGCCTATTTCTTGGCTGTCAGGCTGCGGTAGATCGTTTCTACCCAGCGATCGGTGGGGATGAAGCCGGTTCCCCAGGGTTTCCATTCTTCGGGTAGGCCTTCACTCTTGGTCTGTTCCAACGTTTTTCCGGCGGCGATCTTTTGGCGGACGATTTCGGTTGTTTGCTGCAACATGCGGTGGTAGCTCTTTAGATCGTCGATCGTTGAAATCGGACCATGTCCGGGAATCAGTTTCGCGCCTTCCGGTATTTTCGTGATGATCTCGCCGATGTTCCTGACTAACCCTTCGACCGTTCCGCCGCTCTCCAGATCGACAAACGGAAAGCGACCCGCAAAGAAGTCATCACCGAGATGGACCACGTTTGAAGAAGAGAAGAAGATTACGCTGTCGCCGTCAGTGTGGCCCTGCGGGAAGTGAATGGCGCGAATCTCTTCGCCGTTGAAGTGGACCGTCAACGTCTTATCAAAAGTGATCACCGGCAGCGCTTCTTTCGGCGACGGCGGCGTGGTGCGATTAAAGACAGTTGACTTCTGCTCGGTCGAGAGTCGCTTGCGCACGTTGTCGTGGGCAATAATCGTGGCTTCTGGTCCAAAAGCGGCGTTGGCGCCCGTGTGATCGCCGTGCCAGTGAGTGTTCAGAATGAAGTGTAACTTTTTGTCGGCGATCCCCTTGAGCGCTGCCCTGATCTTGTCGGCGAGCGGCGCAAACTGATCGTCGACAATCAGCAGACCATCGTCGCCAACCGAGACGCCGATATTACCGCCCGCGCCTTCGAGCATGTAAACGTTACCGGCGACTTTCGTGGCCTTGATCTGCACTTTGGAAAAGTCAGTTTGTGCCTGCACCGCAGCGGCAAACACGAGCAAAAGGGTTAGCGACAGAATTTTCTTCACGTTTTTTCTCCTACGCCTCTGGATTCTTCAACACAGCGATGAACGGCAAGTTGCGATAGCGTTCAGCAAAATCTAAACCATAACCAACCACAAACTCGTCGGGAATCTGAAAACCAAGATAATCGATTTTTACTTCTCGCTCGCGTCGCTCGAACTTGTCGAGCAGCGCCGCGAGTTTCACGCTCGCCGCTCCGCGTGACTGGAGATTGGCGAGCAGGTACGAGAGCGTCAGTCCCGTATCGACGATGTCTTCAACCACGAGAATGTGCCGTCCTTCAATGGGCACGTCGAGGTCCTTCATGATGCGCACCTCACCGGAAGTTCGCGTCGAGGAGCCGTAACTCGAGATCGCCATGAACTCGATGCCCAGGCGCGTGTCGATCGCGCGCATCAGGTCGCTGAGAAAAAAACAGGCGCCCTTCAGGACGCCAATCAGCAACGGGTTGAGCCCGGCATACTCGCGCGTGATCTGCGCGCCCAGCTCCTTGATGCGGTCTCGTATTTGTTCCTCTGAGATCAGGGTATCGAGATTTGGATTGCTGAACTCCGATGTAAACTGGGCGGAAGAGGTAGCCACTTGTTTCTCCTTTAATGAAGACGCTGGTCGAGCAAGAATTTGCCTATGTGCTGCGTGGTGCGACATACTATGCAAGCTCTTCCTTCAGGTCAACATGCGTAACATAAATCGAATATCTCGCACCCTTTTTTGCGCTCTCGCTCTGACGGTTTTTGTCGTTCCCGCGTTTGGTCAGCAGGGGACAGCGATTGAGCCTTGTCCGGCGACACCCACGCCAAAACCCGGCGTTAATAATCCGCGCGCGCGATTGTTGCCCGTCGATTCGTCCATTCCAGACGATCCGGACGTCGCGAAGATCGTGGCGCCGTACGCTGAAAGAGTTCGCGATCTCAGCAAAGTGATCGGGCGGCTTGAAGGCGATCTTAAAAAGGGACGCGTTGGCGCCGGCTCGCTGGGCAACTTCGTCACCGATGGCCTCAGAGCGCAGGCACAGGCGAAACTCGGAAAGCCGGTCACGCTTACGGTTATGAATTCCGGCGGCCTCCGCAAAAACGACATTTCCGCCGGTGAACTGCGCTCCAGCGATATCTTCGAGTTGCTGCCATTTGAAAACGCACTGGTTGCAGTTGAAATCACGGGCACGCAGCTTCAGCAATTGCTCCAGGCCACGACCCGCGATGCGCAAGCGGGCGCGCGCATTCAGTTCAAATGGAACGACCGCGATCGTCCCGAGTTTCTGAGCGGCAAGCTTCTTGACGCGAGTGGAAAAGAGCAGGAGATCGATCCCGAGAAAATGTACACCGTCGTCACTATCGATTATCTGCTGCAGGTGGGTGGCGGCGCGTACGCTTTTCTCAAAGAAGCAAAGACCATCACGCCTCTGAACATGACTCTTCGTGATGCAATCCTGAATTACATCAAGGCTGAAACTGCCGCGGGCCGTCCCATACGCAGTGTCCTCGACGATCGCTTTGTTCAGGTTGGGCCAGGACCGAAGACGACGGAGGCGCCGCGATGATTAACCGCCGAACATTTTTAACCACCTCCGCTGCTTTCGGTGCGACGCTCGCGGTCTTTCCGAGAGACGTCTTCAGTGTCGCCGACACCGTAATCACGATCCTCCACACGAACGACACGCACTCGCAGATCGATCCTTTGCCTGCCAACGACCAGAACGCAGGGAAGGGAGGTGTCGCGCGTCGCGCCACACTCGTCAAGCGAATCAGAAAAGAGAATCCGAATACGTTGCTCGTCGACGCCGGCGACGTGCTACAGGGCACGCCTTACTTCAACTTCTACAAAGGCGAGGTTGAGTACAAGGCGATGTCGGCGATCGGTTACGACGCCGGCACGCTTGGCAATCACGAATTCGATAACGGCGTCGATGCGCTTGCAAAGGCTTTGACGTTTGCAAACTTCGACGTTGTATCCGCCAACTACGACGTGAAGGGGACCGTACTCGAAAGCAAGGTCAAACGTTATGTAGTTAAAACCCTCGGTGGGATACGGATCGGGTTGTTTGGCTTAGGTGTCAGCCCCGTGGCGCTGATCACGCCGGAGAACTTCAAAGGCGTGACGTATATCGATCCGGTGGTTGCGGCGCGTGAGGTGGTCAAGAAGCTGCGCGAGGAAGAGCGCTGCGCGTTGGTTGTGTGTATGTCGCACTCCGGATACTTCGAGACCGGGGAAAAAGGCGATTCGTTCATCGCGTCGCAGGTGGACGGAATCGACTTCATCGCCAGCGGGCACACGCACACGTTCATGGACAAGCCGGTGACGCAAAAGCAACCGTGTGGTGCGAACACGTTGATCTTCCAGGTGGGCAAGAGCGGGATCTATGTCGGCCGCGTTGACTTCACTTTTCGCAATGGAAAACTGGCATCGGCGTCAGGACAGCTGTTGGATCTGAGGAACGTTTAATGGCGGATGATTCAACACGCGATCGAGTACGCGCGCTGGTGCGCGAGGTGTTGGCGAAGGCTGCGCCTGAGGAAGCTCAGCCCCCGAGTCGTTTCGTAAACACTGTACCCGAAAGCGAGACTCAAACTGCAGCGGTGACGCGTGATGAGTCCTCGAAGAGCATCATTACTGAGGACGACGTGCGTGGGTTGGAGGCCGGCGCCGTTCTCAGAATCGGTGAGGCTGCGCGCCTGACGCCACTGGCCGCGGACATCATCAATGAAAGAAAGATCGAGATCGTCCGACGCGCTTCGCGACGCGGCTCGAAGGCGTCGAAACTGATCGCCGTGGGAGCGGACCACGGCGGCTTTCAGATGAAGGAAGAACTCAAGGTGCTGCTGAATGAACTCGGTCACAAAGTGCAGGACTTCGGAGCGTATTCGGAAGAGGCGGTTGACTATCCTGACTTTGCGCACGCGGTGGCGCGCGCGGTGGCAAACGGCAGTTCAGATCTCGGGATTGTGATCGACGGCGCGGGCGTTGGCAGTGCGATGACGGCAAACAAAGTTCCCGGTGTTCGCGCCGCGGCGTGTTACTCGGTCGAGGTGGCGCGCAACTCACGCGAACACAACGATGCGAATGTCCTAACGCTCGGAAGCAAGACGATCAACAGCAAGCAGATGCGCGATATCGTGACGACCTGGCTCTCGACGGAGATCACCGAGGACCGACATCGCAAGCGCGTCGCGAAGATCGACGCAATTCAGCGCCAATATCAACGATAGTTTTTAGCCACAGTTTTCGCGGATTAACGCGGATTAGTCTAGAATGCCCGTCATGCCCTTTTCCCACAACGGTGATTACGAAGCCCTGGTTGAGCAGATCACGGAGGTGATTGTTGCGCGCCTGAATGGCGATGGCGGCGCGGATCAGGCTGCGATGTGTGGCTGCACGTCGGAGTGTTTTCATCGCTGCCCCGAGCGGATGCACCGGATTGTCGACGCGGGCGCGGCTCGTATCGGGCTCGTGCTCGGCCAAACCGGATCGGCGCGGGAATGGGCCAGCCTGATAGATCACACGCTCCTGAAACCGGAAGCGACCGACGACGACATCAAGAAGCTTTGCCAGGAAGCCGCAACCTATCGCTTCGCGTCCGTGTGCGTTAATCCGACGTGGGTGCGCGTCGCCGCCTGCAACCTGAGCGGCAGCGGAGTTCCTGTCTGCACCGTCATCGGCTTTCCACTCGGCGCCACGCTCCCTGACGTCAAAGCCTATGAAGCACGGCGCGCGATCTTCGACGGGGCTAGGGAAGTGGACATGGTGCTCAATATCGGCGCGCTCAAGAGCGGCGACGATTGTCTCGTCGAACACGACATCCGTTCAGTCGCACAAGTCGCACACGAGTACGACGCGATCTGCAAAGTGATCATCGAGACCGCGCTGCTGACCGACGACGAAAAAGTGCGCGCCTGCCAGGCTGCAAAGAAAGCCGGCGCAGACTTCGTCAAGACTTCAACCGGATTCTCGAAAGGCGGCGCCACTGTCGCCGACGTCGCGCTGATGCGACGCACAGTCGGATCGGAACTCGGCGTGAAAGCATCCGGCGGCGTTAAAGGCCTTGAAGACGCGCGCAAGATGGTCGAAGCCGGCGCGACACGCATCGGCGCCAGCGTTGGCGTAAAGATCGCACAGGAAGCCGCGGGCAAGAGTCCCTCGTTCGCAACCCCCACTGCTTACTAATCACATATGCCGGCAAACGCAAAATTGCTAGCGGTTATTCTCGGCGGTGGCGCCGGTAATCGTCTCTTTCCGCTCACGCAGCAGCGCTCGAAACCGGCGGTGCCGCTCGGTGGCAAGTATCGCCTCGTCGACATCGCGCTCTCAAACTGCATCAACTCCGACATCCTGCGCACGTTTGTGCTGACGCAATACAACTCAGCGTCACTCAATCGCCACATCGCGCAAACGTATCGCTTCTCGCAGTTCTCAAACGGCTTCGTCGAGATCCTCGCGGCCGAACAAACACCGGAAAGCCCGCAGTGGTTTCAGGGAACTGCCGACGCCGTGCGACAAGTTCTGCCGCACATTCGGGACTGGGGCATTGACACGCTGCTGATCCTCTCCGGCGATCATCTCTATCACATGGACTATCGACAGTTTCTCGAACGGCATCATGAGACGAATGCCGACGTCTCTGTTTCAGTTATTCCATGCGAAGCGCGAGCGGCGAGCGAGTTTGGTTTGTTGAAGACTGACGAAACCGGACGCATCGTCGAGTTTAAAGAAAAGCCTAAAGGTGACGATCTGCTTTCAATGCAGGTCGACACCAGTAAGCTCGGCCTCGACGCGAACGAAGCACAGCGCCGTCCGTTTCTTGCGTCGATGGGAATTTACCTCTTCAAGTACAAACACCTGGAGCAACTGCTCGCAGAAGACACGTCGTGGATGGATTTCGGTAAGCACGTCATTCCCGCAGCCATCAAGTCGCGCCACGTACAGGCATTCATGTTTGACGGTTACTGGGAAGACATCGGAACGATCGGCGCTTTCTATCGCGCGAATCTCGACCTGACGAGCAAGATTCCGAAGTTCAATTTGTTTGACGCCGAAGCTCCGGTCTTCACGCGCGCGCGTTATCTTCCGCCATCGAAGATCGAAGAGACGGAGATCAACGATTCGATCATCAGTGACGGTTGCATCATCAACGGCGCGAAGATCACTAAATCCGTCGTGGGCCTGCGCAGCCGGATCTCGAAAGGCGTTCAGATGGATTCGGCGTATATGATGGGCGCTGACTACTACCAGACGTTCGACGAGATGCGCAGCGATCTTAGTAAAGGTGTGCCGCGTGTCGGGATAGGGGAGGGAACCGTCATCAAGCACGCCATCATCGACAAGAACGCGCGCATCGGAAAGAACGCGCGGCTGCTGAACGAAGCGGGCGTAACCGAAGTGGATGGCCCGGGCGGCGCGTACTTCATTCGCGACAGCATCATCATCGTTCCGAAGAATGCGGTGATCGCTGATGGCACGGTGATATAACACCTAGAATTTTTGTCTAATGTTTTACTTTAACTAATGGCTCTCTTCCCAACGCGTGAATATCATCCGGCTACAGTAGAGAGAAAGTCAGGCCCGCGGAAACGTCGCAAGACAATCCCTCAGATCAAGCTCCCAAACGATAAGAACAATCTCGACGTCGAGTTTGAGGACGGCAAGGTGGTGAAGCTCACCAACCTCAACAAACTCTTCTGGCCGAAGCTGGGTGTCACGAAACGAGACCTCATCCAGTACTACCTCGACATGGCGCCGGTGCTGCTCCCTCACGTGATCGATCGCGCGATGGTGATGAAGCGTTACCCAAACGGCGCCGCCGGCGAATTCTTCTTCATGAAGCGCGCGCCGACGCCGCGGCCTGACTGGATCGAGATCTGCAACATCGAGCACGAGTCGGGAAACATCATCAACTTCCCGATGATTCAGGACGTGGCCGCGTTGATGTGGGTGATCAATCTCGGGTGCATCGATCTTAATCAATGGTATGCGCGCTGCGACGACGTCGATCGCCCGGATTACGTGCATTTCGATCTCGATCCGGTGCCGAATGCGACGTTTGAGAAAGTGCGCGAGGCGGCGTTGTTTCTGAAGCTGGCGCTCGACTCGCTGAAGGTCCCGAGCTACGCGAAGACCACCGGCTCGAAAGGAATTCACATTTACATTCCAATCAAGCGTGGGCCAACTCAGAAGCAGGTATGGACGTTCGCGAAGGAGTTTGCTTTCGCGGTCGCGTCGCAGGCGCCGAAGCTGTTGACGGCGGTCTACCAGGTCTCAAAAAGGCCGAAGGGAAGAGTGCTCGTCGACTACAACCAGAACGCGTGGGGCCGCACGCTCGCTTCGATCTATTCCGTCAGGCCAAACAAGCTGCCGTCAGTGTCGACGCCAGTCACGTGGAAAGAACTCGAGCGCGGGATTGCGATTGAAGACTTCCGCATCGACAACGTACCGGCGCGTGTACGCAAGCTCGGGGATTTGTGGAAGCCGGTTTATGAAGCGAAGGGAAGGTTTCGACTTGAAGCTTATCTTTAACGGTCGGCGGGCCTACAGTTGAGGCACTTGATGAAATGATTACGGTTTGGACAGTCGGGCATTCGACGCGGAGCGCTGAGGAGTTTGGTGAGATGCTCCTCGCGCACGGGATTAAAGTGTTGGTTGATGTGCGCATGTTTCCGGGATCGCGGCGGTATCCACAGTTCAATAGAGCGGCGTTATCGGAGTCGCTGGCTGCGATTGGGATTGAGTACAGGCATGAGCCGAGGCTTGGCGGGCGAAGAGCGCCGCGAGCAGATTCGCACAACACGGCGTGGAAGAATCCTCAGTTTCGTGCCTACGCCGATCATATGGAGACGGATGAGTTCAGGAGTGCAGTTGAGGAGTTACTTGAGCTTGCGAGTGAGTCTCACGTTGCAGTGATGTGTGCCGAGGCGCTCTGGTGGCGTTGTCACCGCAGTCTGATCTCCGACTACTTGAAAGCCGAAGGCCACACCGTCATCCACATCCTCGATCAAACCAAAACCGAAGAGCACCCCTACACCTCCGCCGCCCGAATTATCGACGGCGAACTATCCTACCGAGGATTGATCTAACCACAGATTACGCAGATCTGTTTAAATCGATTTACACAGATCGGCGAAAATCTGTGGCTGGATTTAGCTGGCCCGATTGCTGTGCCAGACCTTGGCTTTGGCGCCTTTCTTGCGGCGCTTGACGCCCGTGCGGCGCGGGATTTTTTTAGGATCGCCGGTGGAGGCTTTCTTGATGTCTCCGCCTTCGTCTTCCGCGATCTCGGCGAGTGAGCGTCGCGTGAGGATCGAAACCGGCGCGAGTTCGGTCACGTCTTCTTCGGTCGTGTAGTAATCGCGGTGCTTGATCAGCAACCACTGCCGGCTGCCACGCGTGCGCACCAGCACCCACGACCCTTTTAACTTCTCGCCTTCAATCGTGAACTTGAGTTCGCCTTTACGCAGCGACTCTTCAACATCATCCGTCTCTTCCGGCTTGTAGGTGCCGTAGTCCCAAACCATCACCGTGCCGCCACCATACTCCCCTTCAGGTATCACACCTTCAAACTTCGCATAGTCGACCGGATGATCTTCAACCTGCATCGCCAGTCGTTTCACTTTAGGATCGAGCGATGGTCCTTTCGGTACGGCCCACGACTTCAACACGCCATCGACCTCGAGTCGAAAGTCATAGTGCAGTTGCGTCGCGCGATGTTTCTGAATGACGTACAGGCGGCGAGAACGAGTGTGCTTCTTCGTCGGCCCAGGCTCAGGAGTCTTATCAAACTTTCGTTTCTTCTTGTATTCCGTTAAGGAAGCCATCGACGATAGTAGGCCCTAAAGTGATTCTTTAACTGTCACGCGGAGGTCTCCATTATCATTTCTTGCTGAACCTCCTGCGGGATCTCTTCCTCAGTCGCGAAGAGCTCGGGCTGGATCGGGTCGAGGCCCAGCGCCTGCCGCACGCGCGCGAAACTGCGGCGGTGAATGGGAAGAGCGCCGAGATCTTTCAAGGCGCGACAGTGCTCGGGGGTGGGATAACCTTTGTGCGTAGCGAGACCGTAGCCGGAGTAGATCTGGTCCATCTCGAGCATGTGCGCGTCGCGCGTAGTCTTCGCGATGATCGACGCGGCGGCGATGCTTGCCGAGAGCGCGTCACCGCGGATGATGCCGCGCTGAGGTGTTTGGCAATTCGGAATCCTTCGCGCGTCGACGAGTATGAAATCGGGTTGCACGCTCAAGCCCTGCCAGGCTCGCTGCATCGCCAGTAGTCCAGCGTGATAGATGTTGATCTTGTCGATCTCTTCAACCTCCGCGATACCGACTGCCCAGCACACAGCATCCTGCTTGATCTGTTGCGCGAGCTCATCTCGTTTCTCAGGATCGAGGATCTTCTTCGAGTCGTTGAGGCCGCGCAGCTTGTAGTTCTGCGGCAGGATGACAGCCCCTGCGACGACGGGTCCGGCGAGCGGCGCCATGCCTGCTTCGTCGACGCCGGCTACAAACCCGTATCCCTGAGCCCAGAGTTCGATCTCAAAGCGCAGCAAGAAGTGCAGCCGTTGACCCTCGGCGCGGTTCTCGCGATAGCGTCCGCGAATGCGTTTTGCGAGCTGGTGCGCGCCCTGTCGACGGTCAACTTCCAGAGCTTCAAGTAAACCTTTAGGCACCGGCCGTTGCCGCCGCACAAAGAGGTCACTCAGTTCGGGTATCGATTTGTTGAGGAGGTCTTCCAGGGAACTCATGACTTCGAATGATTTCTTACCACAAGACGCAAAGACGTGAAAGTACACACGGTGTTTTTTTCCAAATTGCTGCTATTCTAGCGACTCGTCAATGACGCCCCGCACCAAACTCCGGCTACTCGGCATACTCCCGCTGATCTTCTTTATCGCGCAGTTCGTCCACTACTGGCCACGCAACGAGCTCGGGCACATGTTCTGGATGTGCAACCTCGGCAACCTGATCCTCGCGATGGGTCTCTTCCTCAAGAAGCCCATTCCAATCCGGCTCGCCGCCATCTGGACGCTTCCGGGATTGGTTGTGTGGTTTGTTTACGTCGTGCTCACGTGGGGTGTGTTTCTCAGTTCGACACTCGCGCACGTCGGCGGGATTATCGTGGCGATGATCGCGATCAGGCACTACGGAATGGATCGCACTGCCTGGCGCTGGGCTCTCGCGTGGTATCTGGTGGTCCAACTCGCATCACGCTTATTCACTGCGCCGGCACTGAACGTAAATCTCGCGCACGCCGTGCAACCGGGATGGGAACGAACGTTTCAATCGTATTGGGCGTTCTGGCTGGTGCTCACTGCAACAACGATCGTTGGACTCTGGTTATGCGGATTGCTGCTCTGGCGAATCTGGCCCTCGAAGGAATCTAGCCGGCGGCGCAATGGCAGCGGTGGGATTCGATCAACGAAGTAACAAGATTACACAACTCTGATGGTTGGCTTGGTTTGATCAGATACGCTTGCGCGCCACTACGTATTGCCTGGTCGCGATCGATCTCGTAAGCGGCAGCGGAGTAAAAAAGAATCGGTGTGACTTTGTCAAACTCACGTATTCGTCTACAAAGATCCAGACCCGAACCATCCGGCAGCCACGAATCCAACAGGTAAAGATCGAAGCGCTCCGAACCGGCCAGCGCAACGCCACTCGCGATCGTCGAGCCCGTCACCACTTCATAACAGCGCTGCTCGAGCACAAGCGTAACCAGCTCGCGCGTATCTTCATGATCTTCGATGTAAAGGACACGAGGGGTGTTTTGAGTTTGCATAAGGGCACACTCGCTCTGAAGGAAAGCCGCTTTCAATTTTCTCGGGATTAGTAATCGAATGAAAAAGGCCGGGCCGACATATATTTCTCAAGGTCAGTCGGGAAGGATACGTCGGCCGCGGCCACCCTGCTTGTTGTGTGTACTGACTTTATGCGAGTAGAAAACCATTGTCAGTACGTTCGCGCACACTTTTGATTCAGATATTTCCCTAGGCACCTCGTGCTAAACCGGTTTGTAGCAAAAGCGTCCAGAGACGCGATAGATTGCTGTACCTCCACGCCCAATGAGCGTACAATTCGTTTCGCACCCACGAGCCAGTCCGTTTTGCAGCCCCGTTCAACTTTAACACCCCAGATCTCTTGTGCGGCTGGAGTACGGGATGAACTCGAATATACATTCGCTATTATTGGACCACAAGGAAGTGCCTGCCTCAGGCATAACTTCCAAAAATGAGGTGCTCAAAGAGCTTCTGAGCGCTCCCGCTATTGGCGAAACGCTCCTTCACGAGCTGCGCGTTGTACCGCTCATGGTGAACCAGGTTCTTTATGAACTTGGAGATCAAATCGACCACGTCTATTTTCCTGTCGATGCCGTCGTCTCCCGACTGGCAATCATGGAAGACGGAACTACTATCGAAACTTCGATGGTAGGCCGTGAAGGACTAGTCGGAATGTCGACGATTCTCGGCAGCGGACGTTCCCGGCAGTGGAGTTGGGTAACCATCGGCGGCAATGCGATTCAACTCGAAGCGAGACTTCTGGACAAGCTATTTGTCCAGAACGAAGTCGCGCTCAAAGCATTGCTCAGATGTTATCGCTCGCTGGTCAATCAGATATCGCAGCGTTGTGTGTGCAATACGCGCCACACGATCCTGGAGCGACTGTGCTGTTGGTTGTTGATGATTCACGACCGGGTTGGCGGGAGTGATCTGAGTTTGACTCAGGAGATGATCGCGTCCAGGATTGGCGCCCGGCGAGCTGGAATTACGGTTGCGGCCGGTATGCTGCAGGATATGAAGGCTATCGAGTATCGCCGTGGGCAACTTCACATCCGGAATCGGGAGGTGTTAACTGCGGCGGTGTGCGAGTGCTATGACATCATGCAAGCTGACTTCAAGGGGATCTTTCCACCCCCCAACTACTCGGCTCTCTCGCTGTAAATGTGAGGGGTACAGTGCGGTATTGCACATTGCCACTCACCCTCAGATCCTCTATACTTCGCCCGTTGAATACCCCTTTCCTCCTGTGGGTATAGTTGGCGCGGCGGACGGCAAAAACCGCCGCGCTTTTTTCTTTTTAGCTACTAACGTGAAACTCCACGGGGCAAGCCCGTGGCATCTTTGAGCAAAGCATTTCCGCTTTGCTTATTATGTCCTACGACTTAGACTCTGCGCAGCAATGAAACGCCGTGCGCTTCCCCCGATTGGCCTCAATTTCCTCGTCGCTGTTGTCTACTTTCTCGGAGCGGAGCTCGGTCTTTCACTCGCAACACTGCACGAAAACGTCACGCCGGTTTGGCCGCCGACCGGGATCGCAATTGCTTCACTTCTGATCTTCGGTGTTCGAGTGTGGCCGGGCATTTTTATCGGCGCACTCGCCGCAAATTTACTCACCACTATTCCCGTCGCTTCCGCTTTCGGCATAGCAACCGGCAATACGCTTGAAGCACTGGTCGCCTGGTTCCTCCTGCAAAGAAGCAAACGCTGGGATAAGAGTTTCGGCTCAGTGCGCGATGTGATGACGTTTGTCGTCTACGCTGCTGTGCTGGCGCCACTCGTCAGCGCGACGATTGGGAATTTGAGTGTCTGTTTTGGCGACCCGACGCGATGGAACGATTTCTGGTGGCTCTGGCTGACGTGGTGGATGGGTGATGGATTTGGAGCGCTTATCGTGTCGCCGCTGCTGCTGTCGTGGAGTTCGTCGCGGAAGATCGATCAGCGTGATATGCCGGAGCTCGCCGCTTTATTTGTGCTGCTTGTGATCGTGATGCTGATCGTGTTTGCAGGTTGGTTTCCCGGGCAAGTGAAGACATACCCGCTCGCGTATTTGTGTTTACCGTGTCTGTTGTGGGCGGCAGTGAAATTTGATCAGCGAATCGTAACGAGCGCGATCGTGCTGATGGCGGGAGTCGCTGTTTGGGGCGCGAGACATGGGTTCGGTCCGTTTGTCCAACCCAGTGATAACGTTTCGTTGTTGTTATTGATCTCGTTTGTGGGCACGAGCTCGCTGATGACGTTGCTCGTGGCCGCGGTCACGACTGAGCGGCGCAAGGCTGAAGAGGAGAAGTGGAAACTCGCTTCGATCCTCGAGCTGCACCAGAAGCGTGTCACGGACATCGTCGCGCACGTGCCCGGCGTCGTCTGGGAAGCGTGGGGACAGCCGGACGCCGTCAATCAGCGAATCGATTTTGTCAGCGGTCACGTCGAAAAGATGCTCGGGTATAGCGAAGAGGAGTGGTTGTCGACACCAAACTTCTGGCTTTCGATCGTTCATCCGGACGACAAGGAGCGCGCGGCTGCTGAGGCGGCGGCGATCTTCATGTCAGGTAAAGGTGGAACGAGCCGGTTTCGCTGGATGCACAGAAACGGGCGTGAGGTTTGGGTTGAGTCACAGTCGATTGTTGTCAATGATGAGACTGGCCCCGTCGGAATGCGGGGCGTCACAATGGACATCACGGCGGCGGTGAAAGCCGAGATCGAACGCGCGGAATTGCTGCAACGCGAGAGTCACGCGCGCCAGCAGGCGGAAGAAGCAAGTCGATTGAAGGAAGAGTTTCTGGCGACTGTATCGCACGAGCTGCGAACGCCGCTGAACGCAGTGGTGGGATGGTCCAGACTGCTTCGTTCAGGGAAACTCGATGCTGAAGGTACGTCGCACGCGGTGGAAGTCATCGAGAGGAACGCGGCGGCGCAACGGCAGATCATTGAAGACTTGCTCGACGTGTCGCGGATCGTGACTGGAAAGTTGCGTATCAGCACGCAGCCGGTGGATCTGTTGCTCGTGATTCACGCTGCTATCGATGCTGTGCGTCCGGCTGCCGAAGCGAAAGAGATCGAGATCGTCACGCACGTTGAGGCTCCGGACATGATTGTCAGGGCTGATGTTGAGCGGCTACAGCAGGTTTTCTGGAATCTATTGGCGAACGCGGTGAAGTTTACGCCGGCGGGTGGTGTCGTGGATGTGTATCTGGAACGGAACGATTCGCTTGCCGAGCTCCGGATCGAGGACACTGGACCAGGCGTACCGGCTGACTTTCTGCCGCACATATTCGAGAGGTTCAGCCAAGCGGACGGATCGAGCACGCGGAAGCATGGTGGACTGGGATTGGGACTGGCGATCGTGAGACACCTTGTCGAGCTGCATGGGGGTACGGTGTCGGCGGCTAATCGTGGGGAAAAGGGCGGCGCGATCCTGACGGTAAGACTACCGGCGACCGAAGTGATAAGTCGGATGGTGTCGTAAGACAGTTTCTATCCGCAGATTACACAGATTGATTAAAAAAATCTGTGTAATCTGCGGATGAAGAACTCGCGGGACTACCTCAGAACTGGTGGATTTGTGCGTGAGTCGACCACTGACGCCTGACCCGATGGATTGAAGATGTAGCTATCACGTGCACGAACCGCAAGATTTGGCTGTCGCGCGCGCACCCTGATCTGGCGTCGCTGTCCTGCCTGAGGTGGACGCTTCGGATAGTAGCCGATGCTGTACTGTCGCCGCAGTTCCTCCGCGACGTTTGCAAACGCGTAAGACATGTTCTGGAGCGAGTCAGCCTGATATTCACGACCACCGGTGCTGTTGGCCAACTCCTGCAGGTAATAATTAGCTAACTCGTAGTCATCGCGCGCCGTGCCTCGCCTTTGCGGATAACCGCCACCACCACCGCCGCCTCCTCTACGGCGTCCTCCACCGAAGATGCCCCCGAGTATTTGTCCAAAGATATCGATGCTACCCATCGGCGGATAATTCTGAACGCTCATGTCGCGCGAGGTGTCGTACTGCACCGGATAGATCAACGCGTCGAGCTCCTGTGCGTCCATGACGTTGCTCTGGTAGTCCGCGCGGCGGCTCGTAGTATCGACGCCGTCAGTGAAAAGCACGATCGCTTTTCTTCCCTGGACTCGACTCAACTTTTGATTGATCACCATGTCGACCGCGTCGTAGAGGCGCGTGCCGTCGTCAGTCCTGGCGCGCTCGATTGCGCGGCGCAGCTTTGATCGATCGGTAGTGAACTCGCTCAGGATCTTGATGTCGTCGTTGAAGGAGACGACCATAACCCTGTCGTCAGGACGAAGTTGATTGACGAAACTGATCGCGGCGTCCTGGATGTCTTCGAGTCGAAACTGAGTTGACGGGCTCGTGTCGAGCATCAACACCACTGAAAACGGTTTGTCGACTGACTGGAAGAACGCGACTTCCTGTTCGACTCCATCTTCCCAAATGCGAAATTCTTCCTTTTGCAGGTTGGGCACGTACCTGCCATCGCGATCCATAACGCTGACCGGAATCGTCACGAGCGTGGTGTTGACCTTAATGATGTCGCCCGCATCGACTTCTTCCGGGCCGGATGGAGTCCCGTCTGCTTGTGCTTCCGGTTTGCGGTTGTTGGGATAGTTAGCGCCGCCGAGCACTGGTGGCTTGCTCGGCGCTGGAGCGGGCGTTGTGATCTCAGGTGCGCTCGTCGATGGACTACTCGATTGATTCCCCACGCGTCGAGGGCGACCTTGACCAAACACAATGCTCATCGACGTTGCAAGCAGGGAGAGGAGCGATAGGAAAATGAATAACTTTTTCATAGTAAGCTCCAGGTAGTGCTCCGACGCACCGAACCCACTTTGATGCGTTCGGGTGACATTGGATGCTCGCGGTTTTTGTAGGGCGCAAAGGGAGAGAAAAACCGAGTTTTTCCAAGTGAAGAATAGCGCTACAGCCGCGCCGGGGCAAGGGGAAGTTCAGAGTTCAGCCTTCAGGCTGCTGCTCGGGGCAGGAAGCTAAAGCTTGAACTCTGAACATTATTCTTCTGTCGAGGTGATTGTGGCGCTCGAGAGGGCGTTCCAGATGAAGGGCAGGGTCGCCCAGCTTTGGGCGCGGTGCTGCGGGCGGAAGCCGAAGAGCACGATGCGCCCCTTCCCCACGCCGACCTCCGCCAGTGCTATCTGGCCGCGTAGCTTGTCTTCACCAAGCAGCCAGCCACTCATCAGCACGTTTTCCTTCGCATAACGCGCGACCACACGCACATTCGCATCCGCCGTCGCTGTAAACGCTGCGCTGTTGACGAAGTACGCCGGAAGAGTCGCGGGCAGCATCGCGGCGATCGGGCTCTTGTTATCGAGTTCGAGCGCCACAATCGATCCCGGACAATAAAACTCCGAGGTCTTGACACCTTCAAGCACGTTGCGCAGCGGCAAGTTGAACTCCTTGATCGCCAGATCGCAGGAATCGTCAAAACAGATCAGCATCCCACCATCCGTCACAAACTCTTTCAGGTTCTTGACGCCGGCTTCCGTGACGCCGCCCGTGTACTCAGCCGGCAGCGTTCCCGCGATGTTGCCGTTGATGATCTGCGTGCTCGATTGCGCTGAAAGAATCAGGGCGTCAAACTTCGCATTGAGCCCGCCTCGCCTGATGTCCGCATCGCGCACTGACGAATAAGGAACGTTGAACGTGTCGAAGATATAACGCGTCCAGCCCTCATCCATGTTGCTCATCGACGGTTTATAAATCCCGATCCGGACAGGATGCTTCAACGGGTTTTTAATCGGCGACTCAGCACCTTTTTTCAAAGCGAGGGAGAGGTCAGCCCTGACCTGGTTGGAGTCTTTGAGTTGCGTTAGTTTGCGTTCACTCGCATTTTCCCTGATCGCCACGACTGCCGGCGCTTCAACGCCCATTTGCAGCGGTAGAGTCCAGCCGGCCACGTCGTACGGACGCTCAGCCTCGCCCATCCCCGTCAATCGATTGGGATAGATTTGCGGCTCAAAGAGCGACAACACATTCGTACGCTGCGGCTGGTTGAGAAACACGATGTAGCTACCCAGCGGCACTTCCTGCATGGCAGTAAGGGGGCCGGCGATCTTGTACGTGCCAAGCTTCTCGGTAGCCGGATTCGTACGTTGCAAGACCTGGTGGCTCAAAACAACATGCAGTTCCTGGTCGAGCCGGAAAACTTCAACGCCCTGCTCGATCAAACTGCCGACCAGCTTCGCCACGGCTTCATCACGCGCTTGTCCGGCTGGAATCAAGTACGCCACCGTGTCGCCTTTATTCAGCGGCAGCTCGCTGTTTTTCCGCCCAAGCTCGTAGAAGTTGCGCAAGTACTCGCCGCGAAACTTCGAGGCCATCGACAGAATCGATCGCGCTGCGATCATTTCCATCGCCATGATGTCGCGCGGGCGCCACTCGCCGGCGGGCCAGGGATCGGGAAAATTTGTGGTCGCTTCCGTTGCGTTGCGCATGCCTCGCGTGCTGGATCGCACAAGTTGTTCAGTCGTGACTGTGCTCGGCGACATCAGCCGCGCGCTGGCCGCTTCAGAAAGGATGCCGATCGAATTATGAAAATAGGGCGCGGTGCGGAAACCGCCATGCCACCACGTGTCGTAGAGCGCGTTCGTCAACACGCCTTTGAAACCCGCGGCTTGAAGATCCGCGGCGACTTTGTGACCGATGAGTCCGACCTGTCGCAGCAGCAACGGCGAGATGTTTGGATTTGGTGGATCGTAGAAAGGCGGAATAAAGAATCTCGATCCGTTCGAGCCTTGCTGGTGGACGTCGTAAACAATTTGCGGAAACCACTCCTGCCACAACAAGCGAGTGATTAGCTGCGTCTCTTTGAGATTGAGCATGAACCAGTCGCGATTGTCGTCGTGACCGGCGTAGTGATGATAAAGCTCGGGTGGTTCTTTTCCTTCGTACGGCGTGCCGAGTGTTTTGCGATACCAGTCGGCGACGATATCGATGCCGTCGGGATTTGGCGAGGGGATTAGCATCAAAATCGTATCTTGCAGGATCGCGCGTGTATCCGGATCCTGGGCGGTCGCGAGTTCGTAAGCGAGTTGCATCGACATCTGCGACGCGACGATCTCGGTGGAGTGAATCGAGCAGGAGATTGTTATGACTACCTTGCCGTCGGCGAGTAGCCGATCGCGTTGAACGTCGCTGGTTATCCTGCGAGGATCGGCAAGCTGCTGCTGGATGTCTTTGTATTTTGGCAGAGCCAGTATATTCTCACGCGCGCTAATGAAAGCTACGATTAGGGGCCGCTTCAATGTCGATTGGCCCAAAGTCTGGACCAGAACGCGATCGGATGCACGGTCCAAACGCTCGAAGTAATCTGTGATTTGAGACCAGCCGGCGACAGTGCGATCGTCGCCCGGCGTGAAGCCCAGAACAGATTTTGGGGAGGGAACGGTTTGGGCGAACGACGGTCCCGCAAGAGCAACGGTAAACAGGATCACCGCCACGCAGGCAACGACTGATCGATGGCTAATCATATGGCGCAGGAGTCTAGCACAACCGGGCATCGCAGCCTCATGCGGCGTCTGCATTACTGGTGGTCATTGTTTGTAGCCGGCGCGTTGCTGGGGCTGCTCGGGCCGCCAATCCTCTTGTTTTCCTGGCTGGTGAATAAACACGAACTGGTTTATCCGTGGGCGCTGTTTGGCGCGCGCAACTGGCTGCGCCTGAGTGGAGTTCGAGTGAAGGTCAAAGGCCTCGAGTTACTCGATCCGAAACAGACCTACGTCTTCGTCTCGAATCACCGTTCGTACCTGGATACGGCCGCGATGTTTGTCTTCACCGGCAGACGAATCGGGTTGCTGGCGAAGAAAGAACTTTTGAAGGTGCCGGTGCTGGGCGTCGGAATGGGTTTTGTAAACGTGATGGCGATCGATCGAACGAATCGCGAGAGTGCGATTCGCACTACGGAAGCGGCAGCGAGACGCATTCAGTCAGGCGTTTCGTTTGCGGTCTTCGTGGAAGGAACGCGCGCGAAGCCGGGCGAGCTCTTGCCGTTTAAGAAAGGTGCGTTCTATATGGCGAGGCAAGCCGGCGTGCCTGTCGTTCCGGTTGCGATCAAGAACTCGGATGTGTTGATGGGCAAGGGAACTGGCGAAGCGCGATCGGGAACGATCGAGATGGTCTTCATGCCACCGGTTGATACGGCGGGAACGACGACTGATGAAGATATAAATCGCTTGATAGCGTCAGTGCGTGACTCGATTGCGAAAGAGTTAGCCACAGATGAACGCGGATCTGTATGAATCGATTTACACAGATCCGCGAAATCGGTGGTTAGAAGTCGTAGGTCAGCGTTCCTGCAACTTTGACAGTGATGCCGTCCTTTGTAGTTGGCTCAAACATCGCCCCACGTGCGGCGGCTTCCGCGGCCTCGCGTAAAGGTAGTGGTCCATCCGTGGCTTTCGCGGAGATTACCTTTCCATTCTCATCGACAACAACGGCCACGGTAACGCGACCCGAAACCTTGAGCCGCTTCGCTTCCTCCGGGTACACGGGCTTCGGCAGTGACGTAGCCTTCGAGTTCAGCACGCCGCCTTCGATTGGCTTCGCAACATTTGAAACGGTTCCGCCTTCGTCTTCACCAACCTCCGTGACTTTGAGCGTGGCTCGCGCCGGAGTAAAGTCCATGTAACGAACTTTCATGCGAACGTGTAGTGCGCCGCCGTTCTCATAGATCAATTCCTCGTCAGCATAAGAATAGGTTGGGAACCAGTACTGCCCGTCGATGTTTTGGCGATAAGTTTCGACTATCGGAAACTTGTTCTCTTTGGTTTCCGGAACTCCCTTGCCCTTGGTCTTCACGATCAGCAGGTCGCGATCGTCAACCCAAATCCGCCCCACAAACAATCGCTCCTTGGTCTTCTTCGGATTGGGAACGACCTTGGGACTTACATCAAAGATGTAGAGATCGAGCTCATCGATTTTTTCTTTACCGACATACCTGAAGTCGTATTGAGGGATTTTGGAAGGCTCGAGAGCAAACGGATTAATTCCACCGAGGTCGTCAATGTCTTCGGGGGTAACCTCTGGCATCGTCGGCATCGGGAAGAAACTAATCTTCTCGTAGCGATTCCCCTGGTCGTCAAAAGTGAAGGTCGAGACGCGGTGGTACTCGCCGGTGACTTGCCCGCCCATGCCGAGTTTTTGAATCAGCGCGTCGCGCTTGAATGAGTAGTTGTTCAGCGCGCGGCGAAACTCCGCTTCCTTCGCTGTGAAGGCACGAATGATCCGTTCGGCATCGATCGAGTCTGCTGGTCCAGTTTTCACAGGGTGGGCTGTGGTCTGGGCCGATGCACTGAGAGCTGTTAGGGCCAATAGAGCTAGTGTGGCCACGGTCGCAGAAAGCTTCATAAGTTCGTTCTTCATTCCTACCTTAAATGGGCTAAGTGTCCCGGTGTGCAATGGAAACTAACTGTCTTCTGATGCGTTGACGAAAGAATCCTGTTGCCAGCCGAGGGGGCCGGAAAAGCCCGCCAAGGCGAGAATGGCATTTTCCTGTTGCAAAAAATCTTGCATCTAGTGTAAGGTGCCTTTACTAGAATACGTTATAACGTGACTAGCGGCACGAAAGACAGTTGAAAAAGAGCCCCATAGACCTCGTTTTTGGCGGCTCGGCTAGTTTGAAAAGTTCGGATTTCTCAAGGTCCTCATGTCGGCAACAGGCACTCGTCCAACATCCGTGGAGCTTTACGGCGCGGGAGCGCAGACGTGACGCCGAGCGGCGGCGTTGCTTACACGGCGCGGGCGATAAATCAGGCTTTGGGAGGAGCTTGATTTTACGTGGCTTGAGGCCGATGATGTGCGCGGTGGTTAGCTGCCCCTTCTGGGCGGGGTGGCTTAATAAAATCACCGCGCACACCCCAGCTTTAGTCAAACCATTCAAAAAGCATACATTAAAGCAGAGAGACAGAATCCTACGCGTCGACGAAATCTACCTGCACCGGGTGGGGAATAATGCCCTTCTGGTGTCCTTCGTCCAGCAGCAGCCGCACCGCCTCGCGGCCACGGTCGGTGTAGTCAAGCGTTAATTCATTCACCCACATCGCCACAAATCTGTCCGCGAGGTCCGGATCCATGTCCCGGGCGAACTGCATGGCGTACTGAAGTGCATCCTCCCGGTGGGTCAGCGAATAGTTGATACTCTCCCGCAGGAGCTTGGAAACTTCCTTAATCCGTTCCGCGCCCAGGTCGCGCCGAATGGCGTTGCCGCCCATCGGCAGTGGCAAACCATGTTGTTCGTGCCACCATTGTCCGAGATCCAGGACTTTGTGCAGACCCTTCGACTCGTAAAAAAGTTGTCCTTCGTGAATCAACAAGCCCGCGTCACAGGTCCCGTCCTGTACAGCGTCGATGATTTTGTCGAAGGGCACGACCTGATACTCGAAATCAGAATTGAAAATGCGCAGCGCGAGGAAGGCACTCGTCAACTTTCCCGGGATCGCGATTTTTAAATTCGGAATGTCAGCCGGGGTGGCCGGCTCGCGCGCGACGACGATCGGGCCGTAGTTGTCGCCAATCGAAGCGCCGTGCGGCAACAGCGCATACTTGTCGTGGATGTAAGCGTAAGCGTGAAAGCTGATGGCGGTGACATCATAGGTGCCGCGCATGGCTTCCTCGTTCAGCGTTTGAATGTCTTTGAGCAGGTGTTGAAAGTTGAGTTCGCCGGTGTTCAGCTTGTTGGTTGCCAGACCGTAGAACATGAAGGCATCGTCGGAGTCTGGTGAATGTGCGAGTGTGATAGTTTCTGACATATTGTGTTAGACCAGGCTGACGCTATTGCGTTCGATGCGGTTGTAGACCGTGTCGCGTTCGACTGCTTCGAAGCCGGCGTCTTCAATCAGACTGATGAGTTCGGTCTTGCTCATCTTCACTTCGTTATTTGCTTCGACCGAATAACTTGTCGTTAACTCACCGCCTTCGGTGATGGTACCGTCGATGTCGTTGGCCCCGTAGTGTAGTGCTACCTGGGCCAGACGTTTACCGAGCATCACCCAGTAGGCCTTGATGTGATCGAAGTTATCCAGCATGAGACGCGAGACGGCCATCGTCTTCAGCGAATCGACGCCGCTTGGACCAGGCAGATGGGCCAGTTGCGTGTCGGGCGGATAAAACGCCAAAGGTATGAAGCACTGAAAACCGCCGGACTTCTCCTGTTGCTCGCGCAGACGGACCAGATGATCGACACGATCCTCGATCGACTCGATGTGTCCGTAGAGCATGGTGGCATTCGTTTTCAGGCCGGCGGCGTGAACTTTCCCCTGGAGCTCGAGCCAGCGATCGCCGTCGCACTTGTGCGCACAAATCATCGAGCGCGTCGGTTCGCGAAAGACCTCGGCGCCGCCACCCGGACATGAGTCCAGACCCGCCTCGATCAGCTTCTGAATAACCTCTTCATCTGACATCTTGTAGAAATGTGCGAAATGATCAAACTCAACCATCGTGAACGCTTTCAAGTGCAACTGCGGATATTGACGCTTCAAAGACGAAAGCAGATCCGTAAAGTAACTGAACGGAAGCTTTGTATTTAACCCGCCGGTGATGTGCAACTCGGTTGCGCCTTCCGCAACTGCTTGAGCGGCGACTTTCAAACTGTCGTCGATATTGTGTGTGTAAGCGTCTGGCTGCCGAGGAGTGCGGAAGAAGCCGCAAAACTTGCAATCGGCGTAACAGATGTTGGTCGGGTTCAGATGGCGATTGACGTTGAAGTACGTCGTGCGTCCGTGGCGACGGCGTCTGACCAGATCGGCGAGTTTGCCGAGTGCCGGAAGATCGTCAGTGCCGTAAAGCGCGACGCCGTCGGTGAAGGAGAGTCGTTCGCCGGAGTTGACGCGTTTTGCTATCTCGTTCAGTTTTTCGTCGTGTGAAAAATTCATCTCTGTACTCGTTATTGATTCAGAAAAACAGCACTGCCAAAAGTGGCAAGCAGAATGACGCTCACAAAAGCGTTAGTCGTAAAGAAGGCTGCATTCAAGCGACTGAGATCGTCAGCGCGGACGAGTCGATGCTGGTAAACGAGCAGGGCGCCGGTTGCGAGTACACCTGCTAATGCGACTGGTCCAAGTTGTGTAATCACGAATAACCATACGAGCGCAAGAAAGGCCGCAGCGTGCAGTGCCCGCGCGATCCAAAGTGCGCGAGCAATGCCGACGCGCGCGGGAATGGATCTCAAACCCTCGCGACGATCAAAGTCGTAATCCTGGCACGCATAAAGCACGTCGAAACCCGCGGTCCATAACAGGACCACGAGGGATAACAGCAAAGGCACCGCGCTTCCAAATTCGCCGCGCACGGCGATCCATGCTCCGGTAGGTGCGATTGAGAGACTCGCCCCGAGCACGAGATGTGAAAACTGTGTCCAGCGCTTCGTCAGAGAGTAAAGCAGCACGCACGCGAGCGCCACTGGCGCGAGAATCAACGTCAGGCGATTCAGCATTGCGGCAGCCAGTAGAAACAAGGCCGCGGCAGCGATTGTAAAAGCCCAGACAAAACCAACGGAGAGCAAACCTGCCGGCAGTGCTCTCGAAGCGGTGCGTGGGTTTCGTGCGTCGAAGCTTCGATCGGCGATGCGATTAAAAGCCATTGCCGCGGATCGCGCGCCGACCATCGCGACGACGATCCACAGAATCTGCAGGAGCGACGGCAGCCCGCGAGCTGCGAGCACAGCGCCCAGAAAAGCGAACGGCAACGCGAAGAGCGTGTGCTCGATCTTGATCATTTCCAGGGTTAAGCGGGTGTTTTTGATTACGGTCGACACGGTGGGTCAATCTCGCTGGAATCTTACTAGGCCATAACACAAGTCACAAGCGCAGTTCAGAGTTCAGCCTTTAGGCTGTTTTGGCCGAGCAAGCTAAAGCTTGAACTCTGAACTGATTACGAGGCAACTCAATCACTGGTTCTGTGTCTGTGCTTTGTGTGCCTTTTTGTGGCATGCTTTTGCAAATGGATTTAAATGAGCTGGAAAAACTTTTAGCTGCCTACAAGAGTGGCGACTTAGAGACAAACGAGGCGCTGAATCGCATCAAGAATCTTCACTTTGAAGATATCGGTTTCGCGCGCGTCGATCACTCACGCGCGTCCCGGCAAGGCTTTCCGGAGGTCGTATTCGGCGAAGGCAAGACTCGCGCGCAGGTCGTCGGCATCGTCGAACGGCTCGTACAGCGCTCGCCAAACATACTCGTGACCCGCACCGATGAAGGTACATTCGGCGAGGTCCGCAACGTTATTACTGACGCCGAGTGGCACGACTCAGCGCGTCTCATCAGAATCCGGCGAGACAAAACCAATCAGGGTGTCGGCTCGATCGCAGTCGTAACTGCCGGCACCAGCGACATCCCCGTTGCTGAAGAAGCCGCACTGACAGCGGAGACGATGGGAAACACAGTCGATCGTATCTGGGACGCCGGCGTCGCGGGCATCCATCGCGTGCTCTCCGAGCGCAGTCTCTTGCAGCGTTCACGCGTCGTGATCGTCGCGGCGGGCATGGAAGGAGCATTGCCATCGGTGGTTGGCGGTCTGGTCGGAGTTCCGGTCGTGGCTGTGCCGACCAGCATTGGTTATGGCGCGTCTTTTGGAGGTGTCGCGGCACTGCTCGGCATGTTGAACTCCTGCGCTTCGAACGTGACGGTGGTTAATATCGACAACGGCTTTGGCGCCGGGTTTGTCGCGAGTCTCATCAATCGTCGTTGGACGGTGCCCGTTGAATAGATTCTCCGTTGCTCGCTCCCGGCAATTACTCCTCTACCTGATCGTCCTTTCGCTGGTTTCGAGCGCGTGTATCTCAGCGCGCCGCACGCCGAATCTCGAGCACATCTTCGCTTCTGCTCGGTCGAGGACGGGAAAACGTCCGGTGATCGTGATTCCGGGAGTTCTCGGTTCTGAACTAATTAACCCGAAGACAGGTGAAACTGTCTGGCCGTCGGCGTTTCGCACGTCGCAGGAAGGACTGCCGATCAGTCCCGACCTCGCCGCCAATCACGACGATCTCGTGCCCGGAAAAATAATCGAGACAGTAAAGCTCGCGCGCCTGCTTCCGGAGGTGTATGTCTATCGCGATCTGCTTGAATCGTTGCGCCGTTACGCAGGCTATCGTGAAGGTGACTGGGAGAATCCCGCGGCCGATGGTTATCAGGACACGTTCTACGTCTTTCCATACGATTGGCGACAGGACAACGTCAGAAACGCACGAGAGCTCGTCAGACGCATCGAGCAACTGAAGAGCAGACTGCAACGTCCCGATCTGAAATTCAACGTCGTGGCGCACTCGATGGGCGGTTTGATTGCTCGCTACGCCGCGATGTATGGCGACGCGGATTTGCCAGGAGGCGACGGCCCGATTCAGCCAACGTGGGCCGGCGGCGCGCATATCAGCAAGATCGTAATGATTGGTGTTCCCAACGAAGGTTCGGCAGATGCGTTTGCAACGCTCATCGAAGGTTATTCGATCACTGAAGGGCTACGACGACGAGTTCCACTTCTCAACAAGCTAACTGCCGAAGACGTGGTCAGCACCCCTTCCGCATTTCAACTCATGCCGCACCGCGGGGCTGTGAAGTTTCTTGACGAGAACCTGCAAGCATTACAGATCGATCTCTACGACGCCGAGGTTTGGAAGCGATATGGATGGAGCGTGATCTATTCTTCTCCCGACTTTCGTCGTCGCTACGCCGAACTTGATGCTTATCTTGCGGCGACTCTGCGACGCGCGGAACGCTTTCATCAAGCGCTTGACTCAGTAGAGAGAGCGAATTCTCCGGTAGTGCTTCTGGCAATCGGCGGTGACTGTGAAGAGACTCTGAGCGCGCCGCTTATACTGCGAGATCAGAAACGCAACCGCTGGCTGACTCTGACGAGGCCACGCGAATTCCGCACTTCCACTGGGGTAAAGATCTCGAAGAAGCAAGTGACTGACGCGATGTATGCGCCCGGCGATGGCCGCGTCACCCGCACATCACTCCTTGGCGAGACGCTCTTCCAAAACCTCCCTCGCTACAGCGTATTTGGTTGCGATTTACACGGGCAACTACCACGTAACAAATCTCTACAAGACAACGCCCTCACCGCTATTGTTGGCGAAGTGTTGAATTAGCCACGGATTACACGGATTTTCAAACACGGATCGATCCGTGAAATCCGTGTCTGACAAATCCGTCTAATCCGTGGTTACGGATTTATTATGGCGTTGAGCTTCTCGGCCCAATCGGGATCGATGTTGGTGAGAATCGTGTATTGCTCGAGGGCGGCGTCGCGATTGCCCAGGGCGAGCAGGGTTCTGCCGAGGTTGTAGTAGGCCTTGCCGTAGTCCGGCTTCAAACGGATGGATTGACGAAACGACTCGGCCGCATCGTTCAAGCGGTTCAACTCGAAATAAGCCTCGCCCATGTTGTTTGGCGCAACGGCGTCTCCCGGCTTCAATGCGGAAAGCTGGCGAAAGATGTCTACCGCTTCGTTGAACTTCTTCGAGCGCAGGTAGCGCGAGCCGAGTCGTTCGTAGGCGACGGTGTACTGAGGGTTTAATTTAATCGCCTGCTTGTACGCCTGAATCTCTTCGTCCGGTTTGTTCCAGTCGCGATAGACCAACCCGAGCGCGTAATAAGCGTCGGCGGCGTTGTACGGATCGATTTTGATCGCCTGTCGATACGCCTCAGCGGCTTCTTTGTATTGTTTGAGATAGAAACTCGCGAGACCGATGTTGAAGTACGACTCAGCGGACGGTCTCAGGCTGACAGCTTTCTTCGACGCTTCGAGTGCCTCGGCGTGTTTGCCGAGCTTCTCGTTGCAGAAACCGGCTTGCGCCCACGCTTCCGCGTAGTTGCTGTCTGACTCAACCGCCTTTTCAAAGTAAGTCAGCGCTTTCTCACAGTCGTCCTTGGAAAGAAAACTCAAACCGTCGCGGAAAAACTGCACCGCCTTCGCGCGTTTGTTCCGGCCGGCGCTCGCGACGAGATCCGCCAGCGACATCATCGACGTGGCCTGGAGTTGTGAAATGCGTTCCGATGGGATTGCGAAGTTCACGCTCTGGCCGCCGGTGATCTGCAACGTTGCGATCCCAATCACCTGGCCTTGCATGTTGACGACCGGACTGCCGCTCGATCCGGAAGATATCGGCGCCGTGATTTGAATGATGCGGCCGAAAGTCGGAATGTCGCGCACTGCCGACACGATTCCGTTTGTGACGCTGCCTTCCAATCCAAGCGGGTTGCCGATGACGACTACGCTTTCGCCTTCCTGTGGCGAAGTTTTATCGAGTGGCAACGGCCTGATTTGCGGTGTGGGCATATCGATCTTCAGCAACGCGATATCGCCTTCCGCATCCACTGCGAGAATGCCTTTGACTGTAAAGATCGCGCCGGTTGAAGAATGAGCTTCAGCGCGATACGCGCCCTCGAGGACGTGACGGTTAGTGACGATGCGATCGGCTTCGACGAAGAAGCCACTGCCTCGCGAAAGCTTCTCGCCGCGCGCGTCGAAAGTTTCGATTGCAACTGCAGAGGGTTTAATGCGTCGAACGAGTTCGGGGAGAAGATCCTGCGAGGCTCGAACGGGAGCTGCGACGAGGAGCAGTAACAAAAGCCAAAGCGATTTCATTGTTGTGCTGATATTTGTCGCTGCACGTGCGAAACGACCTCCGCGATTTTAACATCTTCGCTCTGCTTTGTGCGCCGCTCAAACAGCTCGACGAGGCCTTCGGTGGCTTTTTTGCCGAGCGTGATGCGGTAAGGTATGCCGATCAGATCAGCATCTTTGAACTTCACGCCCGCGCGTTCGTCGCGATCGTCGAGCAGGACGTCGAGACCCGCTTGCTGCAACTCCCCGTACAACTTCTCGCCGGCTTCACGCAGATCGTCCTGCTTCATGTTTGTGATCGTAACCACCACGTCGAAGGGCGCCAGTGATTTGGGCCAGATGATGCCGTCCTCGTCGTGATGCTGTTCGACGGAGGCGCTGATGATTCGTTCCACGCCGATGCCGTAGCTGCCCATCACGATTGGTACCTGTTTGCCGTCCTGCGTCAGCACGGTTGCGCCCATCGAATCGGAGTATTTCGTGCCGAGCTTGAAGATGTGACCGATCTCCATTCCTTTGAACACTTCGAGCACGCCCGTTTCGCAACGCGGACATCCCTCGCCTGACTCGACCGTACGCACTTCCAACCACTCGTCTACCGGAATGTCTCGGGCGATATCGACGCCGCGGAGGTGATGATCGTCTTTGTTGGCGCCAGTGGTCATGTTGCGCCGGTTCTTCAACGACGAATCGGCAACGATGCGGAGATCCTTTGCTTTCGTCTTCGCTCCGACCCCGCCGAGGCTACCGGCGCTTGCACCGAGCAGGTCGCGAATCTCTTCCGGATGCGCCGGGCGCACCGCGGTCGCGCGCAGACTGTCTGACAGTTTGATCTCGTGAAGCTGGTGATCGCCGCGGAGCAAGACCAGCACCGGGCGTTGTTCGCCTCCGATCGTCGCAATGAAAACCAGGGACTTGATCTGTCGAGATGCTTCAGCGCCTCCGGGGAACGTTGTTAGATCCTCGATCGTGCGCACACCGGGCGTCGGAAATTCTTCCGGTGCGTTTGGTCCAGGCTCGTCTGCGATCTCTGGTAATCGTGAAGTCGCTTTCTCGAGGTTGGCTGCGTAACCGCAGTTCTCACAACTGACGATTAGATCCTCTCCGGCCGGCGTGCGCGCCATAAACTCATTCGACTCCGAACCACCCATCGCGCCCGATGATGCTTCGACGATCAAATACTGAATGCCGCAGCGCGTGAAGATCTTCTTGTACGCTTCGCGCTGATCGATGAACGACTTGTCGAGTCCGGCGCGATCCACGTCAAACGTGTAAGCGTCTTTCATGATGAAGGTGCGGAGTCGCATCAAGCCTGACTTGGGCCGGCCTTCGTCACGAAACTTGATCTGAATCTGGTACCAGACCTGCGGCAGTTGTTTGTACGAGCGAATCTCGTTGCGAGCGATGGTGGTAAACACCTCTTCGTGCGTCATGCCCAGGCACATGTCCGTGCCTTTGCGGTCCTTGAGCCGAAACATTTCGTCGCCGATCGCGTCCCAACGTCCTGATTCCTGCCAGATCTCAGCCGGGTGAAGAGCAGGCAGGTAAAACTCCTGACCGCCGATGGCGTTCATCTCTTCACGCAGAATCTGCATGACTTTGAGCGCGATGCGTTGGCCCAGCGGCAAGTAGGAATAGATTCCGGCCGACAGTTGCCGGATCACACCGGCGCGCAGGAGAAGTTTGTGCGAAATGACCTCGGCGTCAGCCGGATCTTCACGTAGAGTTGGGATAAAGTATCGTGACCAGCGCATAAGTCAGGCATTCTCGCTTAGCAAGCGCGATTAAGGCAACTCAGACTTTGTACTTTGTACTTTGCGCTTGGTACTTTGTATGTTCGACAAAGAACTAAGAACCAAGTACAAAGTACAAGCTCGATAAAATTTATCCAGGATTCAGGAACATGCGTATTGCACTTGCAAGCGATCATGCTGGTTACGCTGAGAAGGAGCGCTTGAAAGACGTGCTCGCCGAACTCGGCATCGAGTTTGACGATCTCGGCACGGTGTCGGAAGAGTCTGTGGATTATCCGGACTATGCGCGCAAGGTCGCGGAGCAGGTTGCGCAGGGCCACGTCGAACAGGGCGTGTTGGTGTGTGGCTCGGGAACTGGAATGGCGATCACCGCCAACAAAGTTCCCGGTGTGCGCGCTGCTGTGGCATGGTCGGAAGAGATCGCACGACTCGCGCGACAACACAACGACGCAAACGTGCTCGCCATCGGTGCACGCACGACCCCGCCCGACGAGATCCCAAAGATCGTGCGCGCCTGGTTTGGGACGCAGTTTGAAGGCGGCCGTCACGCCGCGCGTGTTGAGAAAATTTGTGAGGTGGAAAGAAGATGAACAGAAACTCATCACTCGCCGAAGCCGATCCGATTATCGCCGGCGCTATCGACAACGAAGTGGCGCGCCAGGCTAATGGACTCGAGCTCATTGCTTCTGAAAACTTTGTCAGTGAAGCAGTGCTCGAGGCTGCGGGATCAGTGTTTACCAACAAGTACGCTGAGGGTTATCCCGGCAAACGTTACTACGGCGGATGTGAGTGGACCGACGTCGTCGAGCAAACCGCGATCGATCGCCTAAAAGAATTATTCGGGGCGGAGCACGCGAACGTCCAACCACACAGCGGCGCTCAGGCAAACATGGCTGTCTATCTAGCCGCGATCCAGTATGGCGATCAGATCCTGGGAATGAATCTCGCGCACGGTGGACATCTTACTCACGGTCATCCGTTGAATTTTTCAGGATTCAGTTACAAGGTCGCTGACTATGGCGTCTCCAAAGAGACGGAGCAGATCGATTACGATGAACTACAGCGGCTCGCGGAAGAACATCGACCGAAGCTGCTCGTCTGCGGTGCTTCGGCGTATCCGCGCATTATCGACTTTGAACGCATCGGCCAGATTGCACGCAGTGTTGGCGCGCGCATGTTTGCCGACATTGCGCACATTGCCGGACCAATCGCCGCCGGACTTCATCCTTCTCCAGTGCCACACGCCGACTACGTCACTTCGACCACTCATAAAACTTTGCGTGGTCCACGTGGCGGTTTGATCCTCTGTCGCGAAGAACATGCGAAAGAGATCGACCGCAGGGTCTTTCCCGGAGTGCAGGGCGGACCGCTCGTACACATCATCGCAGCCAAGGCAGTGGCATTTGGCGAAGCCTTGCGTGAAGACTTCAAAGAATACCAGCGCCAGGTTTTGGCGAATGCGAAAGCCCTCGCGAGTGAATTACAGGAGCACGGACTGCGGCTCGTCTCCGGCGGCACGGACAATCACCTGATGCTCGTCGACGTCTGGATGGACGGCAAAGGCATCACCGGCAAAGACGCCGAGAAAGCGCTCGAAGCCGCGCTAATTACCGTCAACAAGAACACGATTCCTTTCGATCAAAACAAACCATTCGTTGGTTCGGGCCTGCGCATCGGCACACCCGCCGTCACCACGCGCGGCATGAAAGAATCGGAGATGCGCGAGATTGGCCGCTTGATCGCGGAGGTGATAAACGCTCCGGAGTCGGAAGATGTCAGGAATAAAGTTAAGCGCGAAGTTGCCGATCTTACGGCAAGATTTCCTTTGTATGCTAAACGATTGAAACGCAGCACGTCAGCGTAAACTCGTCGAATCCTCTATCCCACTGGAGGTGTACTCGTGCGCAAAAGAACGCTTATCCTCATAGTCGTCCTTGGTATTTTCGGGATTGGCTTAACTGTTTACCGGGTTTTCTTCCTGAGAATGGCGGCTGTTCCGACGGCCTCGATGGCGAATACCATTATTCCCGGCGATCGAATACTAATAACTAAATCATTTGGGAAGCTCGAGCGAGGCGAGCTTGTTGTTTTTCAATACGATCCTAAATCTCCGGCTTTCCGGGATCGACCTCACGAAGACCCCGCTACGTTTCATGTTGCTCGGGTTGTTGGTCTTCCAGGCGAGACTATCCAAATGCGCGGCAGAACCGTTTACATCAACGAACGGTCACTTCCAGAGCAGAAGGTGATTGGTAGAGACGTTGATCCTCGTGAACCATTGGAGGAGCTATCAACCGAAAGGAGCGGACCCTATCGCGTGTTTTATTCGCCCAGATCGGCTGACGAACAATCAGCGTTTCCCGATGACTATTTATTCGCCGGCCAGACTCCATTCCGAATACCGGCCGACACCTATTTTGTAATGGGCGACAATCGCGACAACAGCGAGGACAGTCGCTATCGCGGCCCTGTTCCGCGAGAACTCATCTGGGGCAAGGCCGTGCTAGTTTATTATTCAGCGTCGATGAAAACTGACGAGACTCGCTGGGAGCGGGTGTTCAAGAAAATCAGATGAATTCACGCGCGACAGCTTTTCGTAACTTGGCGAGGGATGCCACGGGCTTGCCCCGTGGAGCTTCACGCTCACATCTACCAGAAGACTAAAAACTGATCACGAGATGCCACGGGCTTGTCCCGTGGAGTTTCACGATCACAGCTACCAGAAGACTAAAAACTGATTACGAGATGCCACGGGCTTGCCCCGTGGAGCTTCACGATCGCAGCTACCAGAAGACTAAAAACTGATTACGAGATGCCACGGGCTTGTCCCGTGGAGTTTCACGTTTGAGGCTACATAGCTGAGAACGTGAGCCCTCCACGGGACAAGCCCGTGGCATCCAGACCGAGTTATATATTGGCTTGTATAGCAGTAAGCGTGAGACTCCACGGGACAAGCCCGTGGCATCTTTCTGAAGCCCGTGCAGTGGCCTCTCACTAGCACGTGTCGTGGCATCTCTTCTGCACTTGCCAGCCGTGCTATTCTCTTCCCCCACGATCCTGACGTGTTGCAAATCAAATGCTTGAAGTTTTTGGTCCGGATGGACTGATTGCGCGGGCGCATCCTGAATATGAACATCGACCGGGCCAGATTGAGATGGCGCGGGCGGTGATGCGCGCGTTTGAGGAGAAGAGACATTTGATTGTCGAGGCGGGGACGGGCACGGGTAAGACGCTTGCCTATCTCGTTCCGGCAGTTGCCGCCGCGCTCGGTGGCAATGGTCGCGTGATCGTTTCCACCGGCACGAAGAATTTGCAGGAACAGTTGATGGAGAAAGACATCCCATTTCTCCAGAACATCCTGCCCAAGCCGTTTTCCGCGACCTACATGAAGGGCCGGAATAATTATCTCTGTCTCAATCGACTCGCGCGCGCTCAATCGGCGCCCGTGCTCGAAGGTCTCGACGAAGTCGACTACTTCGAAGAGGTGTGTCACTGGTCAAGAGAAAGTGAAATCGGCGATCGCGCCGAACTGGCCAACCTGCCGGAGTCGCTCTCTTTCTGGCGTCATATCGACGCGCGCTCCGAATCGTGCCTCGGCCAGAAGTGTCCCGACTTCGATCCGTGCTTCATCACGCGCATGCGCAATCGCGCGCAGGAAGCGGACATCGTCGTCGTCAATCATCACCTCTTCTTCGCGGATCTGAGTTTGCGCAACGGCAACTACGGTTCAGTACTTCCTGACTACACCGCAGTCATTCTTGACGAAGCGCATCTGGTTGAAGAAGTCGCTTCCGAATATTTCGGCGCCCACGTCTCCAACTATCAGATAGAAGACCTGGTGCGCGATCTCGGAATGCTTACATTCGAAGAAGCCAGCGTCGATCAGGAACTCACACACAGCCTCGCACGCATGTCGCGCTTCTCCGATAACTTCTGGATGGGCTTTCGCGACGGGCGCGGCGAGGAGGGGCGCTATCCCATAATCCCCGGAACCTTTGCGCGCAGAAACTCAGACGGCGAGATGCAGGCGACGCCGTTAGGCGAACTCTACATGGCGCTCGAAGGCGCTATCGCGCGCACGGAAACAACGCTCGACGCACTAAAAGACAAGCCGCCTGAAGTCGAAGCGTTGATCCGCCGCCTGCGCGAGCTTCGCTTTGAGCTCGAGTTCATAGTCACCGGCACGGACAAGAAATTTGTTTACTGGCTCGAGCGACGCAATCGCGGTGTGTTTTTGCGTGCGTCGCCGATCGACGTCGCGGGACTGTTGCAGGACAAGTTGTTTGAAGAAGTGCCAACGGTTGTTTTGACTTCCGCGACACTTTCGAGCGGCGGCAACTTCGCTTTCATTCGCGATCGACTGGGATTGGACACAGCAGACGATCTCATCGCCGCTTCGAGTTTCGACTATCAGAGCCAGGCGATTCTTTACCTGCCGGCGAAGATGCCCGACCCGCGCGATCGTGAGTGGACGCGTGCCGCGACAGAGGAAGTGATCAGAATTCTCAACGCCAGTGAAGGCCGCGCGTTTGTTTTGTCGACGAGCCTGGCGGGCATGCGGTCGCTCTACGACAACGTCTGGGCGGAGATTGACTATCCGTGCCTGGTCCAGGGCAGCGCTTCGAAGGGTCAGTTACTAAGGCAGTTTCGCGAGACGCCGAATGCCGTTTTGTTTGCGACGTCGAGTTTCTGGCAAGGCGTCGACGTGCGCGGGGAGCAGTTGTCGTGTGTGATTATCGACAAGCTGCCGTTTGCGGTGCCGACCGATCCGATCGTCGCGGCCAGGCAGAGAGCGATCGAGGACAGCGGCGGCTCGAGTTTTTATGAGTACAGCGTGCCGCAGGCGATCATCGCGCTGAAGCAGGGGCTCGGGCGTTTGATCCGCAGCACGACTGATCGCGGCGTGCTGGCGATACTCGATCCGCGCTTGCGCACGAAGGGTTATGGGCGAACGTTTTTGCAGAGCCTGCCGCCGTGCCGCGTCACTTCGCGTATCGACGATCTGGCAGCATTTTTCTCCGCGGATTACGTGGATTTTGTTAAATCGGCGCAATCGGCGTACTCTGTTGATTAACTATGCCGGGACAATTTGAAGTAATGATTGAGCGACATTTCTCGAGCGCGCACCAACTGCGCGGTTACAAAGGGAAGTGTGAGAACCTGCACGGGCACAACTACAAGATCGAGATCTACGCGCGTGGCCGCGAGCTGGATAACGTGGGTTTGCTGGTCGATTTTGTGGAGTTGAAAGCGGCCGCGGACGAAGTCGTCACCTACCTGGACCATCGCAACATCAACGAGCTGCCACCGTTCGACGAGCTGCAACCCTCGGCGGAGAATCTCGCGAAGTACGTTCTAGAACGCGTAGCGAAACGTGTTGGTGATGATCGAGTGCAGATCTACAAAGTTCGTTGTTTTGAAACTCCTACCAGCGTCGCCACTTACCAACTCGATTAAATTTAGCCACGGATTTAAACGGATGAACACGGATCAGCAACTAATCCGTGTTCATCCGTGAAATCCGTGGCTAATTTTATTTTCCAGTTAAAGGCTCCGGGAGATCGGCGACGGTGTAGGCCATGACGGCCATGGTGGCGACGCAGAGGGCGAGCTCTCGTGGGTTGACTTTGTCGAGTGTGTCGGCTTGGGTGTGGTGGATGTCGAAATAGTGTGAGCCGTCCACGTCTAAACTCGCGCCGATTACTCCTTCACGCGTGATTGGTCCAATGTCTGCACCGCCTCCGTTTGGGGCAATGCCATCCGCTCCGATGCCTGACAGCAGTTTCGCGATCTCCTGGAGATTGGATCTCACTTGCGGCGGGGCGGTGGCAGCCAGTCCGAAGCCTTCCGGTCGATATACTCCCGAATCCGATTCGATTGCGAGAATGTGTTTCGGAATCTCTGCTCGATACGCATCTCGATAAGCGTTCCCGCCACGCAATCCGTTTTCTTCGTTGGTGTAGAGCACAACGCGGATGGTCCTTCGCGGACGCAGTCCGAGTTCTTTCAACAAACGAGCCGCTTCCCACGCGACGATAGCACCGCCGCCATCATCGTGTGCGCCCTGGCCCACGTCCCAAGAATCATAGTGACCACTGATGAGGACGATCTCGTCAGGCTTCTCGGTGCCTTTTAGTTCTGCGATCACGTTGGCCGACTCCGCGTCAGGCAGAAACTTTGCTTCCATCTTGAGTTTGAGCCTGGGATGATCGCCACGATCGTTCAGGCGCTGCAAAAGCTCCGCCACTTCGATCGTGATCGCCGCCACCGGAATCTTTGGTTGATTCGGATCGTAGTTCATCGCACCCGTGTGCGGGGTTTGCAGGCTGACAGGAGTTATCGAACGAACGAGCGCCGCCACCGCTCCATATTGAGCAGCGCGTGAAGCGCCTTGCAGACGATAAACGACGGTTGGACCATAACCCGTATACGCCACGTTATAGACCACGATCTTTCCGCGCACCTGCTCGCCCAGTCGATCGAGCTCGGCGAAGTTGCGAACCACGACAGCCTCCGCGGAAATACCTTCAGCCGGAGTGCCGACACTATTTCCCAAGCCAAGCATTTGCAGATTTCGCGGCAGCGGCGTCAGCATCTCGAGACTCTCTTCGCCGCGTACCCAATGCGGCACCATCACTTTTTCCTTGCGCACGTTGTCGAGACCGTCACGCTTCATCTCTGTCACGGCCCACTCGATAGCGCGCTCGAGACTCTTCGAGCCACTCAAACGATTCCCGATATGGTCGGTGAGATATGCCAGCCGTTCATAAGCACGATCGCTGGTCAGTGCGGCGCCGATGATGCGCGCCGCGGCAGCCCGGTAGCCATCGATCTTGACGGTTGGCGGCGGCAACGGAGTCGGGGTTGGCGTCGGCGAAGCGAGTACTTGTGCTGTTGGATTACGACCCGGCTGTTGTGTTTGACCTTGTGATGCGAGAGCGGTAGTAAAGATGAATGTGGAAACGAGTGCAAACAGTTTTAGGAAACGCACGTGCGCAGATTCCTCCGTTGGACCTGGAAGCGAAAACTCAGGCAGTTTAGCGTATGGACTCAGGGGCGACAAACTTTCCGAAAAAAATTTCGTCAAACTGTCGAATTTGCGCTCCCCGGTTCGATTAACCACTGAGAGCCCGAATAATACGTTAACGCAACCATAAAAAAGGAGATTACTATGTCAGCAACGAATCCAGTCCGAACTCAGCCGGCCACGCAGAAGATCACGACATTTCTTTGGTTTGACAACAATGCCGAAGAAGCAGTGAAGTTCTATTGTTCGGTTTTCAAGAACTCGCGCGTCCTGAATACGACGCACTATGGCGACGCCGGTCCTGGTCCAAAGGGCTCAGTAATGACTGTCGACTTCGAGCTCGATGGACAGAGGTTCGCGGCGCTGAATGGTGGACCGGCTTTCAAATTCACCGAAGCGATATCGCTGGTTGTTAACTGCGATACGCAGGAGGAGATCGACTACTTTTGGGAAAAACTTTCCTCCGAAGGTGGACAGGAAGTTGAGTGCGGTTGGGTCAAAGACAAGTATGGATTGTCGTGGCAGATCGTGCCGGGTGTTTTGTTTGATGAACTGTTCCAGGGTGGCGACGAACAGACGGAGCGAGTACTGAGCGCGGTCATGACGATGAAGAAGCTTAATATCGAAGAGTTGAAGAAAGCCGCGGCAGGGAAGTAGAAAATACAATCCACAGATTACGCAGATTCAGCAGACAAATCTGTGTAATCTGTGGACACTTTAGTCGCTCTTGGGGCGCGACGGACCATGAATGGCTTCTCGCAGAACCAGAAGAAGATCCACGCAAATACAATCGTCGCCGGAATCACCACTAAAAACACATTCGCTACTTGCAGCCACGCCGGATTGGTCCAACGCCACGACTGCATGATCACGAGCTCGTGCGTCAGGTAGATCGAGTAGGAAAAGACCCCGAGCGTCGAGAAGATCGATATCAGCGAAGGCAATCGCGCTTGTCGCAGCCAGCCATCTTCAGCCAGCACCATCCGGTTCACAACGATAAAGAACCCAAGCCCCCACAGCGGGTGAATCAGGAACCAGCTCGCGTTGTGCAGGAACGTATCTTTTGGAATTGAAGGTAAGTGAGAACCTATTGCAGCGGCTGCAACTATCAGCGCCGTCGCCAGACGCAGATCGCGTGACCAGCCACGCAGTCGAACCAGTCCAAACAGCACTTCGACACCAATCGCGCCCAGAGCCCACGTGAACCAGTGCGCCGCCGCTGATTCAGGTACTGGAATACCGAATCCGGTCTTGAGCCAGACGACGTGACTCAACAACATCCATCCGAGTCGCGCCGAAAGACAGACAGCGATCGTTACGCCCCAGCCCCAGCGCACACGCATGAACAGCAACAGGAAATAAGCCAGGTAGAGTTGTTCTTCGACTGCGAGCGTCCAGAAGACGCCGTTGATCGTGTAGCACGTGCTGGGATCGAGATTGTGAAGCATCAGCAAGTGCATGACGACATCGTAAAAGAAGAAGTGCGTCAGGTTGATGCCAACGGTCGATGCGGTGAGCAGCAGGAAAAACAGCAGCGTGATGATGTAAGGCGGATAGAGCCGGCGAATTCGTCGTTTCCAGAATGGGCCGAAGCGAATCTCAGGTTCGGTCCCCGCGGCTTTGGTCCTGGCCCAGTGCAGGTGAATGCAAAAGCCGGAGATCACGAAGAACAGGAAAACGCCGATGTAACCGAACGAGCTCGCGAATTGGATGATGCGAATCGGGTACTGGAGCAGGTTGTCGGGAACGGACTTGCCTTGTTCCACCGCGTGATAAAGCACCACACCCAGAGCGGCAGCTCCGCGAAGCGCATCGATGCCACGCAGGCGTGTAGGAGTGGGGGAGTTTGTCATTGGGGGAATTCTTTGCAGGGGCGGCACTCCATGGCCGCCCCTGCAGTTGAATTATGCAGAAACGAGGGAGGGTACGTCTATATTGTATTTTCTGATCTTGCTGTAGAGCCGCGGCCGGTAGATTCCCAGGAGATTCGCAGCGGCTTGTTTATTTCCGCCGGTGCGTTGAAGGGTTCTTTCGATAACCAACCGTTCGATATCCTCGAGCGTCATGTTGGGCGGCACGTCCCAGGTGACATTCGAGGACGTCCCTTCCGGCAACGTGCCATTGTCGAAAGGAAGATCTATCGGTTCGATCTGTTTGTCTTTCGCGAGCAGCACCGCGCGCTCGATCACGTTTTGCAACTCACGCACGTTGCCCGGCCACGCGTGACCAAACAGTCGCTGGTAGGCCGCCTGCGAAACGCCGGTGATGGGCCGTTCATACTTCTGCGCATACATGTGCAGGAAGTGCTCGGTCAGGAGTTGAATATCTTCATTTCGCTCACGCAGAGGCGGCACGTGAATAGTGATCGTCGAGATGCGATAAAAGAGATCGTCGCGTAACAGTCCATCGCGGATCGCGTCTGCCGGCGGCCGGTTGGTCGAACACACCAATCGGAAATCAACGGCGTAAGTCTTTTCCGATCCGATCTTGCGATAACTTCTTTCCTGCAACACACGCAACAGTTTCGGTTGCAACTCGATCGGCATCTCCGCGATTTCGTCGAGCATCAACGAGCCGCCCGCCGCGTGTTGGACCAGGCCTTCCTTGTCCGCGTGTGCGCCAGTGAATGCACCTTTCGTATGACCGAACAACTCCGATTCGATCAGTTCTTTCGGAAGCGCGGCGCAGTTTACTTTGATGAACGGTTTCTTCGAGCGTAGTGACTGGTAATGAATCGCATTGGCAATCAACTCTTTGCCGGTGCCCGACTCGCCGACGATCAGCACGTTTGCATCTGACTTCGCAACGGATTCGATCGTCTCGTAGATCTGCTGCATTGGTTTGGACGAGCCGATGATATTGAAGTACTCCGCGCGGGTTGAGAGTTGCCGTCTCATGTTCGCGGTTTCAGCAACCAGCTCACGACGTTCGAGCGCTTTCTCGACCAGCGGTTGCAGTTCCTCAAAGTCAAACGGCTTCTCGACGAAATAGAACGCACCCGCCTTCGTCGCTTCCACCGCTTTTTGGACCGACCCGTGTCCGGTGACGACGATCACTTCAGTCGTCGGTCGCGCGTCTTTCATGTGACGCAGAACTTCCAAACCGTCCATATCGGGTAATTGCAAGTCGCAGAGCGCCAGGTGATGCCCGCCCTGGTCAAACAACTCAATGGCGGCCGCGCCGGTTGCGGCGGTGTCGACAGAGTATCCTTCCTCGACGAAATTTTGCCGTAGAGAATCGGCCATCGTTGGTTCGTCGTCCACCACCAGAATCCGCACTTCTTTGTTCTCCACCTTTTTCTCCTCTCTCGAAATCGCTACGCCATGGGACATGTCGATTTACTCCCCTAAGTAGTTAAGAGTTCACTTTCAGAAAGCGGAAGCACAACTGCAAACTTCCGGTCCATAAACTGTGCTGACCCGCCGTGGGCCTCGATGATCTTGGCGGCTAGTGCCAACTTGATCTCGTCGCTGCCGAAAAAAGAACGAAACGGATCATGGTCCAACTGACGCAGTCCGGACCATTCAACCAAAACTCGCCCGGGCTCTTCCGTTTTGGCCGTCACCGTAATCGCACCCGCGCCGTCCTCGTTTTGCCGGTGCTTTATTGCTCCGGCACACAACCATGCGAAAGCGTCAGCCAGCTTGAAATGGTCAAAGTTGCCTTGAATCGAGTCTGAACCCGTCTCGATTACTATCTGCGCTCCTGATTCGGTCAAACCCGCGCAGGCGCCGCGCAAAATCTTGTCTACTTCAACTCCCGCCTGCTTCTTCAGTTCCAATGGCTGGCCGTAGCGCACAATCGTCGACAGGTCATCGGCGGCCCGGTCGAGTCCGCGGATTAATTTCGCGATCGTTTCCTGCTCGTCGCTCGGCCGCTCACCCTTCTCGATGCGGCGTCGCAGAAACGTGGCATAGAGTTTGAGACCATTCAGTTGATTCTTGAGGTCGTGAACTATTTGCATTGAAGCTCGACCGAGGTCCTGGAGTCGTTCAGTCTCATCTGGCCTCGACATAGCAGTCGTCATCTGGGTGCAAATCTCTCCTTAGTTCTAAAAGGGGCCGCAGGGGGAGGGGAACCTTAATAGCCAGTTCGAGTGTATGAATTAGACGCTGGCTTAAGATCCGTTTGTGTTGCGTTTCAATGCGGCATGGTAACAAAAAAGCCGCGCGTATTCTAGTCGTACAGTAAAATCAATAACTTGCGGGCACAGGGCGGGTAAGATTTGAGGGTGGAAACGGGATTGAAGATGACGAAGCAGGCTAAGACACCAACAGTCTTGCTGGTCGAAGACACTGAAGACAACCGCTTCATGATGCGGCGCCTGTTGGAGATGACGGGCTACCGCGTAATCGAAGCGATGAACGGCGAAGAGGCGGTGAAGCTTGCCGAGAAGGAATCGCCGCAACTGATTCTGATGGATCTCAGTCTGCCGGTGATTGACGGCCTCGCGGCCACGCGTTTGATTCGCAAGCTTCCGGATTTTAAATCGACGCCCATCATCGCGGTCTCAGCGCACGACACGTCTGACTTTCAGTCTGAAGCAATCGCGGCGGGCTGCAACAGCTACGTTACCAAGCCAATCGACTTCAACGAACTCGAACAGCTGATCGGCCAACTACTCCAGAAGTAGCCACAAGAAGGCTCAAAAAGCACAAAAGAAGAAAAGGCTGGAAGAGAAGGTCAAAAGAAGAACAGGCTCAAAAAGAAGAGTAGGAGATTTGTCCCTCACTAAATCATTTCATTTCGACGCTGACTAAATAATTTCATTTTGTGCCTTTTGTGCCTTTTTGTGGCTAATTCTTTTTGTGCTTTTTTGTGGCCCGGTCTACAATTCTTTCCAGCACAGTGGGATCCGAAGCTTGGAATTCACGTGACTTGAAGTCG
>JADMIO010603913.1_pt1 | contig 76968 bp, 50 predicted proteins | sample 8958161 | NCBI WGS metagenome assembly JADMIO01 (sample SAMN16585339, study PRJNA669376) | soil metagenome | isolation source: Crop rotation soil | place: USA: Cullars Rotation, Alabama | collected 2011
CGCGACAACTTGTCCACGTGGAATTCTAAGCTTAGGATCCCAATGTGCTGGAAAGGAGATTACCTTTAAGAAGCCCAATTTTCGGGCGCTGAAGCAAATCTTCAAAAAAAGGAGTGCAGAATGGAGCATTGGACTGCGGTGCATTGGTTGCAACCCAGCTTTGCGTGGGGCAGTTGTTCAAAAATGACATTTAGGCGCGGCGAGTTTTGCCTGAGCACGATCTCAGCTCATTGTAAGGGAGGAGATCTGGAATGAATGTCGAAGCAGAAACCCTGGCCAGCAAGCTTAAAAGGAACATTGAGGGGGAAGTTCGCTTTGATCCGGGTGGGCGCGCGCTCTACGCCACCGATGGATCCAATTACAGGCAAACACCGATAGGAGTTGTTATCCCACGCTCTTTGGATGACGTCAGAACCACCGTCGCCCTGTGTCAGCAATTCGGCGCGCCGATCACCAGCCGCGGATGCGGGACCAGTTTGGCGGGCCAATGCTGTAATGTGGCTGTCATTATTGATTTCAGCAAATACTTGAACCGGGTTCTGCAAGTTGATCCCGATAATAAAATCGCCACGGTCCAGCCAGGATGCGTTTGTGATCACCTGCGAAATGCGGCGGAAAAATTTCAGTTAACATTTGGTCCCGACCCCGCGACCCACGCGTGGTGCACGTTGGGAGGGATGCTCGGGAATAACTCCTGCGGTGTGCATTCGGAGATGGCTGGGCGCACGGCAGATAATGTCGAATGGTTGCGCATATTAACCTACAGCGGCGAAGAAATGGTGGTGGGGAAAACGCCACCAGAAAAATTCGCGCACATTCAACAAACTGGAGGAAGCCAGGCGCAGATTTACACGCGCTTGCGGGAACTCAGCCAAAAATATGGGAAATTGGTTCAAGAACGTTTCCCGCGAATTCCCCGGCGCGTTTCCGGCTATAATCTCGACGAACTTCTTCCGGAAAGAAATTTTCACGTGGCTCGATCGTTGGTCGGTTCAGAAGGAACATGCGTGGTGATACTGGAGGCGGGATTACGATTGGTTCACAGTCCTCCGTCTCGAGCGCTGTTGGTGATATCGTATCCCGATATTTTTTCGGCGGCGGACCACATAATGGAAGTGCGCCAATGCCAGCCAATTGGTCTCGAAGGAGTCGATAAAGTGTTTATTCATGATTTGCGCAAGAAAGGTTTGCAACTAGCAAATCTGGCGCTATTTCCGCCAGGAGAAGCGTACCTGCTGGCGGAATTTGGCGGTGAAACGCAAGCAGAAGCCGCGGAAGAAGCGCGTAAATGCATGGCGCGTTTGAAAAGGCATCCACATGCGCCCCCGATGAAAATCTTTAAAGATCCGGGGAAAGAAAAACGGATTTGGCACGTTCGGGAATCAGGACTGGGGGCGACGGCGCATGTCCCGGGCAAAGCGGAAAATTGGGAAGGCTGGGAAGATTCAGCGGTTGCGCCTGAAAAAGTAGGAGGGTACCTGCGCGAGTTAAAAAAACTGTTCGATCGTTATGGATATGAAGGAAGTTTATATGGGCATTTCGGGCAAGGATGCATCCATACTCGAATCAATTTTGACCTGAAGACCGCGGGAGGAGTGAAAAAATTCCGCTCGTTTTTGGACGAAGCCACGACTTTAGTGACTCAGTTTGGCGGGTCCCTGTCGGGCGAGCATGGGGATGGCCAATCGAGGGCTGAGTTTTTGATTAAAATGTTTGGGCCGGAATTAATTAACGCATTTCATGAATTCAAAACGATTTGGGATCCGCAATGGAAGATGAATCCGGGCAAAATAGTGAAGCCCTATAAAGTCGATGAGAATTTGCGGTACGGCGCCCATTATAATCCTCCCGAGCCAGCCACCCATTTTCAATACGAAAGCGACGGGTTCAGTTTTAAAAAGGCAATGGAGCGATGCGTTGGGGTGGGCAAATGCCGGCGACACGACGAAGGAACGATGTGCCCGAGTTATCAGGTGACGGGCGAAGAAATGCATTCGACGCGGGGGCGGGCGCGGCTGCTCTTCGAGATGCTGGATGGAAAAGTGCTTAAGGACGGATGGAAAAGCGAACCGGTCAAAGAAGCGTTGGACTTATGTCTTGCGTGCAAAGGGTGCAAAGGAGAATGCCCTGTGCATGTGGATATGGCCACGTACAAAGCGGAGTTTTTATCTCACTATTACGATGGCTTTCAGCATTGGCGGCCACGGCATGCCTACGCGTTTGGGTTCATTAACCGATGGGCCAGCTTGGCCAGTCATTTTCCTCGGCTTGCCAATTTTGTTTCGGAAAATTCAGTGTTAGGCGGCGCCATGAAATTAGCCATTGGAATAGAACAAGAACGGCGCATTCCACAGTTCGCCCGGCAAAGTTTCCAAAAGTGGTTTATAGAACGCGAACTGCACCCGCGAAAAAATCGAGTGGTGCTTTGGCCTGACACATTTAACAATTTTTTCCATCCGCACAAAGCGCAGGCAGCGGTGGAAGTGCTGGAGGATGCCGGTTTTCAAGTAATAGTCCCCCGCTCCAACGTTTGCTGTGGCAGACCTCTGTATGACTATGGGTTCCTGGATTCGGCAAAAAAATATTTGCAAAATGTTCTGCGGGTGATGGCCGCGGAAATCGAGGCGGGGCTGCCATTCGTGCTTCTCGAACCAAGTTGTTGTTCCGTTTTTCGAGATGAGTTAGTGAATATGCTGCCGCATAATAATGACGCAAAGAGATTGAAGGAACAAACGTTCACTCTGGCTGAGTTCCTCATCAAGAAAGCGCCGAATTACCGCATGCCACTCATAAAACGGGACGCGCTTGCGCATGCGCATTGCCACCATAAATCTGTGCTAAAGACGAAGTGCGACGAAGAGGTATTGCGGCGAATCGGATTGAAGGTGGAGAGCCCGGATTCGGGTTGCTGTGGAATGGCTGGAGCGTTCGGTTTTGAGAAAGGAGAACATTACAAAATTTCGATCCAGTGCGGCGAGCGAGTGCTCCTGCCGGCCGTAAGAAAAGCAGGGGTGGACCAATTGATCTTAACTGATGGGTTTAGTTGTCATGAACAGATTCTGCAACAAACGGGCAAAGAATCGCTGCATCTAGCGGAAGTGTTGCAAATGGCTTTAAAAACAGGAAAGCGAGAAGCTCCACCGCGCCAAAATGTCGAGCAAAAGGATTCCAGCAGGGATGGACATCACCGGTTTGGCTGGCTCGCGCCCGTTGGGGCGGCAGCATTGGCAACGGCGGTGGTAGCAATCGTTGCGGGAGAATGGCGCGGTCAATGAGTGGTTCCTTAATTTTGCGCCAAGCCCTTTATGCCAGTGAATTCTAACCTGACGATTTACGGCTCGCTCGCTGGCAATCTTGGGGTGGCAATCACTAAGTTTATAGCAGCAGGAGCTTCGGGCAGCGCGGCGCTTTTTTCAGAAGCGATTCATTCCGTCGTGGACACTGTCAATGGCGCACTGCTTCTGCTTGGAGATAAACGGAGCCGCAAGCCACCGGATGATTTGCACCCGTTTGGCTATGGCAAGGAATTGTATTTTTGGAGCTTTGTCGTTTCCGTGAGCATTTTTGCCTTGGGAGGAGGTTTCTCGATTGTAGAAGGAGTGATGCATATTCGAAGTGATAAACAATCGGACGATCCGAAATGGAACTACATTGTATTGGGAGCGGCTTTCATTTTTGAATCCATAACTTTGATTATTGCAGCGCGGCAGTTTGCCGAATGCAAAGAAAACGAGCGGGTTCTGGAAACAATACATAAAGCCAAAGATCCTAAAAACATTTCCGTTCTGCTGGAAGATTCGGCGGCTGTTTTAGGAATTTTTGTCGCTTTTTTGGGCATCTATTTATCACAGCGTTTCCACACTCCACTTTACGATGGAATTGCTTCGATTGTGATTGGTTGCATTCTGTGCGCGGCTGCCGGCCTGCTCGGTTATGAATGCAAACATCTTCTAGTTGGCGAAGGAGCGGGCCGTTGGATGCTGGATGAAATTCGGAAAATCGCGGCGCAGGAAAGTCCCGTAAAAGAGGTGCGCAAATTGTTAACCATGTACTTTGGACCGGATACCATTTTGCTGACGATGGAATTGCATTTCCTGCCGCCTTTATCTTTGGAGCAAGTTAACACCATTGTTGCCGACGTTGAACGAAAAATAAGAGAGCGGTTTCAAGAAGTAAAATTCATTTTTATTGAAACCCGCTTGTTGAGCGATTCACAAAAGCAATGAAACCCAAAATTCCATTTTAATTTAGGTTGCCTTATGAATGACGAAATCATACCCATAGTCGCGATCAGCCATACCAGCGAAAAACACAGGTCGGTCGAACGAATTCTGCCATTAGTAGAAGGGGCGTTGCTCGAGCTTGGAGGCCTCTCCCAGTTCGTGCCGCCGGGATCAACCGTTCTGCTGAAACCAAATCAAACGGTTCATTACGGAGCGGACGAAGGGTGCACCACCGACCCCGTGGTAGTGGGAGCAATGATTCGGCTATGCAAGAAGGCGGGAGCTAAAAAGGTGCAAGTGGCGGAATCGAGCGGCGGCTTTTTTTCTTCTAAAAACTGCATGGAAATTACAGGGATGGCAGCCGTTGCGGAAAAGGAAGGCGCGGAACTGATCGATTTGGGCAGCGATGATATACCCAACCGAAAGGTTTCAATTCCCAATGGCAAAGTTATGCGCGAAGTGCCTTTGCCGACGCCGCTTTTGGATGCAGATGTCATCATCGATATGCCAAAAGCAAAGAATCACCACATTGAGCCAATTTCGGGCGCACTAAAGAATTGGGTTGGAACCGTGAATCAGAATTGGCGGCAATTCAACCACGGGGACAAGGAAATGTACGATCGATTTCTGGATATCATGAGCATTACCCGCCCCGCTTTATGCGTGGCGGATGCGCTCATTTGTGGTGAAGGGGACGGGCCAATCGCCAATCGACCGCGTTGGTGCGGCTGCATACTAGCCACGCCGGATCCAGTGGCAATGGACGTTTCGATAGCACGGTTGCTGCAACATGATTGGGAGAAATTGACCTTCGCGCGGATCGCTGAAGAACGGGGTTTTGGCAGGCGGCAACCAATTGAGTATCGAGGGTCGCCTTTGGAAAAGGTCAGCTTTCCAGCGTGGCCGGGTCACGAAGGATTTGAGTATTTGCCGCTGAATTTTATTGTCGGCAAAGGGGTTACTTTGGAAGGAACGATCGGCCATGTAAAAAGTGTCCTGGATAGCATGCTGGCCCGAGGCGAATTCTCGAAAATGATCACTTTAGTTGGAACTCCAACGATCATGATTGGGGAAGCGGATGATCCGAATTTCGAGGAGCATCTAAAAGAAGGTCCCTATGTGGTGTTCGATGACCATGCCAAGCCCAAATATAAGAACGATCCGCGCGTCCATTTTGTCGCGGGGCATCCTGTTCTGCGCAACGCCATGCCCGAACTTTTGAAAGGTTTGCGCATGCGAATACCGGGGAAAACCAAGAGCAATTGGGAGCAACTGGAATGGAGAACATTGCACAACTTACAATTCGGAACGTTGAAGAAAAACGCCGCTGAGTTAAGCAAGCCGATTGGGCTGGCGGCGGCATTTGTCGGCGGAATTCTGGCGGGCGCTTACTGGCTGGGCCGGCGACAGGCGAGGAGTCATTGAACCAAATGGGATATCGCAATCCAACCAACTGTCCTTCCTTCAGCCAGCAGCAATTCATGTTTGCTACCGGAATCGAAGGAAGTTATCCGACCATTCAATTGCCCAGCGGGAAAATAAAGCGAATAGATGAATTCGAAAAATGCAGCCATTACAAATACTGGAAAACTGATTTTGAGCTTGTTAAGGAACTTGGCATTCGCTTTCTCCGGTATGGGCCGCCCTATTTCTCGACCCACACGGGACCTGGCAAATACGATTGGAGTTTCGCGGATGAAACGTTTGCTTATTTAAAAAAATTGGAAATTACGCCGATCGCGGATCTGTGCCACTTTGGGCTGCCGGACTGGCTGGAAAACTTCCAAAACCCAGATTTTCCCCGTTATCTGGCGGAATATGCCAAAGCTTTCGCGGAGCGATTCCCTTGGGTGCGCCTGTTTACGCCAGTCAACGAAATCCTGGTTGCGGCGCGATTTTCGGCGCTGCATGGATGGTGGAATGAGCGTGAGAAATCGGGGAAATCATTTGTCACGGCGGTGAAGCATTTATGCATGGCCAACGAACTTGCCAAACAGGCGATTTTGAAAGTGCAATCGGAAGCCACCTTTATTCAAAGCGAAGCAACGGAGTATTATCACGCGGAAGAACCGGCCTGCGAAAAGAAAGCCGCATTTCTTAATCAATTGCGATTTTTAGCTTTGGATCTGAGTTACGGTTATCCAGTAAACTCGATGGTGTACGACTATTTAATGGACCACGGTTTAAAACGGGAGGATTACCATTGGTTCCAGCAGAACGCCGGGAAAGAACGGTGCATCATGGGAAATGATTATTACGCCCGGAATGAGCATCTGGTGCACTTAAATGGCGATACGTCACCTTTGGGCGAAGTTTACGGCTATTACGTAATCACAAAGCAGTATTACGATCGCTACCGTCTGCCGGTAATGCATACCGAGACCAACCTGATGGATGACAAGGAAGCACCCTTTTGGTTGCGCAAAGAATGGACCAACATGCATCACCTCAAATTGCAAGGTGTTCCGATCCTTGGTTTTACTTGGTACAGTTTGACTGACCAGGTGGATTGGGATACCGGCTTGCGTGAAGACAATGGGACAGTGAATCCTTTGGGGCTTTATGATTTAGAGCGCAAAATCCGTCCTGTTGGCCTGGCGTATAAAAAGTTGATCGAACAATGGCGCGATATCCTGCCTACAGAAAGCTATAGTCTCGGCTTCCAATTTTAACCTGACTCCAAAGTTAAGCAGATTAAAATTCGCAACTGCGGCTTCCAGGTTAAAAGAGATTGCCATGCGTGTCGAAATTGACCAGCTCTGGCTCGCCCAAAATTTCCAAATCGGAGTTGGAGCGAACCTCACTTTCCAACGCCGGAGAAACCCAGAATTGATCCAGTCGAGCGGTGCTTTCAATGCGGCAGACTTTCGGCTCTTTGACCAAACCAGAATAGAGGGCGACTTCCATTGCTTCTCTGTCGGACGAGAGCGCAAGTGGCGGTGATCCTTCAATCGTATTGCGCGAATCGGGCTCGGTCGCGGTAAATAGATTAATGTACGTGTCGTGTGGATTGTAACTGCGCATAAAGCGTTCGGTGGTAAAGTCAGCCAGGCCAATACCCAAGCCATTTCCCATCGATTCCTCGGTCAGTGAAAGAACCACGATCCGTTTAAAATCGGGCTTTTTCTTTCCGCCTTTAAGCCGCCATGTCCCGATGACATTCAAATCCATCCCAGTGCCCGAAATATTTTTACCAAGCTTGTCCACGACGAGCAGATCCAGTTCTGTGAAGGGCAATTTAACAAAATGTTTCTTGGCAACTTTGAGCAATCTTTTATCGGTATTATAAAAAGCGTCATAATCACCGGGGACAACTTCAATTTGAACCGGCCTGCGAAACGCATTTTCAACGACGGCAACTCCAAACAAAACCTTTTTGGAAGCGAGTGTAAGCTTCGGCACGGCTTGAACGGATTCCCAGAGTCCATGGGAATGAGCTTCCTGGGCTCCGGTTTGTTTGCCTAATCCAATCGTTACCATTTTCAACAAGCCGGACGCGATTCCTTGCGTGTTTTCAGGATGCGTTTTGACCCTGCCCAAAACAATGATGCCGTCAGCTTTAGCGGCGATTTGATCCAAATGCGCCTCGGCTCCGGAATCGGATTTGCCAAGAATATCCGTTTCCATGCCGGAATGAATGGGTGCATTTAATTCCTCGGGTCGTACGCCTAGAATGCGGAGAAGTTTTTCCTGTCCTTGGGCGGTGGCACCGCCGTGGCTGCCCATGGCTGGAATTATAAAAGGCAGTCCTCCCGCGGTTCGAATCGCGTCCGAGATTCCATGCAACAACTGCAAGAAGCCACCCATGCCGCGGCTTCCCGCCGTTATGGCGATTCGGGCTCCCGATTTGACCTGCTTTTGCAAACCGGCAGCCAACAGTTTTTGGCGTGTCGTTTCTCGTACGTCCTCGATGGAACGGGAATCAAGAATCTGCCGCACCGGAATTAGGTGGGGCATCGAGTGCTTTGGAAATTCCATTTTCTACCTCCTGAAAACCAATCTGCTTTCAATTGGAGGAATTACAAAAAGAAATTTTCCAAATTAATCGCCGGCTACCATGGTCCACATTCCTTTTGGTGCATTGGTAGTGCCGCTTCCGACGGTCTCAATTGTTTTGAGAATGGACACATGACCATCATGGAACAAATAATTAAAGCGCTTGCCGTGCAAGCCGTAAGCAACTGTCCCATAACTGACGTTGTTGAAGGTGGTGGTGGGGCTGATTTGAATGCTGTCCACGTTCCCGCCGTTGGGCGGTTTTGAGCCAGGACCGGAACAAAATGAAGGCCAATCATTGCCTACCACATTTCTGCCATTGGGCAGCTCGGCTAATAAAATTGTTCCAGAAGGGTCGCCAATAGCCGATTCTTTATAGCCGGGGGGATCCCAATCGGGCAATTTGCCACCTTGGGAACCTCTTAGTTCATAATAGACGCCAATACCGAAAGTGGCTGGCGGCAAGGGAGCTTGCGTCGAATTAAGCACGAAGCCTGGACCGGCCCAATTAACAGCGTAACTTCTGCGGCGGCTGTACGGGGCATAAGAGATGCCAGCTTGAATGGTGTCCGCTGGGCATTTGAGGATTTTAGGAATAGTGCCAGGATCGGCAACCGCACCAGAAATTCCTAAAATCAAATCTGCATCTGGAGCTGTGCCGCCGATGTAACGGTGAATATAATCGTCCCAGGAAAGTTGGTACTGATAATCGCCGGTAGAGTATGCGGCAGGAGGCAGTTTATCGCCATGGTCGGTTGCAAACATGGCAAAACCGAGACCAAGCTGCTTCATTTGCGATGTGCATCGAATACGTTGCGCACGAGATTTTGCGCTGGCCAGAGCGGGCAATAGCAGGCTGGCCAAAATGGCAATAATGGCTATGACAACGAGCAGTTCAATCAGAGTGAATGCCCGGGAAAATTGGCGCCAACTTAAGGGATTACCAAAATGGTTGTTACGAGTCACAGCTCGAATCGTTTGGGTTTGATGAGACATGCTAACGGTTTTCTAATACTACTGCCAAGTTCTTATTGATGGCGAATTTCTTGCCTGCCGGAGCTTCAGGAAGAGCCGGAAGATACCCGGCCGAAACCAATTCTTCCAAATTCTTAGGGACACGCTGCTTCTCGACCCCATACTTCCGCACCACTTGCGTCAACTCTGCGAGCAAGGCCGCGCTGTTGTCGGCTGGCGCCGCCGGGGTAGAAGCGGAGCTAGTGTTGGTAGCAGGTGCGGCTTGACCGGAAGGCGAGCTCGCAGAAGTCGGAGCGCTACTCTCCTGCTTTTTCCCGCAGCCTACCCCAAACAGGCAAATTAACGCAAAAAATATTGGCCTCATAAGAATTCAGTTTGGATTACACCTGAAACAAAGCACAAATTGGGAATTTGGGCAAATTCACTGGGAATAGAACTTGGAATGGCAGTTTAGGACATCCCGTTAGAAGGTGTTCATGAAAGGGGGCTCTTTGCAGGCAGGGGGTGAATGAAAGAAGCACTTTTGCGATATGCGATGAGGGTGTTAATTAAATTTACATCAACTATGCTCTGGAAGCTGGGTGTTAAAGACAAAGACACTCTCGTTAAACGGCATCGGTTTTTAACATGGGACTCTTTCTTAGCGGCGCGAGGGTGAATGAGAAGACGGTGGTGAATAGAAAACAAGGGAATCGGTCTATAAACCTAAAACCGGCTCCAATTGTCAGAAGCGCGCGCTGTTGAAAAATTCAGCGGAGTTTCTGGCAGGTCGTTTCGCAATTTATGAATCAAAGTTTATTTTTGCTGCTCTGCGCCATGGGGTGGCTGGCTTTAAACCAGAACACGCCAGCGGAGGAGGAATTTCCAAAGCAACAGCCCCTGCCCTATTTGTCGGCTGAAGATGAATTAAAAACGTTTCACCTGCCGGATGGTTACAGCATGGAATTGGTGGTGGGCGATCCAGTCATCGCCGAACCTACCACGGCCGTGTTTGACGCGGATGGCCGAATGTACGTCGGTGAAATGCGCACGTATATGCAAGACATCGATGGCCAGCACGAACTTACGCCCAATAGCCGCGTTTCCTTGCATTGGTCGAGCAAAGGGGATGGTAATTATGATCAACATACGATATTCGCGGATCATCTGATTTTGCCACGCATGATTCTGCCGCTGGCGGATGGGGTGCTGATCAATGAAACGGATACCAGCGATATCTACTTATACCAGGACACAAATGGCGATGGCGTCGCGGATAAAAAAACACTTTGGTACAAGGGCGGACCGCGCGGCGGCAACTTAGAACATCAGCCAAGCGGATTGATTTGGTGCCTGGATAATTGGCTCTACTCAGCCGTAAACAGCTACCGGCTGCGGTTGGATGGCACTAACATCTTAAAAGAACCGACTGCTTCCAATGGCGGACAATGGGGCGTGGCCCAGGATAATTATGGCAAGCAATGGTTCGTCAATGCCGGGGGCGAGCAAGGGCCGGTTAATTTTCAAACTCCGATTGTTTATGGAGCATTTCGAGCAAGAAACCAATTTCCACCAGATTACCTCGAAGTATGGCCATTGGTCGGGTGGGCGGATGTGCAAGGTGGTTATTCACGATTTCGGCCTTCGGATAAAACGCTCAATCATGTTACCGCCTCGTGTGGCGGAGAAATCTTTCGGGGCGACCGGCTGCCGGAGGATGTGCGAGGGGATTTGTTTTATGCCGAACCGGTGGGGCGGATGGTGCGGCGGGCCAAAGTCGAGGTGAAAGATGGATTAACTTACTTGCACAATCCGTATGATCATTCCGAGTTCCTGCGTTCGACGGACGCTAATTTCCGGCCAGTTAACATGATCACGGCGCCGGACGGAACATTATACATTGTGGATATGTATCGCGGGATCATCCAGGAAGGCAATTGGGTTCGCCCGGGCGCGTATCTGCGCAAGGTGGTCGAACAATACAGCATGGATAAGAATTTTGGGCGCGGGAGGATTTGGAGATTGAGGCACAAAGATTTCAAAGCAGGGCCCCTGCCCCACATGTCGCATGAGCCACCTGCTGAGTTAGTGGGGCACTTATCTCATCCAAACGGTTTCTGGCGCGATAACGCCCAAAAATTATTGGTTTTGCGCGAGGATCAGAGCGCAACACCGCAGCTTGTATCATTGGCGCGCTCGAGCCCGAACGAATTGGCGCGAATCCATGCGATTTGGACCTTGGAAGGGATGAACGCATTGACCGCGGAGTTTGTCCGGGAAAAATTAAAGGATCCAAATCCGCAAGTCCGTGTGGCGGCTATTCGAGCGAGTGAAACTTTAATTAAAAAAGGTGACAAGACATTGGTTGCTGATCTGCGCGAAGCGGCTCACGACGGCGATTCTCGCGTCGTGATTCAAAGCATTTTGACCGCACATTTGTTGAATATTCCCGACTCGAAAACTTTTATTGAACAAACCGCGCAATCCAGTTCTTCCGAAGGAGTAAAAGAAATTGCGCGCCAATTGTTAGCGCCTCCTCCACCTCCGCCTGGGCCGCAATTCAATCCCGCTGAGCGGAAACTCCTGGCGAAAGGTGAAACTATTTACAAAGAACTTTGCTTCGCATGCCATGGACCCAATGGGAAAGGAATGCCGGTGGATGGGAAACCTGGACAAACGCTGGCACCCCCTTTTGCAGGATCAAAAACAGTCCTTGGGCAAAGAGAAGGAATAGTGAAAGTGTTGCTGAAAGGTTTAACGGGACCTGTTAACGGCAAGACGTACGAAGCGCAAATGGTTCCGATGGAAAGCAACTATGATGAGTGGATCGCGGCGGTTACCTCTTACGTTCGAAACAGCTTCGGCAACCATGCAACACTGATCAGCACGAATGAAGTAGCTAAAGTGCGCGCGAAAATTAAGGATCGCACGGATCCTTGGTCAATTGAAGAGCTTTATGCTTCCCTGCCCCAACCGATTCCGCATCGTGAACAATGGATGGTCAGCGCCAGCCATAACTCTGGCGGGGCCAAAAGCGCCCTGGACGGCAATATAAATTCGAGATGGGATACAGGCGCATCGCAGGCGCCTGGAATGTGGTATAAAATCGAATTGCCTGAGGCCGCGACGATATCTTGCATCGATTTGGAAAGCGGCCCTTCGCCCCTGGATTTTCCACGTGGATACAAGGTGGAGGCATCGGATGACGGTGCATCGTGGAACACGATTGTGGCGGCAGGAAAAGGATCTTATCCCAACACCGAAATTAATTTTGCACCGGTGAAAACCAAATTTTTGCGGATCGTGCAAACGGGGGCGGTAGATGGGCTTTTTTGGTCGATTCATGAGCTGCATCTATATGCGCCAGCGCCTCAAACGGCGCCTAAATTAGTAAAAAAGCCTTCCCCTGCTTACGAATGAAATGGTTAATTGGCAGGGTGAATTCCTGTTGGATCCATTTTTATATTTTGCTGCTTCTAGCTGCCATAGAGAGCGCGAATCATTTAGTTGCCCAGGACAATTATGAAATTCAGGTCTATGGCTCGGAACTGGTGCCTGTCCACTCGACCATGGTTGAATTGCATAGCAATTTCACGGTTGACGGACAACGACAGACAATAAATGGGGTTTACCCTACTCAGCATGCGGTGCACGAAACTTTGGAAATCACGCATGGCTTTACTCCCTGGTTTGAAACTGGTTTTTACGTTTTTAGCAGCATCCAGCCGCACCACGGCTGGCAATGGGTTGGTGACCATATACGTCCGCGGATTTCCATCCCGCAAGATTGGAACTGGCCGGTTGGGCTTAGCCTCTCGACGGAGATTGGTTATCAACAACGTTCCTTTTCCGAAGACACATGGAATTGGGAAATTCGTCCGATCATCGACAAGCAATGGGGCAAATGGTATTTCGCGATAAATCCTGCGTTTGAAAAATCATTAATTGGATTGAACTCAAGTGAAACATTCACCTTCGCGCCCAGCGCCAAATTAAGTTACGATCTTTTTAAAGTGGCGAGCATTGGCGTCGAATATTACGGATCACTGGGCGGTGTGAACCATTTAGGGCGAGCCGCCGAACAAGAGCACACTATTATGCCAGTAATTGATCTAAATTTGGCTCCAGAATGGGAGATTAATTTTGGGGTCGGCTTTGGACTAAATGAAAACACGGATGATTTGATCGTTAAATTGATCCTGGGCAGGAGGTTCTAAGGTGAAATCGTTCCTAGCCATTGTGCTTTTATTCAATCTGCTCTGTGGAAGGGCGGAAAATTTAGAGTACAATTCTCAGGAAATCGGAAAACTCGCGGGCCAATCCGGCTGGCAATGGGAGAAAACTTTTTCGACGCCGCAACGAATCCAATTTATTCTACAAATCAACGGCAACCACGCATTCGTTTATACAAACGCGCCTTCGTCCTATAAGTGGTTCAGCTCTCCAGATGGAACCAACTGGCAAGTTTTGCCGGAAACTTCGATCGTGAACGAACGGAGACGCATTCGGTTAATTAAATTCAACTCGGCCATGGATTGCAAAGCGATCCGCATAAAAGTTTCGAAAGCAAGTGGCTCAACACCCTTTTTGAGCCAATTACAATTTTTCGAAAAAAAGCCGCTGCTGCCACATTGGGCGCTGGTAGTGAATACAACCGAAGATTGCCGGTTGCCTGGGCATGGAAGTGATTTTATACCGCTGGCGCAAACGGTCGAACCGGGCCTGCTAACGCAACAAATCAATTTGGAGGAGTTTACCCCAGGCTTTGTCGAACAAGAGCCGAAACCGATTTGCGCATTTCTTTCGGGCAATTTTAAAGATTGGTGCGAAGTAGATCGGGAACGATGGCGAGGGACGCAAGAGGTTTTGCGCAAGCAGGCGGTTCCTATGTGGGCATCCTGCGGAGGCGCACAAGGTCTGGCCATCCTTGCAACGGCTGGTGTGGATCAACCATGGGATTGCCCGCACTGCCGCAACCCAGAACATCCATTGCTGCCGGTTTACACTCACATTGGGCATACTGGCCGGAAAGAGTGCGGGGACTACTCGAGCTGCATTTTTGAAAGAGGCGCATACAAAATAAAAAAACTCAAGAACGACGTGGTCTTCAACACCCTGCCGGAAGAGTTTCAAGCCATGGAAAGTCATTGCGGACAAATTGAGTTTATCCCGGCTGGCTGGGAATTGATTGCAACAGCGGGAACTGGGACAACGACGAAAATGCAATGCATGAAGCTGGCCAATTATCCAATTTACGCAGCGCAATTTCATATTGAGATGAGCGGAACGCCGGATGTTTCCCGTGAAATTATGAAGAATTTTCTTTCGCTGGTGGAACACCCGCCGCAGCCTTGAGCGTTTATGAATGTTTATCTTTTGCCAGTGCTTTGTCTGCTTCTAGCTTCGAATGCATTTGCGGAATCGGTTGGGCAGCCGCCGAATTCCGGACAAGACATTGAATCGCAACAAGAAAAAGATTGGGTGGATAGCCGCTGGAGCCACACGGAAGTGGGGCCATTTTTGGCTTCCAGCGTGGAAATCAAAGGCACACGGATTGCCAAAGGTTTGACGATTAAGTTGGGTGAACCCGTGGGCGGCTCGGCATCTTATGACACTGCAGCCTGCAGTTTAAGAGGCGCTTGGACAGGCGGTTTTCTACAATTTGATCCTGCCCGATTTGGGCTTATCCGCATGCCCCGAATTCAAGGCGCCCTAAAATTCGCGCTGCCAAGCGGACCGGCTTGGCCCGGCGCGGAAGTCCGCTACGCAGGCCTTCACTCGCACGGTCAAGAGTGCGTCCTGGAACACACAATCAATGGAGCGCGCGTATTGGAACAGCCGTGGTTGACGAATCAAAACGGGTTGGCGATTTTTAGCAGAACGTTTGAGGTGGACCCCATGTCCACATCGATCCGACTGGCGTTGGCCTCTGGTTTTACAGGTTTAACCAAGACTAAGGACAGCCAAGTCTGGGTTGCTGAGGGCCCAGCGCAATTAGCGATTCAAATTACACCAGGGCTCAATCTTGAGTTGGACAATGGCACCCTAATCTGTTCGTTTCCTTCCCACACAGAAAAACTAGCCTGCCAAATTCTTCTTTGCGCGGCAGCTTCAGACGATCTGGCCAAATTCGCAAAAGTTTCCCCGTCCGCTTCGAGCTCAGGCTTGGAAAAACTGCTTGAGCCAGGACCAGAAAAATGGCTGCCGGAATTAAAAACAACCGGCCAGCGCGGATTTGGAACCGATTTTTTGACGGTCGATACGTTAACCGTTCCGTATGATAATCCCTGGCATGCACTGATGTTCATGGCAGGAGTCGATTTTACTCCTGATGGCACTGCGTACGTTTGCACGATTCACGGCGACGTTTGGCAGATCAAGGGGATCGATGATTCGTTGCGCACACTGCATTGGAAACGCTTTGCCACCGGTTTATTTCAGGCGCTTGGATTGAAAGTGCGAGATGGAAAAGTGTACGTCCTGGGTCGAGATCAAATTACCTGCTTGCACGATTTCAATGGGGACGGAGAGGCTGATTATTACGAAAACTTTTGCAATTCGATTCGAACTTCGGCCAACGGACATGATTATGTCACCAGTTTGGAAAAAGATGATTCGGGTAATTTTTACTTTGTTGATCCGCACGGCGCGCACCGCGTCTCCGCCGATGGAAAGATTTTCGAAACAATTTCGACGGGCTTTCGCAATCCCAATGGCCTCGGGGTAAGTTCGGACGGCAAAATCCTCACGGTTGCGCCGCAGCAAGGGGAATGGACTCCTTCCTCGGTTATTTGCGAGGTTCATCCGGGAGCGTATTTCGGTTATGGCGGCCCAAAAATCAATGCAGGGCGGCCGCTTGGCTATGACGCGCCGTTGTGCTGGATACCGCACAGCGTGGACAATTCCAGCGGCAGCCAAGTTTGGATTCCGGCTCAAACTTGGGGACCTTTGGGTGGGCACTTTCTGCATCTGCTTTGGGGGCGATGCGGTGAGATGCTGGTTTTGCGCGACGTAGTGGACGGAGTTGCGCAAGGGGCGGTGGTGCCGCTGCCTGGTCATTTTCTTTCAGGGCCAACGCGAGGATCTTTCAATCCGAAAGATGGCCAGCTTTATGTGGCGGGCTGCACAGGATGGCAAACGAGCGCGGTAAAGGATGGCGCGTTGCATCGAGTGCGGTTCAATAATCGACCGATGCATTTGCCGGTCGGCTGGCATGCTCGCAAAAATGGAATTGAATTGGGGTTTTCCGAGCCGTTGGAAAAATCCACCGCGGAGGATTTGGGTTCATACGACTTGCACCAATGGAATTATCATTACGCGGCCAGTTATGGATCGCAAGATTGGTCAGTGGCCCATCCAGAAAAAGAAGGTCACGACGAGATTCCTATTAAATCCGCTCACTTGCTTGCGGATGGCAAAACCGTTTTCGTGGAAACAGCGCCGTTGGCGGCAGTCAATCAGGTTGAAGTGAAATACAACTTGAATTTTGCTGATGGAAAAAGCTCGCGAAATCAGCTTTGGCTTACGTTAAATCGACTTCCGACAGAATAGTTTCTAGCTAATACCTACAATAAGCAGGTAGAAGACTATTAGCTTAGGGCGACCGCGTTGCCATGACGCTTTGCGGATTTTACGTGGTTTTGATTTCGCTAATTAGCAGGGCTTCCAAGGCCTTTCTCACCCAAATTGAATCAGCGCCACGGGCCAGGCAAACCCCAATGAGGTTTCTTGGTAGGGGAGACTAAGTTTTCTTGCCATTTACGAATGACTGATTATAATCGCGGCAAAACCGGAACAAACCAAAGCTGGAGAGCAGCGATCCAGGAAAGATTCATTAGTTTAGGCAAGTTGCCATTGCTAACCAACTTGGGAAGAGAGCATGGTGCGCGTTGGATTCATTTTAAACCAGGCGAGTTTCAGCAACGAGATCGTGAATCGGCTGGCGCAAGAGCCGTTGATTCGATGCCTTTTCTTTGTAACCGACCCCAAAGAAGCATTTCTTTCCATTAAAGAACATGCGCCTACAATCATTTTGATGGATTTTGAACTGCCCGGTTCTCCGGATCTTCTGGCGCAGATAAAAGACCGGTTTCCTGAGGTGAGTGTGATTGTCTTGAGCGAATGCCTGGACCGGGAATGTATTGTTGATGCTTTCAAAATAGGCGCCTCGGGATATTTGCACAAAGGGAGCAATTACCCGGAAGTGATCCGTTCGATTTCTGAGGTGCAAGCTGGGGGAGTTCCGCTGAGCGGCGGAGCAGCGCGCAGTTTGGTGGATTTTTATAGAAAAGCCAGCCAGCCGACTTTCAGCCGGCAAACTTTGCCACAACCGCGTATTTCGTCGCGGGAACGAGATGTTCTCAATTACCTTTGCGAGGGAATGTCAAATAAGCAGATCGCGACCAATTTAGGAATCAGCTACGAAACTGTGTGTGTGCATTTAAAACGAATTTACGAAAAATTCGAAGTGCGAAGCAGAACGGAAGCAGTTCTGAAACATCTGCAATCTCGATCGCTTGAACGAGGCTCCATTCGCCCTGATTTTAGCCACCGGCAAAAGCCACAGGATTTCGCGATTAGTGCCGAATAACTAATTCCGAAACTCCAGTTGGAACTTCGTAAGTGTTGGTCTGTCCACCCGGCCAGCGAACCCAAATTTTGGTAATTTTTTGCCGTGGGCCTATTACCTGGACGAATCCATCCTGAGACAAATAACCAGATCCAGAGTGGATCTCATAAGATGGGCCAAATTCCGCCCCATAAACTGGGCGCAAGACGCAATTGATCCCTATTCGATTTGGACCGCTGTTTTCAATGCGGACTCTCAGTCCGGGAGGAGCAGTTTTATTGTGAAAAAGTTTGGTCATCGCCCCATTTTGCGCGACCGCCAAATCCATGCGCCCATCTTGATCAAAATCACAGAATGCCGCACCCCTTTGTTCTCCATAAACCAAAATGCCAGATTCGCTTCCTGACATTGGATTGAAGCCGCCTTTTCCATCGCCAAGAAGCAAAAGACCTCGGCCCGAATCCAAGCGCGGCTCCTCCACGCGCATCTGGAAAAAATTTTGCGATAAGAATAAATCTTGATTGCCATCCCCATTGAAATCCGCACATGTAACAGCAAAAGCGGGGGCCATTTGCGCAAGGTGAGGCAGCGGTTGGATTTCGAATTTTCCGCCGCGATTTAAAAAGACTGTCGAAGCCAAAGTGACGGCCTGAATGTTTTTTGCCAATACGGCGCGTTCACCCAAAACTTTTGCAAGGGGCGCTTCGCTAAATTCCTTGTATGAATTAAACGAGCCAAATAAGAAAGGCAGCGCGTTACCCAATTCAGCCAAGCCGCGGGCGGCTGTAAGCTGGCCAGTGGCACTGTCGTATTCAGTTTCAATAAGATCAACTACTCCGGGTTGATTCAGCTCGCCGTAGGACAAAATTAAGGGATGATCAACAGTGGCCCGGAACGGACCATTAAGCCCCCAATTGGATGCGACTAAATCCATGCGGCCATCGCCATCAAAATCACCGGCCGCAACGCCGCGCCATAATCCAGTTACTTTGTCCAAATTCAGTTCGGCAGTAATTTCGAACATGGAATTGGAACGAAACTGAAAAACGCGGATGGGTCCCCATTCGCATGCTAACACGAGCTTTGGCACGCCATCGCCGTTTAGATCGCTCCAAATTGCTCCATTCACAATCCCGAGATTATCCAGCAGGACACTGTTTTGGGCGTCCAAAAGCCAGCTTCCATTAGCCAGGCGATAAAGCTTTGATGGGCGAGAGCGTGGATATTGTCCAGGAATAACACCTCCCCCAACGAAAGCAAAGAAGGGTCCTTGCGCGCCGATGCAACCAACCGCCACGCAGCTCGCATTTGGGATCTCGGGGCAAACATCCTGGGAGTTGGTTAAAAAGGACTCACTAGCGTCCTTAAACAATGCGGCTCCGCTTTTTATGGCAGCCTCGTAACCGGTTCTTGCCGCCAGCATCTCTGGCTTCCCCGATTCGCCTGGATAAATTGAAAAACCTCCCGCACTCGAAGGCTCGGGGGCGGTTCCAGCAAGTTTGCGAAATAAATTTTCCTTGGGCACAAACTGAAATTTCTCGAAAGGAAAGCCAGCACTGGCGCCAATGATTAAAATCGGGGAATTTGTGCCATCCGCATCCCACCATCCCAATCCGGGCCCAAGTTGACTTAATTTAAAAGGCAAAAGTGGCTGCCTTTGTAAATCGGGGAAGTTTGCCTGGTTATGAACATGGTTGAGGATGGGGGACACATCTTGAAATAAAGGTTCGGTGGCAAGCTTTTGAGAGGCAAGCGAGGGAGATGAATCTACTTCAGAAACTTCATAAATTCGGTTTGCGCAAATTCCTTTGACGATGGTGAGTCTGCCGTCGCGCCAATGGATTTGAAGGACCGCATTGGTGGCTTCCTTTTTGCAAGCGAAGACGAGCTCGGTGTCGCTTCCAGACAGGTATCTGCCGCCGGAGACTATTTCGGAGGTTTGATCGGGCAAACCTGGGCAAGAAAACCGCACCTGCGAACCGATGCCTTGCGTATTCGGTGGCAAGCCAAGCGCGCGAACGGCAACACGCGCGCCAGAGGCATTATTTTTAAATACGTTGGCCGCGCCATTCAAATTGTTAACCACTAAATCCAAATCTCCATCGCCATCCAGATCAGCCAAGGCCATTCCGTGATGGACGCCAGGAACGTTCAGGCCCCAAGTTTGAGTTGTCTCTTTGAACACTCCGCCCTGGTTGTGAAAAGTCCGGATAGGCAGTTCCAGCGGCGGATATAATCGGTAATTTGCTTCCAATTCGCCCGTGAAAGCTTTTTGTCGAAGAACATCGTTCGTAAAACCGCTCCAGGAGTGCTGCCGGGCTTGGACGGCGGCCTGGGCGTCCAGATCCTGTACGTCGTGAAAATGCCCGGCGCTAATAAGTAAATCTTCGTAACCGTCCAGATCCGCATCCAGAAAAATTGGTGACCAGGACCAATCGGTGCCAGCTACGCCCGCAAAAAATGCGTCATCTCCGTAAGTTAAATCTCCCCTGCCCATTGATAATATATTGCGCATGACTTGCACAACCTCTTTGCCCTCGCCAATGCTCGAGGGAATCGGTTTTTCCGCGAAAGCCTGGCGCTTGCGAGCCGCAGAATTGCCGCTCAACATATCGACGACGAAAAAATCAAGGATGCCATCTCGATTGACGTCGGCAAAATCAACACCCATCGAACTGGTGCTTGTTTTGCGCAACGCAAATTCGGGAGCGGCTCGAAAATGGCCATGGCCATCATTGATCCAAAAGCGATCCGGGGTCCAATAGTCATTGCAGACGTAGAGATCGGGAGCTAAATCTCCATTCACATCACGGAAAGTGGCGGTGAGACCCCAATCATACGGAGGAGCTCGCAAAGGGGTGCCGTCGCTCTCCAGGAAAATGCCATTGGTCCAGGAAACTGGATTGAATTCACCTTTGCCATTATTTAAAAGAAGGAAATCAGGGCTGCCCATTTCCAAAATTTGGCCATTACGAAAAATAAAATGATTCGCAGCTTGAGGCGGGATGACAGGTTTGCCATTTCGAGCAGGGAAGGTCAAGCGGCCTCGGTCGCGCATATCATTTGGGCGATAGCAAGTGATGTATAAATCGAGGGAACCATTTCCATCCACATCCGAAAGAGCAAGGGTTGTGCTCCCGGCGACGGCTATACCCTGGGGGCCCAATGGCTTTTCCACAAATCGGCCATGACCTAGATTTAAGTAAAGATGAACCCCTTCCTGAACGGTGGAGATCAAAAGGTCCAATTGTCCATCACCGTTGACATCGGCAAAAACGGCTCCTCGGCTGGGAGGCCATGAAGCAGGCAGGCCCGACGCAGCGGTGACATCCTCAAAACGCCATGCTCCCAAATTTCGGAAAAGTTTATTGGGGCTTTCTAATCCGCACAAAAATATATCAACGCGTCCATCGCCATCGTAATCACCCAAGGCAACTCCAGAACCATTTGCCAGCACGCGATTGGCGGCGATGCTTGCTTCGGACAAAAGGTTTGTAAATTGGACCGCCGTGCTTTCGGGAGCAAGCAAACTGAAACCGGTCGCTTGATCTGCAATAGGAGAAATGGGCATCCAACGATAGCCTTGTACTTGGACCCAGGAATTTGTTTGTGCTCTGAGGTTGAGAAGAATGGAAACCAGGAAATAAAAGCAAACAATGCGGTTTAGCGACCGACATGATTTGAAAAGAATTAAGTATTGCACTGCAAAAAAAGAATTTCGCTAACGAGACGCCGGGGGTTGGGCCGGGGTGGAAACAGAGTGCGCTTGAGAGGCTCCTTCGGAACTGAAGCGCGTCCCCAAGTAACTGATCAAAGAAGCAATTTGAACGTCCGTTAAAGGTCCTCCGTAGGGTTTGGAAAACGCGGGCATAAAGGTGCCAGGCTTGCCCATGCGAATCCATTGGGTCCAATAAGCTTCGTTCCTGACGCGCGGAAGGGCCGCCAAATCGGGAACCATTTGGGCGCGATTGGGCGCCTCGTGGCAAATTGCGCAGATGGCTTCATAAAGTGCCTGGCCGGATTTGCCTTGGGCGGGCTGCAGATGGCAGGTCGCACAATCACTTTTGAAAACAGCTTGGCGATCAGCGAAGGCGGCCAATTGATTTTTTTCGCGAGGGGTGGGTTCGGGAGTCTGCACATGAACCTCGAGGAAGTTTGTTCCGAGACTGGTTTCCACCGCGATTGTTTTATTTACCGCTCCCCATCGTTCGGTGATATCCACGTCCACTTTGATCTCACCGCTTTCCTTAGGTTGAATTTGCCAGGGTAAAGGGGCGGAATTAACGGCAGTACAGTGGCAGGAAGGGCGCAAGGCTGTAACGGTGATGGGGACAGAAGTCAGATTGGTGGGATGAAATAAAAAGTGAGCATTGGTTTCGCCCCGCTTTGATTGATAAACCTGGTTGGTAAAATCCCACGAGAGTTGGGCTTTGGCGGTTTGGGGAGCGCTCCAAAGCAAAAACAGATAAGCTAAAATCAAAGGAAATCGCCCAAAGCAATTTTTCATACTGGTTAAACCAGCTTAGCAATAAGCCGAACCCCGCGCACTAATTTATCGAGAAAAAATTTTGGCAGGGGAGGCAAAAAAAGAAAGCCGGATTTTGCAATCCGGCTTTCCTGATTAAGAGGTGTGTTGAAGATTACTTAGTAATCGTCTGATAGAACTTCGTGCCAGCACCAATCGCTTCTGTAACTGGACTTGGCCTGGCATCATCAGTCCAAGGTCCGTCGATCTTGGTGGCGGTTTGCAAAGTGCCATGATCCCATGACACAGTGATTTGAGAACCACTTCTGGATACGGTCAAATTACCAGGCAGTTTGGTGGTCGGTGGTGTTTCAACCACAGTTTCCACTGTTTTGCCCGCATTGCCCGCAACATAGATAGCCTTGACTTCGTCCGAAGTCAGAGCGCGATTCCAGATGGCGACATCGTCCAACTGGCCAAACAGGAAGTTTGGAGTCGCGTCGGGTCCGAGGATCGGATTGGCTGGATCCGTTGTGTCCAAGTTCAGGCGAGCGCCCATCGAGAGTTCCTTAACTTCAGGAACAATGAACGTGCCGGAATAAGGCGTTGAAGCGACCGCAACACCATTGATGTAGAGCGTCAATTGAGCTCCATCAGCGGTGAATGCCGCTTGCACCCAAGAGCCCGGAGCTAATGCGGTTGGGCTATCGATGGTTGTATGATTTGGTCCAGCGGTGATGCCCGCGTGCAAGTTTAGCGCGCCCGTATTTGCATCGGCATTGATGACCAGCTCAAACTGAGAGGCCGGAGCGCCGTCTTGCGCGACGCTCACGCCGAGGTTTCCTTCAGCGTTACGAACAAGCGCCATGGAAGTGCCTGCTCCTGCACCGAGGTTAACCCAGGTTGAAACGCTCAATGCAGAGGTTGCCTTGGGATAATCCGGGACCGAGACGTAGGTGGAAGCGCCATCGAAGGAGAGGGCGTTGTCAATTTTGCCAGCCCCCCAAGTTCCTGTGCCACTGACTGTGCCAGCTTTTCCGCCGGTAACAGCGTTGGCTGCGGTTGTTCCACTTGTTTCATCGAGTTTCCAATGGCCGACCAAGCCGTTCTTGATATCATAAGTGGAGATATTCACGGTGGCGTTTTGGCTGACTACGCTGCCAGCGGCATTGAAGACGGCTACGCTATAGACGCCAATGTCATCGGCGGATAGTGGGCTTATCGTAAGTGTGGAAGTAGTCGCACCGCTAATATGGCCGCCGTTTGGCAAATTCTTGCCAGCTTTGCGCCATTGATACGTAAGGTTGTCGCCGCTAGCTGCTACGGTTAGCTGAACAACGCCGTTGGTTGGTCCAACAGCCGCTAACGGACCTTGGGTAATGCTCGGAGGCGCGCCAACAGCAGGCGCATTTAACACCAATTGGATGGCGTTAACGCCCGTTGCATTTCCTTGTCCGGTGTTGGAGATAGCGGTATAAGTGAGGACCACGTCGCCACTGGCATCGGGCGAAACGTTGTCAAAGCGAATGAAGTTCGCGACGCTTGGATGTGCAGGATCTGTGCTATTGCCGCGATAGAAACCAGGAGCTGGCTTCCACTCATCCGAATTCATTATGCGGATGTAGTAATTTTGCGAACCAATGTTGTATCGCATGGTAGTGAACTGCAGTGGCGCCGAAACAGCATAAATAAGCACTGCATGTTTGCCTTGAGGAACATTGTGGAAGGTAATCGTTTGATCCCCGTCCGCTGGGTTAGAGGTACCAGAGGTGCCATTCAGCAGGATTTGGTCGGGAGTTGAAACACCGGTTCCAGAACCCCAAGCACCATTCGCGGCGAACTCGACGGTAACTTGAGAATTGGCACCTGTGCTGTCCGTTAATGCATCGGCCATCGTGGATTGATCACCAGTACTGCCGTTGTTGCCAGCAGAATTTGTGATTACGTTCCAGTAAGCCTGAGGCTGGACGCCGACAATATCGCTTGGATTTAAAAAGTTTGGACGATTTGGATCGACGTTACCTTGTGGTCCCGCGCCGTTAGCGCTGTTACCCCAGAAATGCAGGCCAATGCTCTTGGTGGAGCTAGGCGAGAAGATTTTGGCGTGCACTGGGAGACTGACTTGGCAGCCGACAATGGCGACCGTGTACTCATTAGTGATAACGTTTGCGTCCACTGGAGGCGTCGAATATGAGAGCGAGGTTGCGCCCTGGATTGGCTTGCCATTGGCGAACCATTGGACAGGCCAAGGACCATTAACACCGGCGTAAAAAGTCGCAGGGGTTCCTGCCAACGCGGGCGTATCGAGTGGTTGCAGGGTGAATGCAGTCTTAGAGCAGTCGGTCGAGCTTGTGACAGCCAGGAGCTGAACTTCGCCGATTTGCATACAGCAGCCGCTAGGGCCTTGAGTATGCACTACTGTCCAGCGGTAATGTTTGAAAGGCCTGACATTGTTGAAGTAAAAATATTGCCATTGGAAGCGGGCCGTGAAGGCAGGAATGTCGTCGTTCTCATAAATCAGAGTCCAATTTCCGGCTGTCCAACTGGCGGTGTCATCATCGGTGCCTTCGACCTTAACGGCTTTGGGGTCGCGATCTGGGGAGTCGTTCGCCGATTCCATGCCTAAACCAGTGATCACTGTAGAACCAACAGATGGTGTGACTACAAAACCAGCGGGAGTGGCATCGTTGGCCAAATCGCGGTTAAGATACTTGGCAGTGGTTCCATCGATTGCATTGGCGACGCCTTCTGAGCCAGGGCTGTTCGAGGAAGATGCGACGATAGGATCGCCGGGTTGAACTGCGTTTTTCGGGCCGCTGGTGCCCAAGAGTTGCACTTCACCAATCTGCATACAGCAGCCGCTCGGTCCTTGAGTATGGACTACTTTCCATCGGTAATGTTTAAATGGCGTGGAGTTCGCGAAATAAAAATATTGCCATTGGAAGCGCGCGGTATAGGCAGGAATGTCGTCATTTTCATAAATCTTCGTCCAGTTTCCGGTCGTCCAAGTGGCGGTGTCATCATCAGTACCTTCAACAATGACTGCTTTCGGGTCACGATCCGGGGAATCATTGGCTGATTCCATGCCGAGCCCGGTAACGACCGTAGAACCTAAAGATGGAGTAACGACGAAACCTGCAGGGGTGGCGTCGTTTGCCAAGTCGCGGTTGAGGTATTTCGCGGTTGTGCCGTCGATGGCATTTGCTACTCCTTCTGAACCAGGGCTATTGGATGAGGAGGCAACAATCGGATCACCACCTTGAACTACGTTCTTTGGAGCGGCGGCGCCTAATAACTGAACTTCACCAATCTGCATACAGCAGCCGCTAGGTCCTTGGGTGTGGACAACCTTCCAGCGGTAGTGCTTGTAGGGAGTGTTATTGGAAAAAAAGAAAGTTTGAGTTTGGAAACGAGAAGTATAGGCAGGGACGTCATCATTTTCATAAATTGAGGTCCAAGTGCCGGTACTCCAAGTCGGACTATCGTCATTGGAGCCTTCGACAATCACCGCCTTAGGGTCGCGATCCGGAGAATCGTTAGCGGATTCCATGGCTAAGCCGTTGACTACGGTTGAACCAATGGATGGCGTAACGACGAACCCTGCTGGGGTGGCATCGTTGGCCAAATCGCGGTTTAGGTATTTGGCGGTAGTGCCATCGATGGCATTGGCTACGCCTTCAGAACCGGGGCTGTTGGAGGAAGATGCGACTATGGCATCACCAGGTTGCACCACATTTTTCTGCGCATGAAGGAGGGGTGTAGCCATTACGGCAAGTGCAAAAAGCACAGCACGTAACAGCGTGAGTTTTCTCGTTCGCATAGGTTTTTGTTTGTTTGGAGTTATCTATTTGGCGTTCCCAAAGCCTACACCTCATCGCTAAGGTCTCTAACTTGGGCTACAGTGGGGCGGATACTACCTAAAATCGAACTCCAAATGCTATACCCTAAACTAGTTATATGGTTGGTTTTGGGATTGTTAATCGAGTGAGACGGTACTAAAACACGAATAATATTGGGGGAGTTACTTGGTTGAACTGCCATTTGGGCAGATAAAGACAGGTTTTGCCAAACAGAGGCAACTTGATAGGAACAATTCAAGCAGATTTGGAAACTTTAAGGAAATTTCAGATATTTTACTATTCTTACAGGCTAGGGGAAATTTTTCGCTAAGTTCGCGGACACTTCCCGATATTTTGGCTCGTTCTTGAATGTAAATTCCTAGTTATTAATAGCTTAAGAAAGCGTGTGCGCGCTTTGTTAATTTCAAAAAAGCAATCTAAGGAAACATTCTTCTCAATTGCGCGTCCCAGGTCCAATCATGCTGAACAAGTTCGAATGCCTTGGCGGCCCTGGCGAGCGCCTGGTCGTAATTCTTGTAAGTCTCTTGTAATAAGTGAGTTAAGTGCTCCTCATCGGGCTCAGCCCAAGTGCTTTTTATGTATGGAAAAACCGTCGAGTCACATTCGACCATTCCTTTGCAATTGATCAAGCAGGAGTTTTCAGGCGCGCAAAAATCGAGGTGACCGCCGTGATTGGTGGTGATGACGGGCAAACCAGTCGCCATTGCTTCCAGCATAGGCATGCCAAAGCCTTCCCCGCGCGTGGGCAGCACGAAACAATGAGCGCGATGGTAAAGCTGGGCCAATTTGGATTCGTCGGCTAATCGACGGGTCAATAATTGGATTTTGGAAGGTTGTGTAATGTGAGTTTGAAGATCTTTGACTCCATGGTAACCAAGTTTTAAGAGCAAACGAACACCAGGGACCCCTTTGAAAGCTTTTTCAAATGCTCGAATGAGCATGGGCAGATTCTTGCGAGTGGTGTTCTCACCAACACATAAAAAAAGAAAATCTCCATTCCGCTGGCGAGGTTCGTATTTATAATACGCCGGATCGAAACCATGGCCTACGGTGCGGATGGGGGAAGTAACTCCAGAATTTTGGAAGACATCGCGCACGTAATTGCTGGTAACGTAAACCAAATCGTTGCTGTTGATTTCCGCGACGATTTTGCGCGGGACAGAATTGAATTCGTAATAAAAATAAGCAGCTACCTGGTCCGCATATCTTTTTTGCCTGGCGAAAAGCACGGAACAAAACGTTACGCTGCGCTGCAATTCCAATTCCCATGGGGTGAGAGTGACTAATCGTTTGATGGCGCGGCTCCAAAGTTCGGGAGTATAGAAATCTTCAAAAGGATAGAAGTAGGTTTTGTAGTCCGGGCGATTCATCAGGTGGACGAGCATCTGGCGTCCGACGCGGCCCAAGCTCCAGGCCCCATCGATCATTGCGGTAATTGCGACATTTTTCACAGTCAAAGTAGGAGGGCTTGGACATTTAACTTAATCAGAGTTGATTTGTAGGGCATGTTCGTTCCAGGTTAAAAAGCAGCTTTTCGGAAACAAATGGAAAAGTGAAGCCTATTTTCGCCGCTTGAATTTATAGATGTGAATGAGGTAACGAATAAGTGGATGAAAGTGTAATGGAAACGGATGTCCTCATAATTGGCGCTGGAGCATGCGGCAGTTTAATGGCCAAGGAAATGGCGCAGCGCGGGTATGCAACAATTGTTCTGGAAGCGGGACAACGCTTTGATCCAGCGTCGGATTTGCAGAATTCAGAAGCCAATGGGGCGAAGATTCTTTGGACGGACTCGCGCGTGTATGCGGGCAAACATGCGGTGGCGCCGAAGACTGGAACAGGCGTGGGCGGAGGCACGCTGGCGTGGCTTGGAGTCATGCCGCGATTTCATCCGGGAGATTTTCGGACTTACAGTAAGGAAGGGGTGGGTACCGATTGGCCAATTTCATACCAGGATTTGCGGCCCTACTACGTAAAGGTGGAAAAGGAATTTGGGCTGGCCGGGGAGTGCGGGCCGTTTGCTCCGGAAGCATACAAGTTGCCGATGCCACCGCACCGGATGAATTGGCACGCCCAGTTGCTTGCTCGAGGGGCAAAAAAGTTGGGGGCACACCCATTTGCACCCCCGATCGCGATTAATTCCGAACCGTATGATGGAAGACCAGCATGCGTTTATTGCGGATGGTGCGGTTCCGGTTGTCCGAATGGATCCAAAGCCACTGGCCTGCAAGTTTACCTGGAAAAAGCGGAGCGACTAGGCGCGCGAACAATCAGCAACGCGTTTGTGCATCGTATTGAATATGAAGGCAAGTCAGGGCGGGTAACGGGAGCAACCTATTTGCAAGATGGAATCGAAAAACACATAAGAGCTAAGCTGGTTATATTGGCGGCAAGCGCAATTGAGACGCCGCGGCTGCTTTTTCTTTCAGCGACAAAGGAATTTCCCAACGGATTGGCCAATTCAAGCGGCACGGTGGGCAAATACTTGATGAGCCATCCCACCTGGCAGGTTTTCGGCACGTTCGAGCAACCTGTTCACGCATACAAAGGAATGCAAATGGGGCATGTGATGGTGCAGGATTATTATGCGCCGGACAGTAAAAGAGAGTATAAGCGCGGGTACATTTTGCTCTCCTACATGATGACTCCAATTACCTATGCCAATTTAAGCGGCTCGTTTTATGGACCGGCGTTTAAGGAGTTTCTGCGGAATTATGATCATACCGCTGCTTGGTGGGCGCATGGTGAAGGGTTGCCGACCGAACAGAACCAAGTAACGCTTGACCCGGCAATGAAAGACAGCCGGGGGCTGCCCGCGGCTCGATTGGACTACGAATGGCAGGAGAATGATATACGAGTGGCGGGGGCGGCTCGGGATAAAGCCGCTGAAATGATGAGTGCTTCCGGAGCGCGCCAGGTGCGGATCGGGCTTAACTATGGGGCACACGCGATGGGCACTTGCAGAATGGGGAACGATCGGAAAGCGTCGGTGGTAAATTCTTTTTGCCAATCACATGACATTCGCAATTTGTTTATTTGCGATACCAGTGTGTTTGTAACGGGCGCGGGAGTGAATCCAACTTTGACGGCGATGGCCATTAGCAGCCGCGCAGCGGAATATCTGGCGGCAGCGGCCAAACGAGGAGACTTATAAATGGAGTCGAAAGGTTTGACTTCGGATCAAATTGCGGGCTTGGCAAGGCTGGTGAACGGGATCATACCCGGTGCAGATGAAGAAACAGCCTCACCCGGTCCTTGCGTCACTCAACGTTTGGCCGCTAAAATTATCGGAGGAAGCGTTCAAAATTTGTACCTCAGAGGGCTCGAAAAAGCGGAAGTCTTTAGTCAGCAGAAATATAGAAAATCTTTGTTGTCACTCGATGCTTTAGAAACGCACGAGCTACTGGAGAAAATTCGAGAAGAGATTCCGGCCTTTTTTAAGCAACTGCGCATGGACACTTCCGCCATTTACCTGAGCCAGCCTGAAGTTTGGAAAAAAATCGGGTTTCCAGGACCGTCAGCCGCAACTGGTGGCTACCCAGATTTTGACCAACAGCCAGCGGCAACGATCGAAACGCCTCAGAAATTTCAACACATTATGAACGCAAACATTCTTCCCATTGTAAAAGAGTTCTTGTCTAAACCTGGTAAAATGTTGATTGGCAATCGCTGGTTGGATGCTACCAGCGGGAAGATTATCAATTCAGTCGATCCAGCCACAGGTGAGGTTTTGGCCAGCGTTCCAGCAGGAGAAGAGGCCGACGTGAATGAAGCAGTGAAATGCGCGCGGCAGGCCTTCCGCGGGGCCTGGCGGAAAGTAACTCCATACGAGAGAGGCCGATTGTTGCAAAAAGCAGCGAACTTAATGGAACAAGAAAGTGATGCGCTGGCGCAATTGATCACGCTGGAAAATGGGAAACCACTTTGGGAAGCCAAACGCGAGGTTGCGACAGCGGTGAGTTGGACAGAATACTACGCTGGCTGGACCACGAAATTGTTGGGCGATACCATCCCGGTTTCCTTGCCAGGAAGTTACTTGAATTACACCACTCGCGAGCCGCTGGGAGTTGTCGCGGGAATTACGCCGCCTAATTATCCACTGACGATGCCGCTTTACAAAGCCGCGCCTGCGTTGGCTACAGGCAACACAATAATCCTGAAGCCTTCCGAGGATACCTCTTTGGTTGCCTTGCGCTTGGCTGAGCTATTTTTGCGGGCAGGTTTTCCAGAAGGAGTTTTCAATGTCGTCACTGGATATGGTGAAACCGCGGGCGCGGCGCTAGCCAATCACGCGGATGTGGATAAGATCACTTTTACCGGTTCGACAGATGTGGGCCGGCTATTAATTAAAGCATCCGCGGGGAATTTAAAAAAGGTTTCGCTCGAACTCGGAGGCAAATCCCCGAACATTGTATTTGCGGATGCGGATTTAGAAGCGGCATTAAAAGGTGTTTTTATGGGCATCTTTTTTTGCCAGGGAGAAATCTGTTCGGCTGGGTCGCGCTTGTTTGTCGAGGAATCCATTTACGATACTTTTACTGCAAAACTAGCGGACATGGCCAAGTCCGTGCGATTGGGCCATGGCTTGGACCCGGAAACAAAAATGGGACCGCTTGTGTCGCGCGAACAGCAGGAGCGTGTGTTGACTTATATCCAGATTGGAAAAGAAGCGCAGGCGCGCGCAATTGCCGGAGGAATAGCGCCGGACGGCCCGCTCAGTTCCGGCTTTTTCGTCGAACCAACGGTATTTGCCGGTGTGAACAACCAGATGCGCATAGCCAGGGAAGAAATTTTCGGTCCGGTGGTGTGCGCGCTGCCGTTTAAAGATCTTCCTGACGCAATTGAGAAGGGCAACGACAGTAATTATGGATTAGCGGCTGGTGTTTGGACCAAAGACTTGAAAAAAGCGCACCAGGCAGCCGCCGCGCTGGAAGCAGGAACGGTGTGGGTCAATTGTTACAACGCATTTGACAATGCTTCGCCTTGGGGAGGGATGAAACAAAGCGGATGGGGCCGAGAAAAAGGGCCCTATGGGCTGGATTTGTTCACGCAGATAAAGTCGGTAATAATTAATTTTAGTTAAACTTAAAAGGAACGGTCCGGGAGTTGTGTCGCGGTCCTCTCAGAATCCTCAACTCTGGGTGGCAGGTTGAATTGCTTGACGGTCCCGCCTTAACAAGGAAAATTAAACTCACCCCTTATGAAAAATACTCTTAGCATCGGGCAGTATCTAATTAATCGGCTAACTGAACTGGGAGTAGGCCATGTCTTTGGCGTGCCAGGAGATTATGTCCTGGGGTTTTACGAATTGCTGCTTCAAAGCAAACTAAAGGTGGTGACTACATGCGATGAGCAAGGAGCTGGTTTTGCGGCGGATGCGTACGCGCGACTTCGAGGCTTGGGTGTGGTTTGCGTTACTTATTGCGTTGGAGGGCTCAAAGTCGCAAATACAACGGCGGAAGCGTTCGCGGAAAAATCTCCCGTGCTGGTGCTGAGCGGAGCGCCAGGTTTGAAGGAGCGTGAGCGCAATCCCCTGCTCCACCACAAAGTCCGCGACTTTGACACGCAAAAGAAAGTGTTTGATCAGCTTACCATTGCCTCAGCGGTGCTGGAGGATCCGCAAACTGCTTGTGCGGAAATTGAGCGGGTGCTTGCCGCAGTGCTGCGATATAAGCGGCCTGGTTACATTGAATTGCCTAGGGATGTGATTCATCAGCCTGCATTGCTCCCTGCCTCTCCTGCCAGCCCGCCGCCAAAGAGCGACGCAAAAATTCTAGCGGCTGCTGTCGCGGAGGCGGTTGAAAAAATAAACAATGCCCGAAATCCGGTGATTTTGGCGGATGTGGAAATTCATCGGTTTGCATTGCAGGATCTGGTGATCAAGCTGGCTGAAAAAACCGGCTTTCCCGTGGCATCCACAATTCTAGGCAAATCGGTAATCGGCGAGCAGCATCCGTTTTATTTAGGCGTTTATGAAGGCGCTTTGGGACGGGAAGAAGTTCGCAAAAGAGTCGAGGCAAGCGATTGCCTGATCATGTTAGGGGTGTTCATGACGGACATCAACATGGGGATCAACACAGCGCACCTGGATTTGGGCCGAACCATCTCCGCGACGAGCGAAAAATTAACCGTTGGTTATTCCACGTTTGAAAACGCCGGGTTGAAAGATTTTTTGCAAGCGTTGCTTCGGGCCAAGTTAAAGAAGCGCGTGCTGCCTGCCAAAGCAAAACCCAGATTAATGCCTGCCACAGCCGGGCCTCGCCCCATCACCAGCCGGCGCTTATTTGATTTGCTCAACCCGTTTCTTTCTGAAGATTCGATTGTGATCGCGGATGTGGGTGACGCGCTTTTTGGAGCCGCTGACTTGTATATTCATAGGCGCACTGAATTCCTGGGCCCAGCCTATTACGCATCAATGGGATTTGCCGTTCCCGCGGCTTTAGGCGCAAAAATGGCGGCGGAGCGATTGCGCCCTCTGGTGCTGGTAGGCGATGGAGCATTTCAAATGACGGGGATGGAACTGAGCACGATCGTGCGTTACAAACAAAATCCGATCATTATTTTATTAAATAATAAAGGCTATGGCACGGAACGGCACATTCATGACGGTCCTTTTAATGATATCCTATGTTGGAATTACTCCGTGATCCCCCAGTTGTTGGGAGCTGGGAAAGCCTTTGAAATTCGGACCGAATCAGAGTTTGAAAGCGCAATGAAAGAAGCCGTAAACAGCAATGATTCGTTTTGCTTTTTGAATGTGCATCTGGAGCCCTTGGATAAATCTCCCGCGTTGCAACGGCTGGCCAATCGACTGGCAATCGCATTGGGAAGAAGCATGGCGAAAAAGTAAAGTCAGCATTTGAAATCTTCCATACTCGAAGACATAATTTGCATGTGCCTGCCCAGGATTCAGATCATTCTTTGCTTGCCCTTGAACTGGAGCTGAAGCAAGAGCGCGCTTCCGCTTACTTTTCCATCACCAAAAAGATGGAGAACGCATTGCGAGAGTTCTACAATTTTGATCGAGAGCACGCCGGTAACGAGCTACACCAGGAACAAATCAGGAGACGAACCGCGCTCTTGCAAGCAGCAGGTGAACGAGTCTTCTTTTTCTTAATTCAACGGGAGGCCATGCGATTGCCGTATTACGAAGAACTATTTGAGGATTTTGGCATTTCCACTGAGGTCCGTAAGAATATTGGCCCACGGCAGCAAAAAAAATGAAACGACCATTTAGATGTTTGCTTGCGGCTCTGCTACTGGATTTAGCGCTGATATCGGGCGCTGGTGAGGAAGGCAGTAATAAAGCAGCGACAACCTCAACGACAAACTCTTTTTCAATTCCAATTCATCTTAGCCATGAACGGGTAATTATCCCAGCGCGCGTCAATGGGTCAGAACCGATGCAATTTTTGCTCGACTCGGCCTGCACCATCCCGACATTGCATCCAGGTTTGGCTCGAGATTTGGGCCTAGTGTCCTCGGGCCATGTTCGGATTAACGGGATTGCGGGAGAGGAGCGTGCGCCAACATTTCGTGACGTCGTTTTTGATTTAGGCCCCGCGCAGTATTCGCCACGTCGAGTTGCCTCAATTCCTTCTGAAGAACATGAATCGCGGCGGCGCAGGGATGGTGTAATTGGGTCCGGCTTCTTTAACCAATACGTGGTGGAAGTGAATGTGCGGAAAAAGCTCATGATTTTGCACTCTCCCTTGGGCTACGAGGCGGATCCGGCCGCAACCATTGTCCCGTTTCAGTTTCGCGAGGAAATACCGGTGGTTAAGGCGGCAATCAAAATGGAAGGCCGTCCGGAAATAATGAACGAGTTTGAAGTGGACACGGGATGCGATAGCGGGCTTTGCCTGGGAAGAGATTTTGTAGAGCAGAATCGGCTACTAGATTCGGATGCGGGAAAAGGAAGTCAAAAATTCGGGATTGGGGGAAGCGCTCAAACGCGGAGCGGAGAAGTCCGCGCGCTTTATTTAGGCGACAAAACGTTTTCCAATGTGCAAACGGATTTCTTTTTGGAAGGCTCACCGGTCGAAAAACCGTTGGCGGGACATATAGGCATGGCGGCGCTAAGCCAGAAAATTGTAATTTTTGATTACAGCAGAAAACGGCTTCTGCTGAAGGATTATTAACCTGGAAACCGCAGTTGAGCATGTTCAAACTGCTTTAACGCCAGGATCTTGCGCCAGATTGGACCTGGACAACTGCCGTTTCTAGCTTGAACTAAACCGCTTATCAATAGATTGACTCGCGCAAGAAGTTAGCTAATCTTTGCCGCTTGTTTGAAATATGGCAAAGCTGACTGTCAATGATTTAGATGTGCGCGGCAAACGCGTGCTGATGCGGGTGGATTACAATGTGCCCATGGAAGAAAAAGAGGGGCGCATGGTAATCAATGACACGACCCGTATTAAGGAAACCTTGCCCACGCTTAAGCTGCTGATAGACAAGGGGGCACGAACAATTCTAATGGCTCATTTGGGGCGTCCGGATGGCAAAAAGGAGCCGAGCATGTCTCTGCGTCCAGTGGCCGAAAAACTGGCTGAGATGCTGAACCGGCCTGTGGCATTTTTTCCTGATACAATAGGCGAGAATGTGGAAAAGACGGCGGAAGCGCTCAAGGCAGGCGATGTGTTGCTTTTGGAGAATGTCCGATATTATCCGGAAGAAGAAAAGAATGACGCGGAGTTTTCGGCGAAACTGGCTCGATTGGCAGACATTTACGTTAATGACGCGTTTGGCGCCGCGCACCGGGCGCATGCATCCACGGCTGGCGTAGCGGAAATACTCAAGCGAAAAGGGGCGCCAACAGCGGCAGGGTTGCTCATGCAAAGGGAATTGAAGTTTTTAGGGGAAGAATTGGAAAAGCCAGCCAGCCCTTTTGTGGTAATACTTGGAGGAGCTAAAGTATCAGACAAAATTTTGGTGATCGAACGGCTTCTGGAAAAGGCGGATGCCATATTAATTGGCGGCGCAATGGCTTACACTTTCAAACTGGCGTTAGGATATAAAGTCGGTAAATCACTCTCGGAACCGGACAAAGTCGAGACAGCCAAACAAGCATTGGAGAAGGCAAAAGCCAAAGGAGTCAAATTTTTATTGCCAGTGGATAACATCATTGCCACTCCCGTGGCGACCGGCAAGTTGAACAAAAAAGGCAAACCTGTTTTTGAACTGCAAAATCCGCGAATTAATAGCGCGCAGGATATTCCAGAAGATGCCGAAGGGTTGGATATTGGCCCAAAAACTGTCGAGTTGTACAAAGAAGTAATTCGAGGGGCTAAAACCATTCTTTGGAACGGACCCATGGGAATGTTTGAAGACTCGCGGTTTGCGGCCGGCACAAACGCGGTGGCTCACGCTGTGGCAGAGGTGACCAAATCCGGCTCGGTCACAATTATCGGCGGCGGTGATTCGGTTAAAGCCATCAATATGGCTGGTTTAGGCAATAGCGTCACGTTTGCAAGCACTGGCGGAGGCGCCAGTCTGGAGTTCCTGGAAGGCCGCGCGCTGCCCGGGGTTGCTGCCATTTCAGATAAATAACAATCGCATGGAAAAAGAACGCAAGCTGATCATTGCTGGCAATTGGAAGATGAACAAGACCGTGGCTGAAGCCATTGATCTTGTAAACGGTCTCCGGCGCGAACTGAATTCGCTCAAAGAAATTGATGTGGTTGTTTGCCCGCCGTTTACCGCTTTGGGAGAAGTCAGTAAAGCATTGGTGGATACGAATATCCGGCTGGGAGCGCAAAACATGAGCGAGCATGCGAATGGCGCTTATACGGGTGAAATATCGGCAGAAATGCTGAAGGAATTTTTTGTGCGTTACGTTATTTTGGGCCACTCGGAGAGGCGCCAATATCAGAAAGAGTCGGATAATTTGATTTCGCGCAAAGCATTGGCGGCATTAAGCGCATCGATAAAACCAATTATTTGCGTAGGGGAATTGCTGGAGGAGCGTGAAGCTGGTAGAACGGAAAAAGTTGTTGCCCTCCAGTTAAGCGGCAGCCTGGCGGGCTTAACCAAGGAACAGATGCTGGAATGCATCATTGCTTATGAACCCGTTTGGGCGATTGGAACTGGACGCACTGCCACTCCGGAACAAGCTCAAGAGGTGCATGCTTTTATACGAAAGCAATTGCAGGAAATGTTTGGCGAGAACGTATCGCGCTATGTTCGAATTCAATATGGCGGCAGCGTTAAAGCTGCAAATGCGCGGCAAATCATGTCCCAGCCGGATGTGGATGGAGCATTGGTGGGAGGAGCTTCATTGGAAATTCGCCAGTTTTCCGATATAATCAAGAATTCCATTTAATTTATGACGTTAATTATTGGGTTGCTCACATTTGTTTTGGTGGTGGATTCGATTTTGCTGATCCTGTTGATCCTCATGCAGTTGCCGAAAAAAGAGGCAGGCGCGGGAGTCGCTTTTGGGGGATCCATGGCAGACGCCGTTCTAGGCGCTGGATCAGGCAATTTTTTAACAAAGTTGACCAAATATGCCGCCAGTATTTTTATCGGCTTGGCGATAGTGTTGACAGTGCTCAATTCGCAGCACGCCAAACGGAGCCACACTGAATTGGAACGGTTGCTCTCCGAGCAGAAAGGGGTTTTGCCAGGGGTCGCTAGCACCAAGACAACGAACCCAGCGCCTGCTCCCATCATTAATCTCCAGCCGCAATCCGGCTCGAACCTGTTGATGACACCAACGCCTGAACAGATTCATCCGACAGTGACGAATGTGCTGCCCAAGACTGGAGCGGCCACAAATGCAGCGCCTGTGCAGAAAAAGTAAGGTTGGGAAGAAAATCGGCCTGTCTTGATGAGTCTTTTGTTTTGCCCTTTCAGGGCAAATTGGAGTTTCGTAGCATGGATTGGAAAGTAAAATTCTTTACGGGTCCATTTTCCCCTCGCTGGAGAGGCCATTGCTGATTATTTTGCCCGGGTGAACGGCGATCTTGCTGCGCAAGTAGAATTGACTCGGCTTTTTCCGAGAAAAAGCGCGGACATGAGTTCTGCAATCCTATTGCTGGTGGTTAGCCTGCTCTTGAGCGCATTCACGTCTGGCTGCTCTAATAGCTCAGCAACCGATTCTGAGTCAGGACACGCCCAAGCGGATCTCACAATCATCAATGGGAAAGAACCGGAATCATTGGATCCGGCCAGCGTGGTGGGTCAACCTGATGGTCGAATTGTGGTTTCCATATTTGAAGGGCTCACCCGATATGATCCAAAGGATGCGCATCCAATCCCGGCGTTAGCGGATTCCTGGAAAATTTCCCATGACGGACGCACTTATATTTTTCACATTCGCACGAATGCGGTTTGGTCCACCGGCGAAAAAATCACGGCACGAGATGTCGAATATTCCTGGTTGCGCGTGCTTAACCCAATCACCGCAGCCGATTACGCCGGAAACCTTTATTACTTAAAAAACGCCGAGGAATACAATGCAGGCAAAATCAAAAATGCGGATGAAGTGGGGGTGCACGCGCTGAGCGAATCCGAATTGAAAGTAGAGCTAGTCAATCCGACTCCGTTTTTTCTGGATTTATGTGGAACACCCACCCTTTGTGTTGTGCCACGAAAAATGATTGAGCAGTATGGCGATCGCTGGTTAATGGCGCGGCCGTTGAGCGCCAGCGGCACATTTGAGTTAGTTGATTGGCGGTTAAATGATCGCATTCGGCTCCGAAAAAATCCCCGGCACTGGGGCGCGGCGAACACTCAGTCCGAAATCATTGACCTGCTGCCTGTAAGCAATTCCTCGACGGCATTAAATATGTACGAAACCAAAGAAGCGGATGTGATTTGGGACAAGGACTTGGTTCCGAGCGAATTATTGGACGTGCTGCGTAAGCGGCCCGATTTCCACACTTTCAATTATTTAGGCAGTTACTTTTATCGATACAACGTGACTCGGAAGCCGTTTGACGATGCCCGCGTAAGGCAAGCCTTGGCGTTGGCGGTGGATAAAAAGCGAATTGTTGAACGCATTACACGAGGCGGGGAAGAAGCAGCCGATCATATCGTGCCCAGCGGGATTCCTAACTACCATTCTCCAAAAGGTTTGGGTTATAACCCAGAATTAGCACGAGAATTACTGGCGGATGCGGGATACCCGGGCGGCAAGGGATTTCCCAGATTTGATTACCTTTTCAATAATTCCCGCGACAACCAAAAAATTGGAGTGGAACTGCAGGAGATGTGGGAAAAGGAACTGGGCATTCATTTGGAATTAAGATCCGTGGAATGGAAAACCTGGATAAAATCGCAAGTGGAATTGGATTATAGCGTGAGCAAAAGCAGTTGGATTGGAGATTACACCGATCCGAACACATTCCTGGACCTGTTTACCAGTTCCAATCCCAACAATCGGACCGGTTGGAAAAATCCGAAATATGATGAGATTTTAAAAGAGGCGAATTCCAAAACGAATCCTGACGAACGGGAGAAATTGCTTCAGTCATGTGAAAAAATTTTATGTGCGGAAGAAGCGCCCATTGTGCCCTTGTATGTATATGTGGGATACAATTTTTTTGATCCGGAAAAAATTCGAGGCATTTGGAATAATGTGCGGGATGAGCATCCGTTATGGGCAATCCGGAAAATCAAGAGCAGATCAAGTGGCGAAGCGCGGTGAAGACGCCAGTGACATTCGCAATTTAATAAGTTTTCGTGTAATGAGCATGTTCCAGTGCGGCTTTCAAATCCGCAGGATGAAAATAAGCATTTCCATTTCGGGTTAAATTTCCTAAAATTGCGAGGTGCTTGCATTTATTCGCTTTATTGGAGTAGCGATAGCGGCGGTGTGGCTCGGCTCGATTGTATTCGTCACGATTGCGGCTGGTCCGGCATTTTTCTCGCCGGAAATGATCCGTTTACTAGGAAAACCTTACGCCGGAGCCGCGGCTGAAATTGTGCTTCAGCGGTATTTCACATTGCAATTGTGGTGCGCGATTTTAGCACTGGTGCACTTGATTGCGGATTGGCTTTATTCGGGACGTCCCTTATCACGGGGAATTTTGGTCTTGCTGATCTGTTTGCTGGGAGTGGGTTTGATAGGGGGATACGTGCTCCAACCAAAATTAAAGCAGTTGCATTTGATCATGTACGCGACCCAAAGCACAGCTCAAGAAAAGGAAGCCGCGCGGAAGGAATTTGGGATGCTGCACGGGATTTCCCAGACAATAAATTTAGCGGTTTTAGGTGGAGTTTTGGCGTATCTCTGGCATATTCAGCAGTCATCGAACACGGTTAGGTTTGCCAGTCTAAACAAGTTCAAAAGTTAACCCTGTGGAAAATGTTTATCCCGGCGATAGGAGTTCCCACATTGGACAAGGGTTGACATCTGGCAGAGTCGTGCTTCGTGGCTAAAAACAAGGGCGTGGCCATGTCTCTTTGGTGGGGGCGTGCAAATGCGCCAAAATGGTTTAAATTGTAGTAGTATGATCTCGAATGAACGTCCATCGCCATACGGGCACAGGTCTCATGGCCAGTCCAATCCGAAACCAGCCGTGGCAGAGGATACTTTGAAATCTGATAAGATTCAGATTGAGCGAAAAACTTTTGTTTTCACGCTCAAGGAGAATCCTCGAGGCCGCTTCCTGCGGATTACGGAGGATGTTAACGGCAGGCGCGACACCATTATTATTCCGGCGACGGGTTTGGACGAATTCAAGCGAATTTTTGACGATATGTTAGCTTCGTCAACGGCCACGCCACCTAAAACCGAACAATAATTGGAGTTATAAAGGGGAAGTTGTTGGTGCACAGCAGCAGAGCTTGGAAGAGCCTGCCAGGGTGCCGCTTATAAATTTTCCTGACATTAAGCAGTTTTTCCCTCTCTCTTGAGAAATTCGGAGAGAGGGAATCTCTTTTACGCTGAGGCTTCTGAGCCCTGCGATGCCGCCGGGCGCGGTTTTTTTCGTGTTCGAACTTGCGGGGCATCCCCCCATAGACCTTCCAAATTGTAATGCTGGCGAATATCTGGCCGCATGACGTGAACAATCACGTCGAAATAGTCCAAAACGACCCATGCAGTCGGCAGAGAACCGTCACGGGCGCGCGGCTTTAAATTGTGATCCAGAGCCAGGGTGTCTGAGATTTCATCAACGATCGCTCTGAGATGTGGCTCGCTGGTTCCTGTGGCGATGACAAAGTAATCCGTAATGCTGGACAGCTCTCGCACATCCAGTACAACGATATTTTCCGCTTTTTTGTTATCGGCTAACTCACGGCAGAGCAGCGCCAATTTCTTTGCTTCCATTTTTCGATAAGATGACTCAACTGGATTTAAAGATAAAGACCATTATTTCGAATGGCTTCGCCAACTGCCGGAGCTGTTAGATAATCGATGGAAAGACCCCTTTTGACCCGTTCACGAATTTGGGAGGAAGAGACACCCAAAGGAAACCCGGCTATGGGCCGCATGCGGAAACCTTTGGGGACAGATGGGATGATTTGCCCGGGCCGGGGAATGATTAAGAACTCGATTTGCTTTTGCAGTTCGCTGGCGTCACGCCACTTTTCCAATTGGCTAACGTGATCTTCTCCGATGAGATAAAAAAGTTCGCAGGCAGGGTATTTCTCCCGGTAGGCACGCACCGTGGAGATGGTGTAAGAGATGCCGCCGCGCTCAAGCTCCTGGGCGTCCACTTCCATCTGAGTCTGACCTGCCAGAGCCAAGCGTAATAGGCGCAATCTCTCGTGCGCTGGAGCAAGCAACCGGTCAGGTTTGAATGGCGACTGGGCCGCAGGGATGAAAAAAACGCGATCCAATGGAACTTCTTCCAGAGCTGCCATTGCGACTAAAAGATGGCCCAAGTGCACCGGATCAAATGACCCGCCATAAAGTCCAATTCGCTTCATTTTTTCCCGGTCTGGGTGCATCGAATTAGCAACAGCGATTCACGCCTTTGCGAAATTTATCTTCAAGAAGTTGAGCGTATAAATCGCCCGCCGGTTTGGTGTGCAAGGAATTTGTCGGAAGCAATTCGTCAACTGCGCCTGATGAGGAGTGAACGCAACGGTCTGGGCAGATGATTGTATTTGCCACCTCTGTTTGTTTTTGGGCGCGAGCTAAAGCAGCCTCACCGCTTAGTTCACGGGCCAACAAAAACGCAAGAGTGAGGAAAGATAACCCTGCCCCTTCTCTGCCCTCCCGAACGGCGTAGTCGGGCAGCCAAATGGGAGGCGTTTCTCTCAATTCCGCAATTCGTTGATTCAGCAAGAGTTGAAGCCACTCTTTGATGCTCAACAAGACAATAATGCCCACCATCACCAAAAAAATTCCAGCGATAGCCGCATCCAAATATTGGTTAAAGATCATGGCTGCGTTATCTTTCACAGGTTTTTCCGCAAGAGCAATTGCCTCCTTTGTCCCATTTTTGCGGGCAACGTCGAGGGCCGATTGCAACTTTGGACGCTTTTGTTCGAAAACCTTAGCCTGGGAAAGAAAACCGATCCGAGGATTGGAATGAAAAATTTTCTGAACACCAGCTGTTAGGGTAACGGCCAACAGCCAGATCAATGGAATAAAAGTAATTAATGCAAAGGCAGGTCTTCGGTAACGCGTGTTTGCCTGCAAGTGCATTTTCAAAATGATGGTGGTGGCCAAACATAGGGCAATAGAAGCTAGAAGCTGATTGGCAATTCCAAATAGTAGCCAAAGGGAATTAATGCCACCTAGAGGATCTCGCACTCCTTGAATTAAAAAGTATCCCCAGGCAGCGACCATTAAAAGAGAAGAAACAAAGGAAGCAGAGGCATTTTTCGTTTCTCCCAAAGGTTTCCAGATGTGGCCTAAAGCGTCTTGTAATAAATAGCGCCCCACCCTAGTGCCTGCATCCAAAGTGGTCAGAATGAAAAGCGCCTCGAACATAATGGCAAAATGATACCAAAGATCAATCCAACGGCCGGTCAACGCTTTGGAGAATATTGTCGCCATACCAACGGCTAAAGTGGCGGCGCCGCCAGTGCGGCCGAACAATGTTTTTTCGCCAACGTCCCTGGCCAATTTCTCCATTTCGGACTGTGTGATGGTGAATCCGGCAGATTGCACCTTTTGAATGGTATCCGCCGTGATAGCAGGAAGGTCAGCACCTGCACCCTTTACGTTCATGCTGAGATAAACCCCTGGTTGCAAAGTGCAAGCAGCGATCAATGCCATAATCGCAACCAAGGATTCCAAGCACATAGCGCCATACCCAATGGGCCTGCTATAACCTTCGCGAGTGATGATTTTGGGAGTTGTACCGCTGGAAATCAACGTGTGAAAACCAGAAAGGGCGCCACATGCAATGGTAATGAAACAGAAAGGAAAGAGCTTGCCGGCGACTATCAAACCCGAACCATCCACAAAACGGGTTAGAGCTGGCATTTTTAAAGGGGGCAAAGCAAACAATACTCCAACTACTAAAGCGAAGATGGTCCCTAGCTTCATAAAGGTGCTCAGGTAATCGCGAGGCGCGAGCAGAAGCCAAACTGGCAAAATGCTGGCGGCCAAGCCGTAAACTAAAACGACCCAAGCAATTGGTTCCTCTTTCAAAGTAAAAATAGCGGCCAAGGCAGGATCCGCGTGGATGAATTTCCCACCCCAAACGGCCAAGAGAAGCAAAACCACTCCAATTACTGAGGCTTCCAGTACTTTACCAACCCGGAAAAAGCGCAAATACCCTCCCATAAAAAGAGCGATTGGGATCGTGGCGCCGACCGTAAAAATGCCCCAAGGACTTTCTGCCAGGGCGCGAACAACAACTAAAGCAAGGACAGCTAACAGAATGATCATGATGGATAGAATTGCCAGCAACCCAACTGCGCCGGCCGTATTGTTTAATTCCTCTTTGACCATTTGTCCGAGCGATTTGCCATCGCGCCGCATGGAACAAAACAAAATCACGAAATCCTGGACAGCGCCGCCAAGAACCACCCCGATTAAAATCCAAATTGCACAAGGGAGATAACCGAATTGAGCGGCCAAGACCGGTCCGACTAAGGGCCCGGGGCCGGAGATGGCGGCAAAATGATGCCCAAAAACAATCCATTTATTGGTTTTAACGTAATCCCGTCCGTCGTCATGTGCCTCGCAAGGGGTGGCGCGGCGGTCATCCAGCATGAGAACTCGGGCCGCGATCCATTTGGAATAAAAGCGATAACCAATGGCATACGTGCACAACGCGGCAATCACCAAATAGCCAGAACTGATGCTTTCTGACCGGTGCAAGGCCAAAACCGAATACGCAGCCAATCCGGCGCAGATCACACCGAACCACAACAAATGTCGCAATAATTTCATCCAAATAATTCAGACACAGACCAAAACCACGAGCCAGCGCTTGGCGACCACCACGCCGATTAAAGGCAAACTCCATTCATCAGGTGCGGAATGCCATTTCTGGTGCGCCTAGTATAGCCAGCCTTGCGGCCGGTATTCAACTGGAAGGTGATCGGAACAAAGATCGGGCCATGGTGTCTAACTAGTAGGCTATGAACTTGGCTGCAACCAGCAGCAAATTGGCGGATTTCTTGGATTTTTCCCTGGTTACGTGCATTTTAATACGCTGCCGCTTATACTTATGAACGTTCTTAATCCGATGCATTCACCGCGGGACCTGCTACATGCCATTGCTGGCAACATCGAGCGAGTTATGCGCGGCCAACGACCTGCCATTCGAAAGCTGTTAGCCGCTTTTGCGGCGGGTGGTCACGTGCTCTTGGAAGACTTCCCCGGCACAGGCAAAACAACGATGGCAAAAGCGCTGGCACTTTCGATCGAAGCTCATTTTAAGAGAATTCAGTTTACCCCCGATTTGTTGCCCAGCGACATTCTGGGTGTCAGCATTTTTGACCAACGCGAACAGGTGTTCCGATTTCATGAAGGCCCTGTCTTTTCCAATGTCCTTTTGGCGGATGAAATCAATCGTGCGTCGCCACGAACTCAATCGGCTTTGCTGGAAGCGATGGCTGAAAACCAGGTAAGCGTTGAAGGGGATAGAAAGGCACTGCCGGAGTTGTTCTTTGTCATAGCAACACAAAACCCAGTGGAGTTCCGCGGAACTTATCCCTTGCCCGAAGCGCAAATGGATCGATTTGCCATTCAATTTCAACTTGGCTATGTCAGCCCGTCCGAAGAATTGGAAATACTAAACGCCCAAGAACTCCAGCATCCTATAGAAACAATCACCTCTTGCGTGTCCATTGAAGACGTGTTGGTTATAAAAAACGCAGCCAAAAAAGTGCGCATTTCCGAGGAACTTAAAGCCTATATTGTGGCGCTGGCCTCGGCAACGCGCTCAGCCAAAGGAGTTGTGCTTGGGGCCAGTCCGCGGGCATCCATTAGCCTGATGAAAATTGCGCAGGCACTCGCGCTTTTTGATGGCCATGATTTTGTTTTGCCAGAACATATTCAAGAGGTGGCTAAAGATGTCATTGCTCACAGGTTGGCAATGGATCCCCAAGCGCGGTTTTCGGGACTCTCCAGTCGCAGTGTCGTTGAAGACATTTTGAAGAAAATGCCGGTTCCTGCTTAACGGTTGCGCATGTTTGACAAGTTTCTTTACTTAAATTATTACCGATCGGCCCGTTTTCGTATTAAAAGCCGGCAATGGTTTACGCCGGGCGGATGGGCGCTTCTGTTTGCGCTGGTAGCTGCGGCGTGTTTAGGAATTGATACTAATTTGGCAATGGCTTACCAGGCTTTTGCCTTAATCATGGGCTTTTTTATTGTTGGCTTCTTTACTTTGCCTAGAAAAAAGCCGCAGTTATCCGTGGAGCGGCTCAGTCCCCGGTATGCTTCCGTGGGGGCGCCGTTCAATTATATAATTGCGCTGGCGAATCATGGTTCAAAAGCAGAACGGGATTTGGCATTATTGGATGAATTCGCGGATGCGTTGCCAACGTTGCAGGAGTTCGTCGGCACAAAAGAGCCAGGTGAAGACCGGCGCAATTTATTCGATCGAACGTTTAAAGTTTATCGGTGGCGCTGGCTCGTGGCGCGAAACTTTAAAGCGCAATCGAGGAAGCGTTATGCGCCGCAACTTGGCCCGGGCGAGCGCGCAGAAACGGTTATGGAGCTGTTACCTGTGAAACGCGGGGTTTTGCGTTTCGAAAGTGTGGAAATTGCCAGGCCGGACGTTCTGGGTTTGTATCATCGTTTTTTTAACTTTCCGTCCGCCGGACGTGTAACAGTTTTGCCGCGGCAATATAATTTGCCCCGAATGAACTTTCCCGGAAAAGTAGAATACCAGCCAGGCGGAGTTACCAACGCATCCTCACTTGGAAATTCAGAGGAGTTCGTGGCACTGCGAGATTATCGTTATGGGGATCCACTGCGCAGGGTTGATTGGAAAACTTCCTGCCGCGCCAACAAATTAATTGTTCGCGAGTACCAGGAAGAGTTTTTCATGCGCTACGCTTTGATTCTGGATACTTTCGCGGATATGCACGGATTTGAGCAAATATTCGAGGAAGCGGTTTCCATGTGCGCGTCATTTCTAAACCAGTTTCAGAACGAAGAAGCGTTAGTGGATTTGATGTTCGTAGGTCCGGAAGCGTATTGTTTTACTGGTGGCCGAGCCGTCAGTCAGATTGACCACCTGCTGGAGATTCTAGCTGAAGTGCAACTTTGCACGGACAAACCGTTTTCCGAACTAACGCAGCTTGTTTTGCGGCACTTGAGCCAATTAAGCGGGACGGTTTGTGTTTTCATACATTGGGATGCTGAAAGGGAAGCTTTCCTGGAAAAACTCCAGGCCCTGAACATTCCATTTCAAGCTTTCTTGATTCAGAATTCCAAAAAAAGCGGGCTAATTCCGCCTCCATTCGTGCGCGTGCTCAAATCTGGAAAAATCCAGGAGGATTTGGCGAAACTATGAAAACGCCACCGCCCCTGCTGCTTGCGGCAGCGCTGCTCTTTTGGGGATATGAAACGAAACTCTGGACTTTTGCGCTTATCTTCGCGGCCTTGCTGGAGTTGCCGCACGTGCTGCGCTTTCGCTGGAATTTTTCGCGTCAGGATCATCATCGCATGGCTGATGCGTGCTTTGTTTTAATGGTGGGAGCGGTGCTCTACTTCTATAACAGCGAAAATAGCTCTGTAACGGTAGGCAACGCATACTCATTTTTCCAAAGCCTGCCGATCGTTTTTTTCCCTTTGGTTTTGGGAGACCTATTCTCGATTGAAGCGGGCATTCATAACACAGCGTTTTCATGGATTGCGCGCTTGCGCCATAAACCAGGAACTCCGCCCAATCGCATTTCGGTTGGTTATTTATATTTGTTAACTTGCTTGCTGAGCGCGGGGGCAGCAAATCTGCGGTCTCTGGCTTACTTTTCAGGAGCAAGCGCCCTTCTTGCATGCGCGGCTTTAGCGCTGCGCCCACGCACTTTTCAGCTTCAAAAATGGGTTCTTTCCATTTTTTTCGCCTGGCTCGCGGGGGCATCCATTGCGCTTTTTTTGCATGAAGGACAAGCGTACCTAATGGGCAAATCGGCTGAATGGTTTTACCGCGCGGGCCGCAAAGAATTTGATCCCAACGAAACGCGAACCACCATGGGTCACTTGGGTTCGTTAAAGCAATCCAGCAGGATAGTGATGCACGTGAAATGTCTGGCAGGCCAAGAGCCTCCGCTCTTGCGGCAGGCCACTTACACTGAGTTGCGGCAAACATCCTGGCTTAATCCAAGCCGCGAATTTAAAGGTGTTACAATTGAGGCAGACGGAGCAAGCTGGAAATTATCAGATGCGCCGCAAGCATTTGATCAAATCCAAATCACCTTGCCGACATATCGAGGGGCCGCGATGTTGTCATTACCGTTCGGAACATTTGCGCTCTCGAATTTGCCGGCCAATATCCTGCAAACCAACCGGCTGGGCGCGATCAAAGTCGCTGAAGCACCAGGGCTGCTAGAATATACTGGATCGTACAACAGTTCTGGCCTGGGCGAAGCGCTGCCTGACGGTTATGATTTGGAAATCCCAAAATCGCAGACGAATTTGCTCCGCCAGGTTTCCAAATCTTTGCAGTTATCTCGGGGCAATCCGGAAGAGACTGAGTCCAAGATAGCGAATTATTTCGCGAAACATTTTAGTTATAGCCTCACGTCCAGCGGACGCCGCCGCAATTTCGAGGAAACAAATCCGTTAGCCACATTTTTGCTGCAAACTCATGCTGGACATTGTGAATACTTTGCCACTGCTACGGTTCTGCTGCTGCGCGCCTCCGGCATTCCAGCGCGCTATGTTACGGGCTATGCGGTTTCAGAGCGAGGCCGCTTTGGCGCCGATTACATTGTGCGAGATCGAAACGCTCACGCCTGGGCTATTGCTTACATCAAAGGACGCTGGGAAACCATAGACAACACACCTTCGTCGTGGATTAAAGAAGAAAATGATCACGCTTCCGCTTTTGAATCCATATCCGATTTGCGCTCTTTTTTATGGTTTCAATATGCCCGCTGGCGCTGGCTCAGCAAAGCAACGTGGTTGAACAAAAGCGCGCCCTGGTTGCTGGGAGCAATATTGCTGTGGATGCTTGGCAAATTATTTTTGCGCCGCCGACACCAAGTGCAAACGTCCGCTATGGTCAAATGGCAGGGACTCGATTCCGAGTTTTATCAAATTGAAAAATGGCTGGCTCAGGCTGGGTTAGGGCGGATGCCAGCGGAGCCATGGAACTTATGGATTCATCGCGTCAGCTCGACAAAACAGGCAACAATTGAGCTCGATCCCCTTTTTCTGGAGGCAAAAGAATTACACAACCGCTACCGCTTTGATCCCTCTGGTTTGAAGATTGAACAGCGCGATCGCCTTCGGGAACTTGTACGGAACTGGCTGTCTCAGCGTCAAAAGGGCGAAGTTAGAGTTCGGCTTTAAGCAACGGGCTTTACCGGCGGTAGCAAAACGAGGTCAACTTAGAGCCGAATTGCGCAATTGGCATTGTTTGCGTTGTTTAATTCGCCGGGCGCAATCGATAGAAGCGAACTTTCTGTGCAGATTGAATTTGGTCCAAAGCACGAGCTTCGACCCCCGCATCGCAATTCACTTGCTGCAACAACTGCCAGCCGGTGGACTCCGCAAAATTCTCGCAGTATTCAATGCGCCAAGCGCCAGCCAAAGACGCGGTGACTCCTATGTTCAATTGCCCGTTTTGAGCGGTAATATGCGTAAACTGAGCGGAACCGGCGCCCGCTTGGACCGGACGGGCAACGGCTTTCAATCCGACGTCAAAAGCGATATTGTCCCAATCGCTTTGCCAGGTATTCGCCAGTATGACCGCGATAGTATTAACGCCTGGATGCAAGAAGTTTAAAAACGGAGTTAGATCGAAATATTTAATTACATTGCCTTCTCCTGAGACTGCTTCCACACCGGTGCTGGGAGCCCAATTGCCGTTCAAATAAAGTTGCATGGGATAGGTCACGCCTCCGTAATCATCCGTGCACGTGGCTGTGAGCAACAATTCATTATAGGAGCGGTCATCCATGGTGAAGGTTTTGCGAAAATAATAGTTGGGTTGGTTGACAGGGAGCGGCGTGACAATATTTTGCGGACCGGTTCCAGCGCCCAATTTTGCCTGGCCCTCGGGCCAGGATGAATCATCAAAGCCCGGTTGGAACCAATTTTGGGGCGGATTTTGGGATTGGTAGCGCCAGCGGCTGTGCATCGGCAGGAGATCAGTCCAAATGGATGAGGTAGGATCTGGCAATTCGCGGAAAAAAACATTATCGATCAAGACAGAGCCGCTGCCCGATTGTGAAATGGTATAACGGTGGCGCAGTTCCACGTTGAAAAATCCAGGCGGCATTTGGAAAACTCTGTTTTGATATTCCCAAGGAGTGGCTGAACCGGCGGGAGCGTATAAAGCAGGAGTAAAATAAAAGGGCCATGGAAGTGGTGGCCTGCGTTCGGGATGTTCCCCAGTTGGGGCCGAATCCCATTCGAGCCAGTGTTGAGAAGTTTGCGAAATACCCGTGCTTTTGAGAAATCCGCCGAAACTATAATATTTTCCAGGAGTAACCGGCAGATAAGATTCGGGCACTCCATAATGGCTGTATTGTGAGATAGAGCTGTTATTGCCTTGATTCTCCAGTTTAATTTCCATGCTGGCGCGGCCTTGATAAGCAGAGCTGGAAGCAGTCATGTCGCTCCAGGGGATGTCTCCTGTAAACCATTTGTCCCAATGACTATTGTCATTTTCCTCCATGCCGCCGTTGGCAATCAAGTTGTTATTTAAAAAGGATAGAATGGGAATGGGCGCTGAACGAACGGATCCTGTGGAATAGACCGCTTCAATTTCGTAGATGTATTGGACACCGCTTTTGAGACCCAGATCATCATATTGGCGGACGGATCCAGGCAGTTCCTGAACCAGGGCGAATGTCTCTTGAGGCGATTCGGACCGCCAAATACGCAAGCTGAGCGGATCAAAACCAGGCGGCACAACCCAGCTAAATTGCGCTTCGTTATAACCACCCGTTTTAGAAGTCAATTTTGGAGTGCCGGGCGGATATAAATCCAACTGAGCGCGGGAGTCGTGCTGAGCATTTCCTCGGTGACCGGCCCACGAGACTGCACTGGAGGGCTTAGCGCCCAGATTATAGATAGAGATTTTGCCGTCCAATCCGCGCACGACCAACTCCGCTGAGCCATCATTATTTACATCCGCCAGGAATGGAACCGCTTTTACTCCTCCGGAAATAGGAATTTCCTGTTTTAATTCCCCAGCTAGGGAATAGATAAGAATTGAGCCGTTGGAAGGATTGGCTGAGGGGTTGTAAGTAGCGATAATAATTTCCTCAACTCCATCCCCGTCAACGTCTCCCATCAATGGAGGTGTCGGTAAAAATGGAGCAAAATTTTTCGGCCACCCTGGGTGATTAACAAAATTAACTCCATCCCAATAACGATAGTTCACTTCGAAACCGGTGGTCCAACTTAAGAGATCCAAATGATTATCATGGTCGGGATTAACCGGAATCATGGATGCGCTATTCAGCCATCCAAATTGGTTTTGGAATGAGAGCGGTTCTTTCCATTGCCGCCAAAGAATGGCCCCATCAGAATCCAATACGGTTTCACTTGGCTGCCAATTAGGTTCCAATTGTGCGCTGGGGACTAGCACCTCTCGCTTGCCGTCGCCCCGCAAGTCGGCCAACGCCAAGTCCACGCCTTTTTCATAGGAGCCGCTGAGCAGGCGTTGGTTTTTGCCAAACATTTTCAAGAGCATCCCTTTGCCCATAAATCCTGGGGGTCGAGCAATGTTGAAGGCGACTACGCTATCGCTATCGTTCAGAACATAAATGTAACGAGATTGGTCCGGTTCGGGTGGACCCACGACCAGGCCCGATTCGACCAATTGATGAAAATGATAAATAAACTTCTTCTGGCCCGTTAAGGCATCCTGGATCAATACGCCTCCCGACCACGTTTCGCCCGTCGCACCCCATTCCGTCAGGCCGAAATAGTCATTCACCAAAGGGTTAAAATCCTGACCTAAATTCAAGGGATCAGGTTTGATTTTCCAAGCGGTGATAACCTCCAACTTGCCGTCACCATCGACGTCCGCGACGATCGGAGGGGAAACTTCCGAAAAAAATTGAGCGCCCAAAGGCAAGGTTGCCTTCCAAGATCCGTCAGTGGACCAATAGAACCCATTGGTGGCAGCCATAAATCCGCCATCAGGAATGTAGTTCAAAGAATTAAGCGCATAAGTCCAAATGACATTGCCCTTCCCGTTTAGGGCGGTGACGCTGTTGCCTTGGGTAAAGATGATCTCGTTTTGGCCATCCCCATCGAGGTCGTAAAGTGTGGGCGACGTGTTTATGGGCTGACCAGCTCCGAAATAAGGAAAACCCGGAACAGTTTGTCCGTTCCACTTCCATGCGCCCAAGTACCAAAGTCCCAGCTCGTTGCGATACGGCGCCAGAATTTCCAGGCCGCCATCTGAATCGATATTGCCCGCGGTTGGAGAACCCAATTGCCACCCGCCGGAACCGGCCTGAAAAGAAGAAACCAAAGAAGCAGTTGCAGAACTGCCCGTAACTAGGGAAATCAGGACGGCGCAGGAGAGCCATATTGAAACCGCTCTGATGCTTGCGCGTGAACAAACTAATCCAAGTACTGCAAAAACCGACATTCGGCTGTAAGTCTCGCATCGGTCACTCCAGTAGGCAACCCTGGTTTTTTACCCTGATATTTCTATCAGGGTTGAATTTTCTTTGCACATTGCTTGGGGCGATGTCTTATTCCTTACCGGATGACAAAAAATAAAACCTGGGCTAATGCGCTGAGTAAGATCCCTGATAAGGCTCGGGCAGTTGAAGCGCTCGAGAAACTTAGTTCTCTGTACCCAGACCTGCAAAAGGCCAGCAAGGAGCAGGCACAAACATTCGTCAAACTGTTCGAGGGGTCCAAAGCTCTTACAGAACTCTTGCTGGCACATCCGGAATTCTGCTCGATTCTTTTTGATCATGAGTCATTGAGCCACCCCCGCCAGGCTCAAGGCTTGCAAAAGGAAGTAAATGCCTGGGTTGAACCGGCTCTTCAAAAAAATGAGTACGCCAGCGCCTTTAATAAGCTGAGACTTTTTAAGCAAAAAGAGATGCTGCGCATTGCGGCCCGTGATTTGGCGCGTTTGGGAAATCTGCAACAAACGGTCCTGTCGATCTCGAATGTGGCAGACATCTGTTTACAAACGGCCTGGAAATTGAGCTGGCAGCAACTAACCCAGAAACACGGAATTCCCTGCCATGAATGGGCGGAAGGAAAATGGACCGCCACTCCTTTTGTTGTGCTTGGCATGGGCAAATTGGGCGGGCAGGAACTGAATTACAGTTCCGATGTGGACCTCCTGTTTGTTTACGAGCAGGAAGGGTTTGTTTTAAGAAACCCACAGAACCCAAACGAGAAGGTGATGCCAAATCACTCGTTCTTTAAAAAGTTATCGGAAGCGATTATCCAGGAAATGACCCAGATGACCCAAGAAGGAAGCTTATTCCGAGTGGATATGCGCTTGCGTCCTGAGGGAAAGAGCGGGCCATTAGCGAGATCGCTTTCCAGCTATGAATATTATTACGCGCAATGGGGACAAACCTGGGAACGAATGATGATGATCAAAGCGCGTCCAGTGGCGGGCAACGCGGAGTTGGGAGCCAGCTTCATGGAAATGATTCAACCATTTCGCTACCCGAGAGTCGTTGGCGAACAAATTCCGCACGAGATTGCGGCCATGAAGCAGCGTATTGAGAATGAGGTGGTCAAATCCGGCGAATTGGAAAGCAATGTAAAGCTGGGCTATGGAGGAATCCGGGAAATCGAGTTTATTGCGCAAATGTTTCAAATTTTGCATGGAGGAAAGCTGCCGTTTTTGCAAAGCCACCAAACCTTGCCCACACTTGATAATTTAGTTAAATACCAGTTTTTGGACAAAAAGGTGGCAGAGGATTTGAAGGAGGCCTACATATTTTTGCGCGATGTAGAACATCGGTTGCAGATGGAGCACAACAGGCAAACTCACACGATCCCAAATGATCCTGGTTTTCAAGAAAGGCTGGCATGGTTAATGGGGTTTAGTTCCGTGCTACAGTTTCAAAGAAAATTGCAAGAACGCCGGACGCAAGTCCGGAAGATTTATCAAACTTTCATCCGATCTGATGCTCCTCCGGCGGAGTTTCCCTTGTCCTTTGAATCGAATGAGCCGGAATGGAAGGAAATTTTAAAAAAACATGGGTTCAAAGAACCTGAACGTTCTCTCAAATTTTTGCGCGAATTTGTCGAAGGTCCGGGGTTTGGCCACATATCGAGCAGGACCACTGAGACAGCATTCCAGTTGGTGAGGCGAATTTTGAAATGGTCAAGGAAAGGCGGAGCTGCTGATAAAGAAGAACCGATTTTATCGGATCCGGACCGAGTGTTGGCAAGGTTGGACAGTTTTGCCGCGGCTTATGGAGCGCGCGCAACTCTTTATGAAGCCTGGAATACAAACCCTTCCTTATTTAAATTGCTTCTTCTCACCTTTGATCGTTCCGAGTTCCTAGCGGAACTAGCGATCCGGACCCCAGATTTAATTGACGAAATCGAACAAAGCGGGCAATTGCGACGCAAAAAAAATTCGGCGCAAATTTTAGAGGAATTGTCAGCAGGCCAAGGTGATTCCGATCAATTTCGCTGGTTCCGCCGATATCATCAAGCAGAACTGATGCGCCTGGGGTTGCGCGATATTTTGCAGATTGGCACAAGCAAAGAAACGAACATTTACCAGGAAATAACATCTCTCGCGGACGGGGAAATCCAATACGCCCTGCTTCAATGCACGCGCCTTCATAAATTAAAGATTGCTCCATTCGCGGTAATTGCTTTAGGTAAATTTGGCGGGCAAGAATTGGTTTACGGTTCGGACCTGGATTTTGTTCTGGTCGCTTCTGAAAAACCAAAGGATTTGGCCAAACTGCAAAAGATGGCGATTTGGCTCTTGGATTTTTTGACAAAGAGAACGGAAGACGGGGCTCCTTGGGAGGCCGACACAAGGCTGCGGCCAGATGGGGCAAAAGGCCTGCTGGTAAATACAATCTCTGCCTTTGAAGAGTATTACAAAAAACGCGCCATGCTTTGGGAAATCCAAGCGCTTACGCGCTCCCGCTTTGTAGCGGGTGATCAAAAAACCGGCAATGAGTGGATCGAATCCGCGCGAAAGTTGGCCAATTTCAAAGTCTTAAGTCCGATTCCTTCGGCATACAAACCGGATTGGAAGACTGAAATTTACAAAATGCGGATACGGATCGAACGCGAACGAACTCCGGCGGCGTTGGCGGCATATTCTTTAAAAACAGGGCCTGGCGGATTGATTGATGCGGAATTCCTGGCGCAAACCTGGTGCTTGGAACACGGGTGGCACGAACCGAACACAGAAAAAGCCCTACTGCGCGGAAAAGATGAAAAAGTGCTGCCACCAGATCATATTTCGCGCCTGCTCACTGGGTATTATCGATTGCAAAACGTGGAACGAATTTTAAGGCGATGGAGTTACCAATCCGAATCCGAACTGCCGAAAGATGAAGCGCCCTTGGAACGCGTTTCCTGGCGGTGTGGTTTTGAACGTTCAGCCCAATTTTTAAAGTCGTTTGCTTCGTGGAAGGAAGATCTGCGGAGTGTTTTTGATTTCTATTTTCTCAAAAGTCCAAAGAAATCAGCTTGAAACCGATCGGCCGGCCTGTTTTCACGTCGGTCAGCAAATTGGAAAGATCTTCTTTTTCCCGAATTGGCTGGCGAAGACTTAGAAAATTTAGAGGACGATCTGCTTTGGAGATTTCGATTAAAAACCCGCTAATGTAAAGCACTCGATCGGGCACTCCCGGGACAGGGGATTTCTTTCGCTGAATCACAATCACGTTTGATTTGGCGGCAGCGGAATTAGGAGCCTTTGGAGCTTTTTCCTTTTGCACCTCTATTTCTCCCCTTGAAGTATAAAACCCGCAAGTTGCAATGAGTGCCGCAATGATGAACTCGTGCTTGAAAGCCACGATTACATCACACCAAAAGGCAAAGAAAATGTCAATTTGGAAACGGCTTGCACCACGATCAAGGGCTCTCAGGGAAACCGTTAAAAAAACCTAAGGACGGGGTCTCGGAAAAGCACTCATAACCGCTCCCCCTACTTTCCCACTAGCCGCTAGGAGCGGGCCTTAAGACACAAACCGAGTAGCAGCACCGGCAGAGCGAGATGATATTCTTTCAACAAAGGAAAGGACAAGTTATGCAAGACTGGAATGAAACGGAATGGTTCAAAAAGTGGCTGGAACTCGCTCGCAAACAAAACTAACAGGTCTTTAGGCAATGAAAGCAAACCCATTACCCAGGTCGGAACAACTTAAAGTGGATGCCGCGGAAGGATGGCTCATGCTCGGGTGCACTGCTGACGCAAACGATGAGTTGGAAAAGATCCCGCCGCATTTCCGGCTGCACCCTCATGTATTGAGTGTCCGCTGGCAGGTTTATGCCGCGGCGGAATGGTGGGAGGCCGCTTGGGTGGTTTCTAAAGCGCTGTGCGAAATGTTCCCGCAAGTAGCCGAGGTTTGGGTTTGCCATGCGAATACAGTGCGAAAGTACAAGGGAGATGCCGAAGCCAAAGCAACCCTCATTGGGGCGCATAGTTGTTTTCCCGATGACCCGGTTATAACTTATAACTTGGCTTGTTATTCAGCGGCTTTAAATGAACTGGATGAAGCATGCAATTGGCTGATTAACACATTTGAAAAAAAGGAGACCGACGCCCTTAAAGTGGCGGCCTTATATGATCCCGACCTCAAGCCGCTCTGGGAAAAAATGTCTGCCTCCCACTTGCTTATTCCTTTGCCCAGCGCGGCAATGGTAAAGCAGGCGGCGATGAGCGGGCAGGATTAAGCATGTCCAAAAAGAGTTGCCAAGCGTTAATGGAATTGCTAGCCTCTACGGTAATGTCAGTCACCCAAACAACCATACTGACCTTCTAAGCGTCCACATCCAACTGTGGACGCAAACGCCTCAATTTATATTTGAGGCGTTTTTGTTTGGTCAATTCACACGTTTTTTATGCCCGACAAGCCTGAACTACAAAGAAAAACATTGGACGAACGCAACCGCATGACCGACTTGCAACGCCTGCGGCATTCGTGCGCGCACATAATGGCGACGGCGGTTTTGCGGATCTGGCCGGATGCCCTGCTTGATATTGGGCCCCCAACGGACGAGGGATTCTATTACGATTTCGATTTGAACCATCGATTCTCGCCTGAAGATTTCGAAAAAATCGAGGCAGAGATGGTAAAAGTTGTGAAGGAAAATCAGACCTTTGAAAAGTCGGTGAAAACGCGGGAGGAAGCACTCCAGTTTTTCCAGAACAAAGGGCAAAGGTTTAAAGTCGAAAGGCTGGCGGATATTCCTGAAGGAGAGCCCATCTCCTTTTATCAAAATGGTGATTTCATTGATTTGTGCGCGGGTCCACACGTGATGCGCACCGGCAACGTAAAAGCATTTAAGTTACTTCGTGTCGCTTCCGCTTATTATCGAGGCAACGAGAAAAATCCACAATTACAGCGGATTTACGGCACCGCTTTCCCGAACAAAACTGAATTGGAACAATGGATTGCCGCGCAAGAGGAAGCCAAGAAACGCGACCACAGAAAAATCGGCAAGGAAATGGAATTGTTCACATTCGACGACGATGTTGGGCCGGGCCTGCCTTTATGGCTGCCTAACGGCGGCGTTCTGGTTGAGGAGTTGGAAAAATTGGCAAAAGAGACGGAGTTTGAAGCTGGCTATGTGCGCGTGAGAACCCCTCATTTGGCCAAAGAATCGATGTATTTGCTCTCCGGCCACCTGCCCTATTACGCCGAAAGCATGTTTCCTCCAATGGAACTGCACGAAGACAAGAGCGCGGAATCCGAAAAAGCAGTGCAGCGCTATTATTTAAAAGCGATGAATTGCCCGCATCATCATAAAATATTCAAAGCGGTGCCGCGCAGTTACCGCGATCTCCCTTTGCGTTTGGCGGAATATGGGACCTGCTATCGGTATGAACAATCAGGCGAACTGTTAGGGCTCATGCGCGTGCGCAGCATGCAAATGAATGACGCCCACATTTACTGTTCTAAAGAGCAATTCGCGGCTGAATTTCAAGCGGTCAACGAAATGTATTTGAAATACTTCAAAGTATTTGGATTAGAGAAATATTTGATGCGCTTCAGCACCCACGATCCGGCGCGGTTGGGACAAAAGTTTGTGAACGAACCGGAACTGTGGATTGAGACGGAGGAGCTAGTGCGCAAAGTGCTGAATGATACAGGAATTAACTACGTTGAAGTTCCGAACGAAGCGGCATTTTATGGGCCAAAAATCGATGTACAGGTTTGGAGTGTCAGCGGCAAGGAATTCACTATCGCGACAAACCAAGTTGATTTCGCGGTCCCGAGAAGGTTTGGTCTGTCGTTTAAAACCAGAGACAACACCGAAGAAATTCCTCTCTGCATTCATAGAGCGCCATTAGGGACTCATGAACGATTCATTGCATTCTTGATTGAACATTATGCTGGTAATTTCCCGCTCTGGCTGGCGCCACAGCAAGTCCGAGTGCTGCCGATTGGAGATGGGCAGAATGAATACGCCGATAAATTGACCAAGGAATTGCGAAAACAGCAAATTCGAGCAACCGCTGATTTAAGCGGAGACAAAATCGGCGGGAAGATTCGCAATGCTGAAAAGGAAAAGGTTCACACCATGCTGGTGGTGGGGCAAAAGGAACAGGATTCAGGAAACGTTTCCGTTCGCTTGCACGGCAAGGGAGACCAGGGAAGCAAGCCATTTCCGGAAGTGCTGAACACTCTGTTGGAGGCAATTAAAGAACGGCGGTCGTGATCAATCCAGAGCTTCCAATTTTTTAGCCCAGGTAGATCGCATCGCGGGAACAACGGTCATTAATCGCCGGTAAAGGTTGCTCGCTTCATTCTTTAGATTCAGCGACTCCGCCAGGCGAGTTGCGGAGAGGGCCGCCTTTTTTAACCAGACAGGGTCTGGGTCGCGTCCCGCGGAATTACGTCCGTAAACCACATTAAGATAGTGGTCGAGCGCCATCGTAAGAATTGGAACTTTATCCAGTCCTGTTTTGGACTCGGCCATTTTTTCAAGCACCACTCCCATGCCAACTTCGGCTTGATTCAGCGCGGCTACAGGCAAGTCGGCCCATTTGCTTTGAAGCACTTGGTCATAAGCATTGGTCGCCTTTTCATAGCTGTTGGGAAACTGCGTTGCCAGTTGCACATGACAATCGCCAATCTTGCCCCAAGCCAAAGGTGCAAGGGTGTTGGTTGGGTATTGCTTGGTAATAATAGTAAACACATTCAGGGCTTCGCTAAAATGAGCCAAACTGTTGGTCGAATCAGTTGAACTTTGCTCGAGAAACAGGTCGCCAAGAACAAACCATGCCTCGGGTGCGACTGACGGTGGACATTTCGGATCTTGCACCAAGTTCGTTAAGTAACTTTTAGCATCCGAATACCCTTGCCGGAATAAAGCTGCGCGCGCAGCCATTAAGCGAGCTTGATAACTCAGCTCTGCGCCAATCCAATTGGTATTTTGAAAGACCATTTGGTACGATTGTTCTGCTTGCTTCCAATTCTCCTGCCGCAAATAATAATCCCCCACCCATGTTTGAGCTTTCGGAGCAAGAAAATGGCTGGGAAAACGCGAAACGAGATTTGTAAAAAGAGCGTAGGCATTGGTGTCTTGACCGGACTGGTAGTAGGACCAGCCCAGATTGAATTGGGCAAGAGGAATATCGGCGCTTAACGGATGATTGGTTAGCCATTGCGAATAAAGTAGGATTGCGTTTTCCCAATTCTGATCCAAGGAATAAGTCCTCGCTAATGCAAGTTCAGCCTCGGGCATGAGAGAAGACTTAGGATATAATTTTTGAAATTTTTGCAGAGTTTCGCGGGCCTGGGTCGTTTGCTGTTTTTCCTGCTGGAAATTGGCGAACAAAAGCAAACCGCGTTCCGTCAAAAAATCGAGTGGAAATTGGGTTTGCAGGACCTGCAACGTTTGCTCCGCCTTATCTTGGTTGCCTAAGGCCAGGTAAGAACGCAAAATTTGGTATAGTGCTTGGTTTTGCAGATTTACTTTTACCTCAGGCAAGTCTGTAAACCCATCCACTACGATCTGATAATTGGTAACGGCCGCCGGAAACGATTGCAGCTCAAATAAGCAATCAGCCCATTTCATGCGAGCCACCGCTCGGTCCAGGGAATGGGGCAATAGTGAAGAGGCATTGGCAAATGCGGCCAGGCTATCCGAGATTCTGGCGGGCTCATTAAAATTCCGTTTTTCCCAAAAAACCCAACCCAGATCCAAAAATCCTTTGCCGAGGAAAGTGCTATTGGTGCCGCGCAAAAGCTGGTCAAAATAAGATTGTGCTTGGGAGAGCAGGTTCGTTTGCAAGACAGGAAGGGCCGGACTATTGGTGCGTTTGGCAATGTGGTAAAACTCCTTTAGATAGAGCTCGCCTAAAGTAAGCTGAATCAAATCCGATGCGGCTTCATTGGTATTCGCAGTAGTATAAAGTTGGAGGTTTTGAATTGCATTAGTAAACTCATTTGCCGAAACCAGGGCTTGAGCCATTTTTAAAATCGCATTTCGCTTTTCATCCAGATTGCTGGCTTCAACCAGGGCAAGCCGTTGGTAAACAGCGGCTGCTTGCTCCGGTTTATTCACCTGCTGGTATAGCTCAGCTTGCAGGTTCAGGGCTTTTGTGGCGAGTCCAGATACATTCAGATTGGTGGCGGTAGTGATCAGGTTTGTGCTTAAGCCCAAAGCTTGCTCTGGGTGCCCGTCTGCCTGGTCGATCCGAGCTAAAAGAAACTGGCGATCCCATTCTAATTCCGGTTTGAGAGTAGATTTGCTCAGTTGCTGGAGAATTGCCTTGGCCTTGGCATATTCGTGCTGGCGAAAATAGCCTTCACCCAACAGAAAAAAACCGTGTACGGCCACCAAATCATTCGGCTTTGAAGCCACTGCCTGTTGGAAATCACCTTCAGGCTTCTGCAGCAGATCTATGCTGCCTGAAACATCGCCCATTTTGAAACGGCAGAGCGCTTGCCCATAAGCGGCGGGCAAACGTGCGCTCGATTCGGGATATTCTTTTAAGCATGCGGAATAAAGATCGAATGCCTCCTTGTACATTTGCTTTTGGAAATAATTTTCCGCCAGCCAAAATTGCAGTTGGTCGCGATTTCGCGCATTCGGTTTTAGCCGCTCCTTTAAAAGTTGGATCGCAGAGTCATATTTTTGCTGGTAGAAGCGGGCTTGAACCAAAATTAGAACAGCATCCGGGACGTACTCGGAATTGGGAAATTTAGCCAGAAAATCACCCAATTCTTTCTCGGATCGGGCATAGAATCCGTCTTGAAACGATTTTTGGCTGGAACGAAATGCTTCCTGATCCGTTTCCGCGCGCAACGTCAGAATGAAAAATAAACCTGCAATTATTGCTGGAAGGATTTTCATTTCAGTTTATTTGGAACACTGTTCCATTTGCGCCAAGTCGGGAGATTTTATTGTTGCAACAGCACACATCAAGTTTTTCAAGAACCTGCAAGGGCATCTTACTTCAAAACCGATTTTAAAAACCAGCCTGTAAAACTGGAAGAGCACTTGGCAACCTCTTCAGGTGTTCCTTCGGCCACAATGCGTCCGCCACCGGACCCACCTTCCGGTCCCATGTCAATGACCCAATCGGCCGTTTTAATCACATCCAGGTTATGCTCAATGATCAGCAGCGTATTACCAGCTATTTTTAATTTGTTGAGCACTTCGAGCAATTTGGCTACGTCATGAAAATGCAAACCGGTAGTCGGTTCATCCAGGATGTAGAGTGTTCTGCCGGTCGATTTTCGGCTTAATTCGGCCGCCAGTTTAATGCGCTGGGCCTCTCCACCACTTAATGTAGTCGCGGATTGGCCGAGTTGTAGGTACCCCAAGCCCACTTCGGCCAGAGTCAAGCACGGTTCATAAATTTGGGGAATGGACCTAAAAAAAGTGACTGCTTCATCGACGGTAAGCTGTAATACATCCGCTATGTTGAGCCCTTTATAATTTATTTCCAAAGTCTCCCGGTTGTACCTCTTTCCATTGCAAGCTTCGCACGTCACATAGACAGGAGGCAAAAAGTGCATTTCAATTTTGATCAAACCATCACCTTGGCATTTTTCGCAGCGGCCACCTTTGACATTAAAACTAAATCGCCCCGCGTTGTAGCCTCGCACGCGCGCGGAGGGCAACTTGGAAAAAAGATCACGGATTTGATTAAAGATGGCGGTGTAAGTTGCGGGATTGCTGCGGGGAGTGCGCCCGATTGGTGTTTGATCGATCACGATCACCTTGTCCAACAATTCCATTCCGTCTATGCCGTCGCATAATCCCGGCCTTTCTTTGGATCCATACCACGCACGAAAGAATCCGCGCCGAATAGTGTCATCGACTAAGGTGCTTTTGCCAGAGCCACTCACACCGGTTACACAGGTCATGGCGCCGAGCGGAATGCGCGCGGTAATATTTTGCAAATTATTCTCACGAGCCCCCCGAATTGTTAGCCATCCCTTTTCCACGGACGGTTTGACTCGCTTGCGGGGCACTGGAATGGATAAATCCCCGCGCAAATAATTCGCAGTTAATGAAGAAGGATGCCTTAGAACTTCCTCAATGGTTCCCGCGACCACCACTTCACCCCCTCGGACTCCCGCGCCTGGTCCAAGGTCGATCAAGTAGTCGGCCTTGCGCATAGTGTCCTCATCGTGCTCGACTACCAGAACGGAGTTGCCCAAATCGCGGAGATTCTCGAGCGTATTTAGCAAACGTTCATTATCGCGTTGGTGCAATCCAATGCTTGGTTCGTCCAGGATATACAGTACCCCAACCAAACCGGCCCCTATCTGGGTTCCAAGCCGAATTCTTTGCGCTTCGCCGCCGCTTAATGTAATGCTTTCTCGATTTAATGTAAGATAACCCAGCCCGACATTTTTTAAAAAGCCAAGACGATTGCGCACCTCTCGAATTACCTCGTCCGCGATGGCTTTTTGGAAGCTCGACAACCGCAACTCGGACAAAAACTGATCCGCCGCATTAATGGTTAAGGAGCATAAGTCCATGATCGAAAGGCCTGGCGTCAGCGGATTGGACAATGATTTTCCTGATGGACCTGTTGTTAAATACCGTGCCTTGTCCTCCATCGTTCCTAGAGTAACAGCTAGAATTTCGGGTTTGAGCCGCTGCCCATGGCAGGCATCGCAATCCATCGGGCTCATGAACGACTTTAAACGATTTTTGGTAAACTCACTTTCGCTTTCAACATAAAGCCGGGAAAGATTCGGGATGACGCCTTCAAATGGCTTCGTAACTTTGCTCATTTTACCCGCGCGCCAGAAATGAAACTCGATTTCCTTTTCACCCGTTCCCCAAAAAAGCGTTTTCTTAAAATCTTCAGGCAAATCCTTAAAAGGTGTTTCCAAATTCTGGCCAAAAGCAGCCGCAATCGCGCGCAGCAAACTTTTGTAATAGACGATCATGCGCTTGGTTCCTCGTTTCCAAGCCAAAATAGCGCCTTCGTCCAGGCTTTTAGCGGGATCTGGAACTACCAATTGCGGATCAAAAATGAGCTTTTGACCTAGTCCATGGCATACAGGGCACGCGCCAGACGGGGAATTGAAAGAGAAATGCTTTGGCGTAACAGGTTCGAAGCTGCGCCCTGTGGCGGGACTGAAAGTTCGATTCGAGTGCAGCGTTTCCTTCCAATCTGCACTGTTCTGCGTCGGATCCTGGGATAGGGTCAGAAGCACGCCTTCGCCCCACTTTAAAGCCGTTTCCACGGAATCGCTCAGACGCACTCGAATCTTGTCATCAATGACCAAGCGATCAACAACAACTTCGATTGTATGCTTTTGGCTGGGGTCAAGCTTTATCCTGGTATTAGGAGCGAGTTCAACCATTTCTCCATCCACTCGCGCGCGCACAAAACCCTCCCTGCCCAATCTTTCGAGCACATCGCGAAATTCTCCTTTGCCCTCACGGATGATCGGCGCCAAGATCATCACCTTTGTCCGAGGAGGCAATGTCAAAATGCGGTCCACTATATCGCTGGTGCTCTGATGAGTAATAGGTTGGCCTGAATCAGGACAGTGGGCCTGACCTATGTTGGCGAAGAGTAACCGCAGATAATCATAAATCTCGGTGCTGGTCGCGATGATCGATCGCGGATTAGTGGCGGAATTACGTTGTTCAATTGCGATGGCCGGGGATAAACCTTCGATATAATCGACGTCCGGCTTTTGCATCTGATCCAAAAACTGGCGGGCGTATGCGGAAAGAGAATCGACATACTTCCTTTGCCCTTCCGCATAAATGGTATCGAAAGCCAATGATGATTTGCCGGAACCGCTCACTCCGGTAATGATCACTAACTTATCGCGCGGAATGTTGATCGTGATGTTCTTAAGATTGTGCTCACGAGCTCCGCCAATCCGAATAAAATCTTTGCCCATGCTGGCTGAATTTTGCTTTTAGAGAATTCAGCTAATCTAACAAACCCAGGAAAAATTGCGAGTGAGTCAAACCGGAATCAAAGCGGATTTGAGCTTGGATTTGTGGATGCGCATCATTGTTCGCCCATCAAGTGATTTGTTTCTGAGGTTGGACTGGCTTCATCCCAAGCCCCAGTGGGCGGCATATTTGTAGAAACCGAACCAAACTGATTCTCGATCTCCAGAGGAGTGCTGAACCCGGAGGGTTCTTAGCCATTAGCCGGTGGTTGAGCGAAGCGACACCACCGGATATGCATCCAATAAAATCCGCATCCCGGAGGGATGCCAGCCCTTTACCCAACACGAATTTCCCGAACCCCGAATGTCCAAACTTCAGAGCCCCAGTCGGGGCGGCATATTTGTAGAACGCGGACCGATCTAATTCGCGAGCTCCAGAGGAGCGGCATTACTTCTCCAATTGCCGGGACGAAGAGGGGCCGGCCATTTTAGCCGCCTGGTAACTGCGGTTCTAAGTTCAAACTGCTGGCTTGGCTAACTCGACTGCCAAATGATTTGGAGTTGAAGTTTCGGGAAGATTTGGCATTATTTGAACAGAAAGAAAAGCCTATGACAGTGGATACATTGCTCTCACCCTACGAACTTATAATGCGAGAAGAAGGCAGGCAAGAAGGCAGGCAAGAAGGTTCGCAAAAAGCGGTTTTAGCTGTATTAGAGGCACGTTTTGGAGATTTGCCAGAGGATATCAAGAATCGTATTTTAGAATTTAAAGACGAAACCGCTTTGGAGGAACTTACCAAAGCTGCTGCTACTGCTTCTACTTTTTCGGAATTTCTTTCAAATCCTCGTTTCAACTAAATTGAAACGCAGCAACTTCGGCAAATTTTTTCGATAAATCTTCGCATTGAGGAAAAAGAAAACCCGCGCAAAAGCGCGGGTTTTCCATGCTAAACCAATATGAAAGCGTATTAAGAGTTCTTAAACCGGCGAACCGCTGCGAATCCCATCATACCCAAGCCAAAAATCATGGCATAAGTCGATGGTTCGGGTACTGCTGTTGCCGTTACGGTCAAGGATGTACCTTGTGTAAGTTCCGGTCCGCTACCCCAATCAACGCTTGTGCCGGGCTTGTAAAGTTGGCCGTCAGGATCGTTGCTTCCACCGGAAATAATTGTCAAGGTCCAAGTTCCGACAGGGTTTTTCCCGCTAAAGGCGGATAGAAGCGAATTATCAGGCCTGTACCAAGTAGTCGGCGTGCTCGCATCACTCTGCAGTGGAGAGCTGCTGCCGCTGACAGTACGGCCGCCAGGTGCGCTATCTGAAATTACCGTATTTTGAAAATTATCTGCGTCCCCCGCTGTATTAAAAAGTGTTATACTCGTATTATCCGGAGCCCTTAACGTAGCTGAATAATTTGGCGTATCGAACAGAGAAGCTGATATCTGCAAGCGAATATCAGTAATGGATGATCCGGAAGTAACAGAAAATGTGAACTGAGTCTGAGCACCGGAAGTGCCAGATATTACTTGGGAATTTGAAACCCCGTTTACCGGATAAGTGGTTGTGACCTGAGCTTGCGCTGTAATTCCTGCCGCCAAAAGGCTGGCTAAAACCAACGCTTTCTTCGTAATGAATTTCATAGTTGTCATATTGGTTTTTAAAGGCTTTTTTATAAGCCGTTGCTGTTTTAGCACTTTAATCAGCAGAAAGTCAAAACTTTTTTTCTAAAAATAATTTAAAAAAATGCCGCAACCCCTTTCTTTCAGGCTGGTTGCGGCTGCAATTCTGTTATTTTTGCCTAAAACTGCCCTTTATTGGCGGGGAGTTTGGCTGCTCGGGTTCGCGCGCGGCGCATTGATGTTGCTGTTCGAATTAGTCGCTGTCGTAGCGCTGGAGGATGTGTCCGTTTGACTTCCCAAATCGCCAGACGATCCTTGGCTGCCACGGCTGGATTGTCCAGTCGTTCCAGTAGTGGTGCTGGAATTGTTCATATCATTGGTGGAAGTGGTGCTGGGGCTGGTTACCGTGGTGCTCGATGTATTATCCGAAGTTGTTCCGGTATCCGTCCCTGTTCGACCAGCTCCCCCTTTATTACAGCCGGCTAGCAGCGCCATTGTTGCTAAGATTGCTAAACTCTTTTTCATATTCTCCTTGTCCAATTCAAGAGGATTCTTGAATAGTTTCTTTGCATCTCCAATTTGGTTGCTTTCATTTTGGCAGCCCTCCCCAAGGTAAAGCTGCCATAGCAAGAAATTTCGATTAGCTCACTGAGTTTGCAATATTGGCCTCGGCCTGATTCAGAGTAAGGCACTTGCCCGAGAAACAATCAGGGTCCTCGCTTACTGAAAATTGGACCTGCTCCAAATAGGAGTAGTCAAATTGACTTGTACGCTCGTCCTTCGCTGAGAACGATTGCTGACGACTGCGAAGTTTTATACTTAACAGGAATGGTTTCCCGATGCTTTCCATCTTTTGCTCGGAACACAGCAAAATGGAGATGAGGGCCGGTTGTGTGCCCCGTGTTTCCAGAATATCCAAGCAGATCGCCTGCGGAGACAGACTGGCCAACTTTCACCACGTTCGAGCCTTTTTTAAGGTGGACATAGTGGCCCAAGGTGCCATCCGAGTGCTGAATCAATACATAATTGGCGTCCCAATCATATTTTTTATCAGGTCCGCCGCTGTCAGAATCATCTTTGGCTCCCACAACCACACCCCCTCGAGCAGCGCGGACGGGTGTTCCCACAGGCATTTTCCAGTCGATGGCAAATTGGTCAGGCCCAGTGTGGCTATAAGTGCCATTAAAACCCTGGCTTACAGGAAAACTCGCCCCGCTGTCATAGGGCAGCCTGTAAATGTATTGGTCGTCGTGGGTGACGTTCATGGAACCCCAAGTCGCATAATATGTGTACGACCAACTCGATTCCTTTTCTGGTTTGACCGGAGAGGCGCAGAAGGCTTCATGAGTAGCGCGAGGCGGCAAAGTAAAAGTGCAAGGCAAGTCACGATCCGGACGAAGATTATCGAGTTGCACCTCCATGGTCACAGTGACTGGGGCTGCCTGCAAATTCTCAACCACAAAATGGGTCAAATCGTTTTCTTTTTGGGCTCGAATTTTGACGAGTCTTTCACCACAGGCGCATTCTTCAGCAAAAAAGGGACGATAAAAAAAGAGCTGGGCAAGCACCAACAGGAGGATTCCATAGGTCCGGCTGCTAAAAATTAGGACACCGCGTTTGAAAATCGGACATTCGCCCGTGATGGCAACGACAAGATTAGAATTGCTTTCTTTCAATTTCCTAAATGCTTGGTTCGAATCGATTGTTGATTCGAACAGTTAAGACATCCCATATTCGAAAGGCCAAAACTCCGATTTCCGCATGTCCCGGGTCCCATAAGCGCAAAGCACGCGCTCTTTTTTAGTCCCATTTTCCTGGTATTAAGGCCTTCTAACTTCTGCATGCGAAACGGTTTGGATGTCCTCAAAACCGGATCGCAACATAGGGGAATGCACGAAGCGTGCCGAACTTGGCCTCAAACCACTTCTATTTCCAGAAGTTTTTTTGATAAATTTTTGCGTCTTGCGTGGGATCCCGAATGAAGCGCTAATTACGTCTGATGAAGCCGCTGCGAATCGCCCTGGTTTTAGCCATTTTTTGGTGTCATCAATTTGCTTATTCCTCCCTAGGCCAAAATAAAAATATTAGTGGCGTTAACAAAAAGGACGATTTGCTCGTCTTTGCGGCAGCAAGTCTTTCCGACGCTTTGAAAAAAATCAGCCAAGAGTTCGAAAAAAACTCTAGCATTCATGTCACTTTCAACTTTGCTGCATCCAGTTTATTAGCGCGCCAAATCAAGGAAGGCGCCGACCCGGATTTATTTTTTTCCGCCGATGAAGAGAAAATGAATCAATTGGAAAAGGCCGGTTTGCTTGTTCCGGGCAGCCGAATTTCGAGGTTATCGAACAAAGTTGTTTTAATTGGTCTAACGAGCACAAAAATTTCGATCCAATCCGTTCAAGATCTTAGAAACCAAGCCATTGAACGCATCGCCATTGCTGACCCCAAAATTGTCCCTGCCGGAATTTACGCTAAACAATATCTGACAAACCAGGGGCTCTGGAAAAGTCTGGAGTCCAAAATTATCCCCGTGGAAAATGTTCGATCTGCCCTGGCGGCGGTGGAATTGGGAAATGTGGACGCGGCTTGGGTGTATGCGACGGACGCCATGATTAGCAAAAAAGTGCGTGTCTTATTTCAACCGCCAGACAAAGAGCAACCGGAAATCAGTTATCCGTTTGCTTTGTTGAAGAAGGAAGGAGACCGGCAATTCGCTCGCCAATTTGCAGATTTCCTCAATGGACCTGAAGCCACAAAGATTTTTCAAGACTTTGGCTTTATTACCAAATGATTTTTTTTGCGCCTGCCTATTTGGAATTCCAACCCCGCCCGCGCACTACCCTGCCCGGCTTGGCCCCGGTGTGTTCGCCATTTTTCAGCACTTGCTCTCCGTTGACAAACACGTGAACCATTCCGGTTGCATATTGATGCGGTTTGGCAAAGGTCGCGTGATCCGAAATCTTAGCCGGATCAAAAACCGCAACATCCGCAAAGTAGCCGGGGCGAAGCAGTCCGCGCTCTTTGATTCCCAAATTTTGAGCGGGCAAACCGGACAGGCGATGCACCGCTTCTTGGACTGAAAGCAGTTTCTCATCCCGAACATATTTCCCCAATAATCGCGCAAAATTGCCATACGCTCGTGGGTGCGGATTGGCCTTGAGAAAAACCCCTTCTGAAGCCAAGGAGGCTGCATCTGAATCAAAACTGATCCAAGGAGTTTTTAGCAATTTGCGCACGTTCTCTTCGGACATCAAAAAGTAAACAACTCCAACTCTGCTTCCGTCTTCCACCACCAAATCCATCGCCGTTTCTTCAGGACTTTTCTTGCGCAGTTTGGCGACGGCCTCCAAAGTCATGCCGGTAAATTTTTTGAGCTTATCATTTTTAAATCCCACTAAAAGAATTCCCGAAGGCGAGCCCGCAGCCAGGTAAAAATTCTCCCATTTATCAGTCGGAGTATCCATCTCGTCTTTGACCTTTTTGCGAATCTCTGGATCCTGCAACCGCTTAGCCCAATCCTTGTATCCTCCCTCTTGCACCCAGGGAGGCATCGCCGCATCCAAACCGGTGGCAGCGGCCGTGTACGTGTACATGTCGGCTGTAATTCTGATGCCGTTGCTCCTGGCTTGTTCAATTTTATTTAACAGGGCATCCATTTTGTTCCAATTACTTTTGCCTGCGGCTTTGATGTGATAAATCTCAGCGGGCACTCGAGCTTCCCGGGCAATTTCAATCAATTCATCTGCCGCTTCCAAAAGACGAGTGCCTTCGCTCCGAATGTGGGAAATGTACATCCCTCCAAATTCGCCCGCTGCTTGGGCCAATGTGATCAACTCCGGAGTTTTGGCATAAAATCCTGGTGCGTAAATCAAAGCCGAGGCCACTCCTAACGCGCCTTCGCGCATTCCTTGCCGAACTAAATCCTGCATGCGAGTCAACTCCTCCGTTGTAGGGGGACGATCCGCGTAACCAATTTCGTGCACTCGAATTGTAGTAGCGCCTACGAATGACGCGACGTTGGGGCTGATTCCTTTCTGCGCGATATAATCCAGATATTCGCCTAAAGAAGTCCATTTTATATCGAATTTGATGTCGCCTTCGCCTTTTAACATCTCCTCCTTCATCACGTCATTTAATGGTCCCATCGATTCGCCCTCACCCATCACTTCCAAAGTCACACCTTGACGAATATCACTTTGCGATCGCCCATCGTAAATCAAAGATTCCGTAGCCCAACTGAGCATGTTTATAAATCCAGGCGCGACGACCAATCCATAAACATCGATAATCGTCGCGTCAGAGGGAACCGAAACTTTGCCAATGCTTTCAACGCGGTCACCAACAATCAGCAAATCACCCTTAATAGGCACCGATCCGGTGCCGTCACAAATTGTGCCGTTTCGCAGCAATATTGGAGAATGAGCTTTAGGCTGGGCGAAGCCCGTGCAAATGAAGCAACTCGACCAAAGTGCGATACAGGTTAATGCTGCAAGAAAGTGGCGTTGCATAGAAAACCGAGCTTAATGGCTGGCACCAAACGCACAAGCTGGAAAAGCTGGTTTCTTTTGAAATTAGAAGCCGCAGTTGAGCATGCTCAACATGCACAACAGCCTGAGTGATATAGCAAGGAGTCGAGAACCCCGAGCATAAACCTTTCCTATTCGCCTCTCTTAGCTTTTTAGCGGTAAATACATTCTTTGCCTGTTTTGTCTAATATAGACGTTTCTTTATTGACATTTATCCCATCCCTCCTATTCTTCTCATCAAAAACACGAATAAATTCAAGCAAAAGACAAACAAAGAGAATTTAATGATTCAACCCAAAAAAAAATTTGTCTTACATATCCACGACGCATGAGCAGGCATTTAGAATTTAGCCGTTAGCCCTTAGCCCTCAGCCTTCCCCCCCGGGGGGGATGGTTACTCGCTAAGAAGCGCAATAAACGCAAACTTTATGCAACCTATTGAATTTCAAGTGCTTATGATTTTCAGCCCAATTAGACTTGCGCAAAAGATGCGCAAACATGCCTTTTTTTGCGCATAACGTTACAACTTAGAGCCTTGAGCGGGAACTCAGCTCAAGTTTTCTGAAATGCGATGGAGAACTCGACGCCTTTAGTCTTGCGCCTCTTTTGATTCGCCCAGCAATCAATTATCCACAATACTCCTTACCCATGTCTGGAAAATTGAAAGTAGCAGTGGTTGGCGCAGGCTCCTTAGGTAAGGAACATGCTCGCATCTATGCGGAATTGAGCCGGCAAGAACAGGTAGAATTCGCCGGCCTGTTCGATTCGAACCAGGAGACCGCTCGCAAAATTGCTGAAAAATACCAGGTCCGGCAGTTCCAGAGCATTGAAGAGGCGGCCAAAGAATCCCAAGCCCTCAGCGTGGTTACACCAACAATTACCCATTTTGAAATCGGCAAACTATTGTTATCACATAAACGCCATGTGCTTCTGGAAAAGCCAATGACGGAAACAGCGGCACAAGCCGAGCAATTGGTTCGTTTAGCCGCCGAAAACAGTTGTGTTTTGCAGGTCGGACATGTGGAGCGCTTCAACCCTGTCTATCAATATCTGGAAAATACGGCTACCGAGCCAAGATTCATCGAAACTCACCGCCTATCCCCTTATCCCGCGCGCAGCACCGATATTGGGGTGGTGCTCGACCTCATGATTCATGATTTGGATATTGTCCTTTCCTTTGTTAAAAGCCCGGTCCGCCAGGTGGATGCAGTTGGAATTCCCGTCTTGAGCGCGACCGAAGATATCGCCAACGCCCGGCTCCGATTTGACAATGGTTGCGTGGCGAATCTTACTGCCAGCAGGGTCAGCCCGGATCGAATGCGCAAAATTCGCGTTTTTAGCGGCGGAAAATCGACCAGCTACATTTCCCTGGATTTTCGTGCGCAGGAAGGATTCATTTACCGCATCGCCCGGGATGGTGAAGAGGAGTCTTCCTTGATCAAAAAATTACTGGCTTCGCGAGGGTCCACCATTATTAGCGAATTTGCCGGTAAAAAAATTGTGCGCGAACCCGTTCCGTTGGAAAAAGATGAACCGCTTAAATTGGAGTTGCAAAGTTTCATCCGATGCGCCGCCGCCCGGCAGGTTCCACTGGTCAGTGGAGAAGCGGCAAAACAAGCGCTGGATCTGGCATTGGAAATCACTTCCTTGATTCAGAACGCGTCTCCTGTCGCACTATCCTAAGCAATGACCGGCCCGAAAAAAGTGATGTTGATTGCCGGGGAGGTAAGCGGCGATAATCTTGGAGCCGGTTTGATTAAAGCGCTTCGAGAAGCTGCATCTCCTTGTCCCATGCAGTTTTTCGGAGCAGGCGGAGCAGCCATGGAGGCCGCCGGAATGCAACTCAGCCTGGATTTAACCCGCCATGCTGTTGTGGGGGTTTGGGAGGTCCTGAAAAATTATTCTAAATTTCGCCAGTTTTTTAACCAACTGCTCGGGTTGGCGCAACGAGAGAAACCGGATGCCATTGTTTTAATTGATTATCCTGGATTTAACCTTCGATTTACTCATGCCATTAGAAAAATAACCGGACGTGTAGGAAACAATTGGAGCCCTAAATTAATCTACTATGTCTCGCCTCAAATCTGGGCCTGGCATGAATCTCGCGTGCGCCAAATCTCCAAGGATATTGATTTGATGCTAAGCATTTTTCCTTTTGAAAAGAATTGGTATTCTCAGCGCAGCCCAAATTTTAAGGTAGAGTTTATTGGCCATCCATTGATCGATCGCTATCCAAAAGCAACCGAGGAAAGCGCATTGACACCCAAAAAATGGGTAACAGTGCTGCCAGGGAGCAGAATTCGCGAACTAAAAAAGCATTATGCAACTGCCTTGAAAGCTGCGGAGGAAATTGCCCTGAAAACAGGCTATAAAGCCAAGGTCATTTTTGCCAACGAGCATCTTAAGGAATTAAGCGCAGCCTGCGCTCCAGCGCAATCCACAACCGTTCTCCAAACTGGCGGTCTTGCAGATGCATTGCGTGAAAGCGTTTTAGCGTTAGCTGCTTCTGGAACTGTCACAGTAGAATGCGCCTACTTTGGTGTCCCGACGGTTGTATTTTATCGAACTTCGTGGCTGACGTACACGTTGGGCAAAAGGTTCATAAAAGTGCCTTTTTTGGCGATGCCCAATCTGCTTGCGAATGAGCGAATTTACCCTGAATTCATTCAAAAAGAATTTACCAGCGAAAACCTGGTCAGAGCTGGTCTGCAAATTGTGAATAGTCCAGAGCAACAGCACGTCATTAAAACGAAGTTGGCAGCGGTCGTAAGCAGCCTCGGTGAGCCAGGCGCCAGTGACAGGGCAGCCGCTGCAATTTTAAAGCAATTTGCCAACGATCATCAATGAAGCAACTTTTGTTAGGATGCGTTTTTTAGTCAACATATCTGCCATCACCTTTTTGCTCGCCTTTGCTGGTATTGCGCCGGTACGAAACATTGCCGCTACGGAAGAGAACGGGTTTGAGTTTTTCGAGAATAAAATTCGCCCGATCCTGGTTGATAACTGCTATAAATGCCACAGCCTTCAGAGCGAAAAAGTAAAAGGTGGCCTTCTTTTGGATTCGAAGGAAGGGGTTTTGAAAGGCGGCGATAACGGTCCGGTAATCACGCCGGGCGATCCAGAGAAAAGTCCTTTGATTACGGCAGTGCGCTATAAAGATGAGAATTTGCAAATGCCGCCCAAAAACAAAAAATTACCTGCCGAACAAATCGCCTTGCTCGAGGAATGGGTAAAAATGGGAGCGCCGGATCCGCGGACGAATGCTTTGGTTGCAATAAAGACGCCGACCACTCAGACCTCCACCACTCACTGGGCATTTCAGCCAATTCAAAGCCATCCTTTTCCCAAACTTACTAATAGTGCATGGATCAAGAATCCAATCGATCTTTTCATTCTTGCCAAATTAGAGGAAAAGGGGCTTCTGCCAAACCCGGAAGCGGATAAACGGACTTTGCTCCGCCGCGCGAGCTTTGATTTGCTTGGACTCCCCCCCACGATGCAGCAACTTGTCGATTTCGAAAGCGATCATTCGTCCGATGCATTTGCCCATGTAGTCGATCGCCTTCTGGCAAGTCCCCAGTACGGCGAACGCTGGGCTCGGTATTGGCTGGACATCGCTCGCTATGCGGACACGAAAGGATATGTGTTTGAAGAAGAACGACGGTTTCCCTACTCATACACTTATAGGGACTATGTAATTCGAGCCTTCAACCAAGACCTCCCTTACAATCGTTTTATTATTGAACAAATTGCTGCTGACCAATTGCCGTTAGGTGAAGATAAAAGGCCTTTAGCAGCGATGGGCTTCTTAACCTTGGGGCGTCGTTTTCTGAACAATCAGACCGACATTATCGATGATAGAATTGATGTAACCTGCCGGGGTTTGATGGGGTTAACCGTCGGTTGCGCGCGTTGCCACGATCACAAATTCGACCCGATTCCGAGCGCCGATTATTATTCTTTATATGGCGTATTCGCGAGCAGTTTCGAACCCGCTGAAAAACCACTGCTTGGTAAAAACTCATTCCCAAAAGAGTACCCGCAATACATCGCCGAACGGGAAAAGCGCGAAAAGGAATTGGCCGATTTTAAAAATAAAAGTCAAAGAATTACTCGTTCATTGTTAAGAAAACGAGCTGCAGAATACTTATTGGCCGCGCGCGATTCCGCAAAACTCGAGGACAAAGGCAAAGGCGAAGCGCTAGCGCGCGAGCGCAAATTGGATCCAGGTGTCGTGGAAAGGTGGAACTCCCACGCGGATGAGCTTAAATCAAAATGGCCCGGTTTGTTTTCAATCTGGTTCCTCATGGAAGGCAAAGAAGAAAAATCTTTCGAACCAGAGTTAACTAAAGCAATGGAAAGCTCTGGCGCAGTCTTAAACCCGCTTTTAGCAAAGGCAATTTCGGAAAAGCATCCCAAAAACATCAAAGAGTTGGCCGATGCCATGGGCGCCGTATTTCAGAAAATCGAGAATGCCTTGCAAGAAGATTCGGCCTTGATCGATGGCGAAGTGGAACAAGTCCGCTTTGCACAAACAGAGATGGAGCAATTACGCGAATTCTTTTTTTCGGAGCAATTTCCAGGAAAGCTTCAAGATGATGAACTGCGCAGGCTTTACGATGTGCCAACTCAACAAAAACTGCGCGCGCTTGTTCGCAAAGTTGAAGAACTGGATGCAACACATCCCGGCGCGCCTCCCAGGGCCATGTCTTTGCAGGACGCTACCACTCCTGTAAATCCGCACATATTTAAGAGGGGCAATCCAGGCAATCCCGGTGAGGAAGTTCCTCGTCAGTTTCTAAAAGTCTTGGCAGGAACCAACCGAAAGCCCTTCCAGCATGGCAGTGGCAGATTGGAATTGGCTGAAGCCATCGCCAGTCCAGAAAATCCGCTGACGGCACGTGTGTGGGTGAATCGGGTTTGGCTGCACCACTTTGGCTCGGCTTTAGTTCGCACCCCCAGCGATTTTGGAACTCGAGCCGATCCTCCAACGAATCCTGAGCTTTTGGATTATCTAGCCAGCGAATTTATGCGGAATGGTTGGTCAACTAAAGAGCTTCACCGCGCAATTATGCTCTCGAGTACTTACCGGCAGATGAGTTCTGAAAATGAAAAAGGGATGGCGGTCGATCCAGGAAACCAACTTTATTGGCACATGAATCGAAGGCGATTGGATTTCGAGGCGACAAGGGACACTCTGCTTGCAGTGTCTGGCAACCTCAATCTGAATGAAGGCGGACGCGGCGATGAGATTACTGCCAGTCCTTATCCTGTCCGGCGATCGGTTTACGCATTTATCGAAAGGCAAAACTTACCAGGCTTGTTTCGCACCTTTGATTTCGCCAGCCCAGACACGACTAGCCCTCAGCGTTTCAACACCACCGTTCCTCAACAAGCGCTTTTTCTTATCAATAGCCCATTTATTATTGAGCAAACGAAAGATTTTATTGCACCAGAATTGCACGTGAGGAGGTTCGAAGACCGAGTCAACGAGCTTTATCACACTGCCTTTCAGCGCGATCCTACCGCCGAAGAATTGAATTTAGCTCGTAATTATATTCAAAAATTGGATCAAAATACTGCTAACAGCAACGCATCTGCACAATGGCAATATGGCTTCGGCGAGTATGATCCAGACAAAAAGGTTTTGCTGGGGTTCAAGCGGTTTGCGATTTTTAAGGACGAACAATGGCAATCCGACGAAAAAAGCAGCGATATCTGCTTGAACAGAGTCGGTGGCAAAGCTGACGCGGATAAGTCCCAAGCCGTTATACGCCGTTGGATTGCGCCGAAAACTGGTACCATCCAAATTCACGGCAAAATCATCGATAATGAAAATGATCTTGGCGGCATTCACGCTTTTGTTGTGCAAAATTCGCATAATGAACTTGGAAATTGGTCTATTGCACATGAAAAAGCCGACCCAGCTATGAGGACCTTCGAGGTTCATGCCGGGGACACTATTGACTTTGTCGTAACGCGAAACACTTCCGGAAAAGGCAGTTTTATCTGGGCGCCATCGATTCGCTATACAGCTACTGAATCACACTCCGAAAGCGCCGAGCATCCCGAATGGAATGCAATGGAAGATTTTACCGGACCGTCTTCGCAAGACAAAACGGGGCTAACACCGTGGCAAAAGTATGCGCAAATTTTACTTATGTCGAACGAGCTGATTTTCGTTGATTGAGGAGTTCCTAATTCTGCCACTTGCCCATTGGGGCAGCTTATCTTAACTTCCCGCAAATTGAAGAAACAAACACGACTCGAAATTCCGCGCAAAGCGATTTATCGCTTGTCCATTTATTTGCGCTGCTTGCAACGCGCAAAGTTAAACGGCATCCGAACTGTTTCCAGCGATGCCCTCGCGAGGGCGGCTCGTGTCAAACCGACCCAGCTTAGAAAGGATTTGACCTACTTTGGCCAATTCGGCACGCGCGGGCTGGGATATGACGTTGAGCAGCTAAGCAAGATGGTTTCAGATCTGCTAGGCACGAACAGCTTGCAGCCAGTGATACTCATTGGAGTAGGCAATTTGGGTCTGGCTTTGCTCACATACAGAGGCTTCGAACAAGAAGGGTTCGAGATCATTGCTGCATTTGACCAGGATGTTGGTCGAAAGAGAGATAAAACACTGAACACCCCCATATTTTCAGTGGATAAAATGCAGGAGGTCGTCAAAGATCGAAATGTTAAAATGGCCATACTTTCCGTTCCTGCCGCCGCGGCGCAAGAGGTCACCAACCAACTCGTTGCCTGCGGGATTACTGGAATTTTGAATTTTGCCCCAATCGTCTTGCACGTTCCCGACGATGTTATGGTGAATAACGTGAACTTGGCGATTGAGCTGGAGAATTTAAGCTACTTCATTCAACAATAATTAAAATAGAACTCACCGAATTCCCCTTTTTCTTCCTGCTCCAATTTCTACCAATTGTTCCCCAGTATGCGCGGATGAGTTATGTATCCCTTCTCTCTCGGGTTTCGATTTTGACTTCTATCCCACCATATTCTGCATGTCAGCAGTTCAAAATGGAAACCGAAGGCGAAAAACAGTTAAGGAAATGGTGGGCGATGAGGGATTTGAACCCCCGACCTACTGCGTGTAAAGCAGACGCGCTAACCACTGCGCCAATCGCCCAATAAGCACCAAAAATGTAGCGCATATTGTGCATGCGTCCAGCTAGTTGGCAAGAGAAACAGGTGGCGCACTCAAAATAAAGGATGCCACAACGAAGATTGGAGTAAGACTTTGCAGAAATTGAGTAGAATTACGAACCGTAGCTGCTCCACTCTAATCCTGGGTCTGTCGGCATCCCACTTCTGGCTTATGAGACTACCAGGGAGAGTGTTGACCTACCGAATGATTTCTTTCTGAGCTTGAATTGGCTTCATCCCGAGCCCCAGTCGGGGCGACATATTTGTAGAACCCGGACCAAACTGATTCGCGAGCTCCTGCGGAGCGGCATATATTTCTCCTACTGCCCCCACGCTGGCCATTGTAGCCGCTGACGGTGAGGAAGTGCATTCGTCCGAACGCCTTGTGCTCCTGAATTATATAGAACGCCTCCGCCTCAATACGAGCTCTATAGAACCCGGAACTGATTTGTGATAATCGGAAAAGCCGTGCAGAAAGCGACTTTCCAGCACAGTGGGATCCGAAGCTTGGAATTCACGTGACTTGAAGTCGC